>Ga0255347_1002011_pt1 | contig 30119 bp, 54 predicted proteins | sample wastewater_treat_2_FD_192479 | JGI IMG/M metagenome (GOLD analysis project Ga0255347, IMG submission 192479) | Wastewater microbial communities from Lulu Island WWTP, Vancouver, Canada - plant24 | ecosystem: Engineered > WWTP > Wastewater > Unclassified | place: Canada: Vancouver, British... | reverse complement strand
TCGTACTACCATCTATATTACTCGTGTTAGACATTGATTGGTTGTTGGAGTAATAAGTCGCATTGTATTTAACGAATACTAAAGTCGCTGTTATTGATGACTGATTTGTTGAGGAGTTTGGTGTTGACGACCATTGAATGTATGGTCTAACCTTGTCTGTACTTACTCCTGTAAAACTCCCCCATATTACTCCACTTGCCATTTAATTACTTACTAAAATTATTCGTATGCATCTGGCAATAAAAACCCTGGACTGCTAGGCGGAATAGGTAAATCTGCTGTAGCATATCCCTCTAGGTTTAACGGTCCATCAAGTTCTATTATTCCCTTAATTCTTAATTGTTCATTATCCCATGACATATAGTTTTGTCCTGGGTCTCCAACTGCTAGTTTATAGAAACCGCCACTTTCTCCCAAGAAATACCCTTTTCCTACCATAAAGTCTGTCATACCACCCTTAACACTTCCACTAAAAGTAGCCAACCCTGTTGCTAGTAATTTAACATTTGCATTTGCCAATGTCTGATAAGCCCCTGTTGCATACAAGCCCGTTTCATTTATGAGTATTCCAGCACTATCTGCTGTGCCATCTCCTACATTCTCGCTTGTTCGCATGACTGCATTAGTGTTAATCTCAAAAGTAGTATTCTCTATAACACCACTACTAAAGGTTGGTGCACTACCATCTGTTGGGAGATTAAACACTTGTCCTAATGTATTTGAGTATCCCCTTAATCCGTTTGTATCTAAGATTACACCACTTTCCCCTTCTCCTACTGCTTGACCAGTCTTAATAATACCCCCATACATCATTGTAGGGGTAATAGTAAAACCACCAATAACACCACTTGTTGCAGTTACAGAACCTGTTATATGTGCATTTTCTAAATACGCATTTCCACTCATGTCTACTCTAAACTTTGCATGTGCAAATATAACATTTCCAAGACATATTCCATTACTATCTGCTTTGAAGACATTATTTCCATACCCAATAGTAATCTCACCCTTGTTAATAGCAAAATCTCCATAGTAAACCTTAGAAGCTTTTACTGCATCTACTTCCCACCACCTGACCTCGTTTTGATGCTCTATTACAGGTCTTTGTGGTGTGTCTCCTGCTCTAAGTTGTTCTAACGTTAATTCTTCGTCCATTATATTGGTTGTATATCACTATTAGTAACTCCATAAGTAGCAAATAACTCATACAATCTAAATGCATGGTTATCTTCGCTGACAATCTTAAACCCAAAGGCTCTACCCTTAAATCCCTTTACTCCTTGTATACGAACTGTTTTCATTGAATCGTCTCCTGAGGGCAAAGCAACTGTTTTTATTAGTTGCCAATCACCCGTATCAACCCTCCCATACAAGGACAATGGAATTGTCGCAGTTCCTAATGGTTCATAGGTTAAATAAATATCTTCTAAGAATGCTTCTTCTTTTTTACTTGCCAACACAATATCTGCAGTCTCGCATACTAATTGTATTTTAACACCAGAGCCGTCTTCATAACCGTAATCGTTTATATATACTGTCTGATTAGTGTTAGAACCATAAAAACTTTGTGTAAAACCGTATGCATTTGTCCATTTTGCCATACAGGTAGGAAAACCTTTTCCTACATCTTCTTTCCAAGTGTTTTTTCCTATTTGTCTGCTTTGTTCTAATTCGTAAACTAAACAATAACTAGGATATGTAACACCTTGATATGTCAATTTCCCCAAATGCAATTCATACTCTCCATTAGTATTAAAACCACCAACAATATTGAAGATGTTTACTGCTGATGTTTTTGAGTAGATATTATCTACAGTCATAGAAACCTTAAGGACATTTCCTCCTATTGGTAATGCCCAGACACCGTCCTGGTCTGCCCATATCATAACATCCCAGTCTGTAGCCACACTCTTGGGACTTATAGTTCCGTGTGTTGATATTTGTCGTATTGAGGCATCTGATAAATCTATTTCCCATAACCCGTCTGCTTTTGTAAATGCATATACGAAAGAGTTAAATCCTACTATTTGGGTGACTTCTCCTGGCAATGAAAATGTTTGACTAGAATCGGCATAACCCTCATCTAAGTCCGCATAAAACTGATGACTGTTTGCCTTGGAAAATATAACTTGATTTGCATAGAATGTCTCTGTAGCATGACCAATAACTAAAATGTTCTCAATATGCGTAATGTACTTTGCTTTAATGCCATCAACTTCTGTTACTGCAGTTCCATTGGTGTAGTGCAAGTTACTTACTCCATTAGTAAAGTAAAACCTGTCCTCACCAGCAATTGTCACGGAAGTCCCAAACCAGTCTGTCCTATCATCAGCAGTTCCTATGTTGCCACCTATGTTTACCCAAGTGTCTGTTGTAGGATTATACTTCTGCAATTGAACTCCTGCACCTTCTCCTTCTACTAGCCTTAAAAAGATGTCATTACCACCACTCACCTGTAAACTTCCTAGCATATACACTCTTCCTGCATCTCCAGCATTACCAAACACGGCTTTCCCAAATCTCCTATCCAGTGTAGTACCTCTAGTACACCTACCGTTTATAATACGAGTAACACTACCTACTGGGTTTGTTGACGGATTGTGCTGGTCTGTTCCTAAAGAGAAATTGTTGATTAACAAGGGTTTGTTTTCTCGTTCTCTTGGTCTTCCTTGTTCATTAGCTCTTACGAACTGTGGGTCATAACTATTTGCCATTATCTTCTAAATGGATTAAATGATTTATCTATGCCAATCTTTACTGGTTTATCAGAAGCTGTAGGCTGGTAATTGTCAAAGAATTCTTTTTCTAACAGCATAGCTCTATTAAGGGCTTGATTACTATTAGACCAATCTCGCTTTCCTTCCCATACATCTGCTATTGCATAAGCCACCATAACATCTTGGAGATTTTCTGGTAAATTAGGCGAATCTTCTGGTGCTGATAATTTCTCAGGGAGTATCACATACTCTACATACAATCCATCGGCAACATCTGCATCTGGAGTAGGCATAATAATTAACCCCAGTCCATTTGTTGCATTTCTAGAAAACCTGTAATAAGGAGTACTTTCATCAAACCTTTTCGTATTTGTATTAGAGGCAAAAAGTAAGTTTGCTTCTCTTCTTCTTGCAGTAGTGTAATCTTCAGCAGTTGATGAGTATTTTATCCCCACATAGTTAAGAACTAACACATCCTCTGTTAGGTCGGTAAATGCGTATTCTGCTTGGTCTTTTACTAGGTCTACTGATTCGCTATACTGTCCATGGAAGGGAAATTTTCTTGTAAGTTTTAAGTAAAGCTGTCGGTATCTATCATTTACAAAAGAAGTACAATCTGCTTCGGTAACATTTCCATCTACAAAATTTCCTGAAGAATCTATTAGCTGACACTTTCTTCCTATCTTTAAATTGATTTCGGATAATTGCATATTCTTTAGTCTTTAACTTAAATAAAAAGCCACTCCTTAAAAGTAAGTGGCTCCTAGTCTTAGTACCTACTTACATTGTATATCATACTTGCGTATAAATACAAGTTCACAAATTTCTACTCGATTGCTACATAAATCCTTCCTGTTTTGGGATTCAAGTACAAACCTTCATCTATTTTTATAATAACATTCCCCTCGTGGAAAGGAACCTCTCCATCACCTACTATGTAAAGCCCTCTATTAGAAAAACTCCTAACAAAACCATGTACATATAAATCTCTTTCTGAAGCACCCATATCTTTACTCTCAAGATAAATGCTTCTTTCTGAAGTTCCTAAATCTAGCCCTACAAGATACAAGCCCCTTTCTGAAGTTTCTATGTCATACCCAAATAAATAGAGTTCTCTATCTGAATTATCACTTAAATATCCCTGAATATATAAACCTCTGCTTAAACTCTTAATGTCATACCCTTGTATATACAAGTTTCTCTCAAAACTCCCGACTTCATAACCCCATATATACAGAGGCATACTTGAATTTAGAGTTTCTTGACCTTGAATGTATAAAGTCCTTTCTATATTCGCTGATATATAACCCTCCAAATATAATTTTCTGTTTGAACCATCTTCTAAACTTCCCTGAATATACAAACCTCTTTCTGAAACATCTATGTCCTTACCCTCTACGCAAACACCCCTCTCTGAAGCCCCTAAGCCCACTCCTGCGATATGTAAAGCCCTTTCGGGTGTTCCTACACCATAGCCATACAAATAAAGCCCTCTGCTTGAACTGTCGCTTAAATATCCTTGAATATACAATCCCCTATTGTCATACCCCACATTAGCACCCTCTAAGTATAATTTCTTTTCGGAACTACCTGTTTCAAATCCATGTAAATAAAGTCCTCTTTCTCCTTCTAGTGACTTTCCAATTAAATATAAACCTCTTTCATTATTAGTGCTTATAGAACCTTGGATATAGAAACTCCTGTTAGAAGTGCTACTACTGGTTCCTTGCGTATAAAGATTTCTCTCACTTGTACCAGTATCAATTCCACCCAAATACAAATCTCTAGTACTAGAAGTACGTATATATCCTAATAGATATAAACCTCTTTCATCTATTACTGGCTTACCCTCTAACAATAATCCTCTTTCACTACTACTACTTAACGAACCATATAAGTGCAGTCCCCTTACAGAATTAATACTTAATGAGCCTTGAAAATACAAAGACCTGCTACTATTGTTAGTATCAAACCCTGATATATACAACCCTCTTTCAGAGTTACTAGTATCACAACCACCCAAATATAAGTTTCTTTGACTATCACCAGTACTAGAAGCAGAACCCCCCTCTAAATACAATCCCCTTGTAGAATTGGAAGTTGCATACCCCTTTAAGTATAAGCTCCTTACCGAGTTAGCACTTGTCCAACCAGCTTTAACATAACTACTACTTCTAATATAGTTTGTGTAAAGTGTTTTACCAGAAGTCGTTAACCCTTGCCAGTTTGTTAAATAGGCAGAATCACAATATCCATATAAGTAATTAAGTCTACTTGAAGGTACTCCCCAGCTTATATTATGACTAGAAAACCACCCAGTATCCCCCTTTAATATCAATGAGGTTAAACTACTACAACTACGAGCATAACCAATCATAAAATAATCTCCTACTGTAGTTAGTCCCGAAGTGTCTGGTACTGATAAAGAAGTTAAACCAGTACAGCCATAAGCATAAGAATCCATAAAAGAATCTCCTACTGTAGTTAATCCAGAGGTGTCTGGTACTGATAATGAGGTTAAACCACTACAACTATCAGCATAAGAAGCCATAAAATAATCTCCTACAGTAGTTAGTCCCGAAGTATCTGGTACTGATAAAGAAGTTAAACCAGTACAGCCATAAGCATAATAAGACAAAAAATAAGTTCCTACAGTAGTTAGTCTAGATGTGTCTGGTACTGATAAAGAGGTTAAACTAGTACAGCCATAAGCATAAGAATCCATAAAAGAACTTCCTACAGTAGTTAGTCCAGAGGTGTCTGGTACCGATAATGAGGTTAAACTAGTACAATCGCCAGCATAATAAGACATAAAATAATCTCCTACAGTAGTTAGTCCTGATGTGTCTGGTACTGATAAAGAAGTTAAACCAGTACAGCCATAAGCATAAGAAGCCATAAAAGAACTTCCTACAGTAGTTAGTCTAGAGATATCTGGTACTGATAAAGAGGTTAAACTAGTACAGCCATAAGCATAAGAATCCATAAAAGAACTTCCTACAGTAGTTAGTCCAGAGGTGTCTGGTACTGATAATGAGGTTAGATTACTACAACTACGAGCATAGCAATATAAAAAGTAGTCCCCCACTGTTGTTAATCCTGAGGTGTCTGGTACTGATAAAGAAGTTAAACCAGTACAGCCATAAGCATAAGAAGCCATAAAAGAACTTCCTACAGTAGTTAGTCCAGAGGTGTCTGGTACTGATAAAGAAGTTAATTTATTACATCCATAAGCATAATAAGACAAAAAATAAGTTCCAACACTAGTTATAGTGTTTCCAGAGGTATCCCACCCAACGGCTACAGAGGCTTTAATGTTAGGCAAAACTGCCTTCGTTCCCGAACCAGAACCAGAATTGGGAGTTCTAAATTGATAAGTTTTTCCAGCTTCTAAGGTACAACTTGTACTATTCCACTCCCCAGAAGTTCCCTCTCTCCATGTGGTGGACTTTACCATTGCTTTTGTTACAGAAGTTGCGTCTGAAGCTACTACTATTGTTGCTATTACTGCATCATATGCCTGTGCCATTGCTATTCTCTTCCAAATTTATTACATTGACCCAGCATTTTCGCGTATCCTTTTCATCAACCCATAATTGAACTTTATAGTCTTTGTAGATAGCTTCAGCACAAATATATAATTCGTCCTTACTGTTATCTCCAACTAAACTATCTGTTTGAACCATTCTGAAACAATTGTACCCCAGGGGCTTTTCTCCATTAAATTTAGGATTAACACTAGGTAGATTGAAATGCTGCCCGCCACAGGCGAGATAAAAAGAATTTATTGTGAGATTGTTTTTATTGAGGTATTCTTGGAGTTTCCACCAAGGAGAAAGCTCTCCCTTAACCTTAGAAGCTATTCCTTCTCCTTCGATTATGGTTTCACCATTAGATAAACCTGCTATCCATTTAAGTTTGCTTTCTTTAATTTCCATTGTATTAGCCCCTCGTAAGGTGCTTTCCTAAAATTATTTATTTTTACTGATAGGTAAATTCTATCCTTATTTTATTTGCACTCTTAACTCCTATGCTTGTAGGACTTGCACTTATTGCAACATAAAAATTATGTGAAGTTGCAGGTGTTGTCTGGTCATTTAATGACAACGCATTTCCTGAACCATGTGCTAATTTCCATGTGGTATCTCCCTGCTCTGCCAAATATACATTCATTCCACTAGGTGCATTTGTTGTTGTAGTCCCGTCATAAGCATACATCTTAACACCAGTCACTGTTATATTAACAGATTCTGATACTGTAATTTTAAGTGGACTGTTTGCAGTAGTTAATGTACTAAGGTTTGCACTCGCACCCCCGTTTAAACTCATTGTAGTTGAAGTCAAGTACTTTGTATTATGTGGAGAGTTTGAAGCAGACTTATCAGTACCACCACTTGTTCTTACATGTGTTTTATCGTTATAGGAACCTACTTGTATAGGTTGTCCAAACGTACCATTGCTAAATGCAATACTGTCCGTTGCATCTATTGTGGTAGCAGTTGTTCCTTGTGATTTCCAATCTTGCGTTAAAGCCATAATATTAAATTAAAAACTTATATAATCTTCTCCCAAGAGGTTATCTCGAGTAAATCTCCTTCTGAATTATACCTGAGCTCCCTCCTGTAGTCTATTCCATCAATGGTTTTTGTTAAGTACATTGTTGAGGCAATTATATTGTCCTCATTACTTAAAGTGTAACTCGCATTTAATTGAGTAGCACTTGTTGGTTCAGATTCTATACTACGCACCACTAGTGCCCCATAAGAACCCTCTTGGACTACACTTGCTCCACGAGTATGTACATCAGTATCTACAATTTTAACTATCTTCTCTTCTGTCTGTGCCACTTACTTATTTTTTAATCTTAACCCCTTTTTCTTGAAAGTCTAGCATTTCTTCTCTCTTATTAAGCAATGCTTCTCTAATCCTCAATTGCTCTTCGAAACCTTTAAGAGTATTAAACTTAGTGTCCAACTTATTTTGAGCATCTTCTAGTTCAGTTTGCAAGTTGTTAACCTTATACTCTAATTCTTCTTTTATACGCTCTTGTTTTAAGTTTTCAGCAGTAACTTCTTTAAGTTTCTCTTCCTTTTCAAAGAGAGTTTCTCTTGTTTTAACAAGTGTTTCCCTAGCTTCTTTAAGTCTACTTTTTACTTCTTCTAGTTCCTTTTTAGAAGCATCTCGAGCTACTTCGAGTTGTTCTAGCTCCTGCTTAACCTTTTCGACTTCTTCTAAGTAATTTGCTTTTTTCTCTGATAATTCCTGCGTGTCTTTCTCGTAATGCATATTCTGCATTTTAATGTCGTTTACTTTCAAACTAAGAATTCTTATTTCCTCTTCTAATTTTTCTTTTTCTGCTTTTGTTATAGCCATGTTTGTAACTTTTAAAATTATTGTAAGTAAACTGTTATTGTTACTGCACTACCTCCAGTTGATACTCCTATTGAAGTAATTACTAAATCTTCAGCTTCAAAAGGCGAAGTCGCACCAATAGTAATCACATCACCACCATTAATCTTTATATAAGCAGCAGCAGTAGACCATACTTTAATTTTAGTCGGGACCCTTTTAAGTGTTACTCCTGGTACAGATGTGGAATTACTAAAATTGCTAAGCAATGTAGTAAAGCCTGATACACTAGTTAAATCAGTACCTGCTGCAGTACCTGCTGCTGTTACCGAACCACTAGCCCAACTGTATACAGTAGATTGTTTCGGGTTTCCATCTATGTTTTTCTCACTCATAGTATTGTCTTATTAAATTATATCTTGTTATGCTACATCAGTTTATTGACTGCTACTCTTATTGACTGCTACTCTTAAAACCATATAATTGATTATACAGTCTGTTCCTGGGTCTGCTGATAATGTAAAGTTCACTGCATTGGCTGCAGCTGCAGTCTGTAGCAATGTTACATTGTTTGTCCCATTGTCTTCTATTGTTGCAATAGCAATATCTGTTGCCAAAACACCCGTTACTGTTGCAGTTTCGTTAGCATCACCACCAGCAGTTGTATGTTGACCTGCAAACTTAACAACAAATGCAGGTGCAATACCCTCGTCTAAGAGTGCTAATGTAACGCTACCCTCTTCAATAGCAACAGGTGGCAGATTAAGAATAGCAGGTAACGTACCACCTTCAGAGACGATTTCTACACCGTCAACTTTAAGTGGTCCTGAAAAATGTACTCCTTGTCCCATGTTATTATTCCTTTAATATGTTATTTAATATACCGCCCTTTCGGGTTTCCTCCGAATTTATAGGTATCGGGTCTAACCATAACTACCTTTTAACTTTCTTTTGCACTTCTCGCAATTTCTCAATTCTCTTTTTGTGCATTAGAAGTTCCTTCTTTTTTTCTTGCTCACTAGCATTACTGGTAAGGAACTCGTCCAGTCTCTTCTGGCTTATGGCAACCCTTTGTTTCCATCGAGCTGCCATAAATTTTGGGTCATTCACTGCTCTAAGATAATCTTGTTGTGTTAATGCCATAGCCAGACTAACTCAAATTAAGCTCCAGTTGAACCAACGGCTCCTCTCCAATCAGCCCACCCATAAGAGAAGTAATCTCTACTCTTATAGAGTATGGTATCGTTCTTGAACCCTACCGATTCGTCTCTGGATACATTAGCTTTCTCTGCCCACTGCCACATCAACTTATGCTGACTGTCGTCAAATAAGAAGTAGGCTGTGTCAGAACCACCTGCTGCAGCTCCAAGATAATCCCAAACAACTAACTTCATAGTTCCATAGAACTCCTGTAGTCCGTTGTATACGTTAATATCATTGTCTGCAGAACCACTCTTTTGCTCACTCTTTAGAATTTCTAAAGCAGGTTTTCTCAATGCAGGTGGTACAACTAATTTGTTAGGGAAACAGCTAATAAGCTGTCCTCTATCGTCAAGTTGACCTTCCATCATTAAGATTAAAACCTCTAGATTCGCCTCTGTAAGAGGTAAGTTTGAGCGATTGCTTTGTGCAGTTCCACCATCTGCTCTTGGGTGGTCTGTAGCAAACAAAGACTTACCATCAGAGTAAGAAGTCTTAGCAGAATTAAAACCAAAGTTTAAGGTTGAAGCTCCTACTATTTGCTCTGTTGTACTAGCAGCTCTTCCGAGCATTCTAGCTCCGTTCCAAATTTCTTTTGTCTTAGACCATTTCCTCATTTCATAAGTTACAGGCATTGTTTTCCCATACTTAATAGGAATTAAGGTTGTACCATAAGCCTGAATAGGAACATCCTCTGAATAAGTTTCACCCTCTCCAACGGGAGAAAGCTGTGCTAATCCAGTGTAATTCCTAAATTCGTCTGAAGCATTCTCTTGACTTCCAATTTTATAGATTATTCCTAAATCTATTTTTGAAAGTTTGTACTCTTCGACGAAGTGCTTTTTGACACCTGGGTCTATGACATTAGGAACTGATACTGTCATTAATGTACTCATTTCCAATTTTCACTAATATTAAATACTTTTACTAATCTTTACGATAAGGCGTTAGTTAATCCTTGTATTTCAGCAATCTCAAACAACCCTATGCTGGTGTCGCTATCAAAGCCATAACCCTGTGGGTTAAACTCTATACAAAATAGCTGACCTGCATCAGTACCATCTTGTGCGGCTGTGCTAGTATCTACTAGCTGTGCACCTGATGCACCTGTTATATCAAACCTTGCACCAACATGACTTGAAGCGAATGTTGTTCCAACATTGTCATTGTCCATCATAACAACCATTCCTGGATGTGCTCTGAGAACTTTAATCTTCTTTCCAGCTGCAGATGCAGACTCTAATGCAATTCCGAAGATACCCTCTCCACCTGCTGTAACCTCTGCTTGACCGTCGGTAAGTATGGTTACGAAATCATTTACTGCAATAGCTTCATTTGTTGTTACTGTTAGTGTTGTTGCTTCTGCTGATTTTTTTACTACTCTTGGGTTATACATATTTATATGTCCCTAAAATCTTAAATAAAATTATTCTACAAATCCGTCTGAATCCTTGTATCGTATATACTCTTCCCTAGTCATATTGAGTACTGCTCTAGCCTCTTCTTCTTCACGGGTTAGTTTCCTAAGCCCAGTACCAGAAGCCTTGGCTTGGCTTTCTGAAGGCGTAGACGCAACAGACCTAACATCTGCTTTTATCTGTCCTTCTATTTCGCCTTTCTCTCGCTCACTAGCCAACATACTCTCCCTATTAAATAGGACATTGTATGCCTCTTCTAGTGACTTCTCGTACTCCATACCTTCCTCTCGGTAGCTTTCTGCTAATGTCGCAATCCTGGCTCTTAAAACCCTTGGATTAGGCGACTGAGGTATATCAGGATGTCGTTTTTCAAAGTCCAAAAGAATTTTCTCAATTCTTTGTGCTTCTTCTAACTGTTCCTGTTGCTTCTGTTGCATAAGCTGCCTTGCGAATTGAACCTCAGGAAGACTTTCTACTTTCTTGGATATTTCATCGGGTTCCTTTTCTTCAGTTACGGAAGTTTCGTACCTTTTCTTTGCCAACTCGTAAGTGCCTTTCGGCAACTCACCAGCAGCTTCTAGTCTCCTAGTTACTTCCAATTGAAAATCAGGGTCATTGTTGCTAAGTTTAGCAAGAGTGTCCCATAACTGGGCTTTCTTACCATACTTCTCTTCAATTTCCTTTACCCTCTCTTGGAACTTAGGATTCTTGTTAAAAGGTATTTCTTCTTCCTTCTCTTTTAAAGAGCTTTCTTCTTGGCTTTCTGTGTCTTCAGAAGGCTCTTGTTCTGCTTCATCAGCAGGAGTTTCTTCTTCATCTACACTAGCCAAAGGCAGTTCTTCTGCCCTAGTTTCAGGTAGCGACTCCTCAGACTTGGTAGTTTCTACTACTTCCTCTGTGACAACCTCTTGGCTGTCTACCGCTTTTTCCTCTTTTGCCATTTTAATGTGCTCCAGTTAATTTATTTGACGGGTACGACCCGTTAGCCTTTCTGCTGTTGAGGTTGCGAACCTTTAAGCAAAAAGAGGCTGTAAATAAGGACTTTAATCCCTACTTATAGCCTCTCTTTCTTAGGACACTATATTGTCTTATTCAAATATAGACTATTCTGACTTCTTTTGCAAGAGTTTATCCGTTTCGTCTATAAAATCATACACATCCTTCAAAATCCATTCAAGTCCCACCACATATCCCCTTGTAAATTCTCTGTTTGCAATGCTCTCATTGTCATACACTGGCATAGTAGCACAAGCCTCTTTAGCATTGTCCCTTTTAGACTTAATAACCCCGAGCAATACAGAGTTCTCTAGTTTTTTAACCTCGTCAATTAATTGACTAAGTTCTTCTTTACTCAATAATTCGTCCATGTTTACAACCTTATTAATTTAGACTACATACCTGCAAGTCCACCAAGTTGCCCTGGTCCCCCTTGCATACCTGCATCAGCAATTGGGTTCTGTTGCCTAGTTCCCTGCTGGTTACCGCCTATTCCAGTAGCTCTTGGCTGATTACCACCTATTCCAGATTGGGTAACTGATTGTCCTATACCCTGTTGTGGAGGCTGGGTCATAGCCATACCTTTTTGTACACTCTGCATTGGCTCGGCATATGCTGGAATACTATCTTCTGCTATGTGTTCGCTTATTATTGCAATAGATTCTTTAAGTAAATCAAACTCTTGCTTGTAATTGCCTGGTGGGTTCAAACCCTGTGCCAACATAAATGTAATATCTTCTTTCATAACCTCAAACCTTCTTTGCATTTCCTTATTGAACTGGACATGGATATTAATATGTTCCCTACTCTCTCCTGGATGCCCAATTGGTCTCTCTCCTTTGAATGCTTCGTAGTTTTGTGCCTTAGCTCTAGCAATACTATCTTGCTCTAATAGGTTGTACTGAATAAGATGTTTCTTGTCCCAGCCTTTCTTTTCAAAGACTTCTTCCATAAGAGAAACTGCATCTACTAATGGCATTGGGTGTTGTGCAACCTTGGCAGGGTCTGTGGTATCAACCATAAACGGAGTTAATTGTGCAAGTTCTTCAGCTGCTTCTTGCTTCTCTAGTGCTCTACTTATTACTTGAACACTCTCAACGCTCAATTCTATATCAAAATCATTAGGACTTACTTCTATTAAATTCCCTTCTTTGTCTTCATACTTGAAAATATCTTCTTTTATAGGAACAAAACTTACTTCTCCTGGCTCGTCCCATACAAGAATTTCTCTTTCGTCCCAGTCTATTTCTACTCCCTTATCTTCTACAGGTACTTCATAGTTCTCTGCATTTTGTAATGTTTCTTCTAGTTCTTCCTGTGCACTACTTCCATTAATGAGTTTGTTAACATCTTTTTCTGTCATAAACTGATGCATTCTGCTGACTACCATTTTAGCTACACTCTCCAAGTCTTCCTTAAAGTTTTCAACCATAGCCATAACATAGGCTTCAGTAATTTCCTTGTTAAGAATGTTTGCAGTTGCAGTAGCATTCTTTTGTATAACACCCAATTGAGTTGGGTCTTGTTGACTTGCTATGACTGCATCTTTTTGTAGTATTCCTAATGCCTGAAACACATCTACACTTAAAGTTGGAAATTTAATTGGTGCTAAACCTCTATTAATATCAGAAACTGGTATTGCACTTCCTGGTGCACCATTGCTAGTTTCCAGGGCTCTTGTAACATCTCCATAATCCTGTTTTTGCACTAGATACATAGGATTGGTTGTGTACATTATGTAGTCATAAACCGCATTAGAAATAAGCTCAATCTGGGTAACAATTGGAATAAGTAAGTCTGGCAATCCTATGCCATACAATTGATACGGTGCTTTATAAGCACGTAGTGTTGCCAATGGAATATCTTTATCATTGTAAGGCAAAGGACCTTCATAAATAAACACCCCATTAGCTCGTATCATATACTTGTCATCGTCATAATCATACATTTTAACCACTTCTATATATTCTCCATTGTAATCACTAGGTTCTGCTAAAAATGTATCTCGACCTCTAGTATCTCCTTCTTCCGTCATATCAATACGATTAGGCTTTACTTTATCAACATCTTTGTACATCTTGCCCTTGTATAGGCTCTTAAATCTTTTCTCAGTAAGTATCTGCGTAACAAAGGCATATCCCGCTCTATTTTCCCCAGTATTAACACTTTGAGCTGAGGGGTCAAACAAGACATTCTCTAGTCTGTGATTTGTAAGTCGTATACCATCATCCTCAACAAGAATAACTTTTACCCTAGGGACTATCCCGTCCTTTTTATACTTTTCCAACTCCTCTTCAGTCATTTGGTCTGGATTACTCTTAAATATTTCTACTTCTCGCTTCTTTGTAACCCAATCAACACCTAATATTCCTGTGCCATTAGTAACAGCATCTTGATAAGCATCTCGCAGTCTATATGAAAACTGTCTACTTGCAAATAATTGATTAAGCAATATCTGTGTAATGTCTGCTGAAAACTTTGCTCTTTTATTCTTAGGTCTTACTACAAACTGAAGATTAAACTTATTCATTTTTTGTAAAGTCCCTTGTATTCTTCCGACTATTTCTGGAGATTTAACATTTGCTCTATATCCATCAGACTGAGAAATGTCGCTGTAGTAATAGTATGCAAACTTACGCTGGATTTCCCATCTGTCTGCCCAAGGACCGTCGTCCCAAAAACATCCTGTCTGATATGCATCAACAGCTCTTTGAAGTTGCTCGTTGAACATCAATTGAGATTCAGTCAGCTCTTGAGCTCCAGTTGATTCTTGGGACTTAGTTAGTTCGTTCGTCTTTTTGCTCATTGTAGTTATAAATAAATTTACCGTCTACCACTCTAGGCAAATACACCGCCTCTATATAAGATAGCATTTTTGAACCAAGAATTCTACCAAAGGAAATATCACTCCAATCCCCATTATCAGGAATCCTTACATAAAGGCGTGTTACCTTGCCATCAACGATTACAGCCTCGTAACTGCAGCCACTCTCTCTCAATTGAGCCAAGAATGCCTCGAAGTCTTTGTTTTTCTCTTTAACTGTAATCAATCGCACCATTAGAGTTCTTCTAACTCATTTGAATACTCAATTGTAGCAGACTTCTTAATAGGTTGTAAATCTCTCTCAACAGCCTCGAAGCCGTTGTTCTTAATATCTTGAACAGTAACAAAACTATACTGGATTTTCCTTACCTTATCAGGTTCTAGTCTCTTGAAAACTAAAAAGCCACTCCAATCTGATGCACCTGAAGCAGACACTATTCTCTTTTTCTCAAATCTCTTAAGAGACTCATACTGAGACTGAGTTATAATTGCCGTAACGCCTCTAGGTAGTACAAATTGGGACTTAATCTCGGACATACCCCCTTCGTACACGGTTTCTAAGGAAGGAATCTTCTTTTCTGTCATAAACTGGTGTAGGAAATTAATTGTCCTACCATTCCTATACAAAGCTACAATCCTAAAGTCTAGGTTAGCTTCCTTAATCTGGAACATGTTGTATTCCTCGCTAAGATACTTGTCAAAACTTTCTTTAAGCTCTTCTGGCATTAAGTTCAGGTCCCAGTCGCACACTAAGTCTTCCTCTCCGACATTCTTAACAGCCCAGAGAGTTTGCTCTTTAGCCATTTTTTCTAGTGCTTCGTAGTCGAGCTTGTCTGCTGTAATATCGACCTCTTCTGGAAAAGTCGCCAAGACCTCTTCTTTAGGAGTTGCGATTTCTCCACTAGAAATCTCTATGTCATTTAAGACATCTAGCATATCATTTGCCATATTAAATAAAATAAAAATTTAAATAATTACTTACTGCCTTTTAAACTACCCAATGTAGTATTAGGCTTGTAATTTCTAACATAAATATCTTCTGGCTCAATTCTTGCAGGAACACTCTTATACATTTGATAAGCAATTCCTGTTGCTATTACTAAATCGTCGTGTGTACCAGCCTGTGCTTCTGGTTTTCCACTCGGACCTTTAACAAAACTCTTCATTTCACCAATTATATCACTACTCCTAATAATCAGTTGTCTTTCAAAAACCACTTGGTTTAAGTCACTGATTAAAATAGGTCTGGTTCTGGTATTAGTTTCCCAGCCTAATTTGTCTTTTACCTTCATTCCTAGTTCGTCTAAAACTTCCATTCTATACTGATTCTTATATCCTAACTCGTCTAATTTCTTAACTACGGCAACACCCATGTTATTTCTTTCTATTCCTATGAGTGCTTCGTTATAATAAGTCCCCAATTTATAAGCCACATTAGCCAACTCAAACTCGTCTATATGTCCCCACCAGAGTGCTACTTGTTCCATAGTGTTTCTATCAAGCACTACCAATGCAGAATAGTCTCCTTCACTAGCAGTATCCCCACCAATAACATATTGGTGATTGCTTTCAGGCTCTTTGTAAATCCTAAGCTCTCCTAGGGGGCTTTCTTGTATATACGGCGGATTATAACCTACCAACTCACCTCTCTTTATTGGCTTCATACAAATAGCTTGTTCATACCACTCTAAAGTTTCAGGGTCAAAAATGGGTCGCCCTGTGCTCAAGAATGCTTCATTGTCTGTCATTGGATACTCTTGCTTGAATAAGTCTTCTCGAGAATAGTCCTGTGTTGGCGACATAGAACTTATCTTCCATCTTCTCCACATCAATTGCTCGTCCGTTAAGTCATACGCTTCTTGCAAACTCCTTTCTTCTTCTGTAAACACCACTCCAGGCTTAACTTCCATTTGATACTCTGGATTTTGTGCCCAAGAAAAGAAAATTGGCTTGAAAACACTGTCTCCTCTTTTCTCGTCTAGCCAAGCCATGTGGTGAGGTGTGCCATACCCGTTTGCCGTAGTTTCTTTTACTATGTAAGTGTTCTCTAAGTCATCAGGAACGGCATTTAGAAGTCCTGTAACCATTTCCCAGTTGGGGTAGTGTGCGAACTCGGATAAGTGTAGGTTGTGTATGGTATCACCCCTACCAAATGTCTTAGAACCTGCTGTACCTATAATGAAATCCGTGTTCATACTCTTAATTCGCAACCTACTAGAACTAGCTTTTTCCAGCTCAACCTCAAATGGTAAATTCTCTATGAAATAATACACCTTATCAAGTAGTCTCTTTGTATCTTCTTCTCTGTGAGAAACACATGCACACACACTGTTTGGCACAAACAAGAACTTACAAGTGAATATTGCTAGTATCATACTACTAAAACCCTCTTTCCTAGCCTTGAGTATGTCATCTCGAGCTGTTCTTTCGTCATAATAAAGGTTCTGTGGGGCATTAAAAATAAATGGCACCTTCTTACCTGCTTTGTTAACGATAAAAAACATACTCTCGATAATCTTGCGAGGGTCTCTCCTGGCTAAGTCCTCTAATTTAGGGTCGTGTAGCATGTCGCTCATTCTAAAATATCGTCAACTAATTCTCCTTCTACTATACCACGCTCTCTAGCATTCTCCTGCATTATATCCCATATAGTTCGTGCATTTTGACTATCTCTGTCTTCTTTCTTTTCTATCATTCTTTGCTTTTCTTTAAGAAGCTCAAATGCCATTTTAGGGTTTTTCTCGGCTTCTGACAAGACCTTCTCTTCTAAAACCATTTCTCCTCTTGCCTGTGCATTCTCTATCATAGTCTCATGACGCTCATCCTGCTTGTAAATATAAAACTCTCTATTGGAAACCCCTAATAGCTTACGAGCTCTCATTAAATCAAAACCTAAACTCACTAACCCCAGTACATAAACCATTTTCTCTTCTAACTCCATTTTTTCTAGGTCTAATGTCCCTATCTGCGAAAGTAAGTCCTTTCTTGATGTCATAACAACTTGAGTTTTTGCACTCAACTTCGCTAGTTCTTGGTCGCTTGGTAACAGCTTTAATAACTCCTTGTTCATAGAACTTTCTCTTTTTTAATTTTATAACCTTTTAAGTATAATCCATACTTCATTGCTTCTTCTGGGTGTGTTCCTATCCAGTCGTGACACTTCCTACACACATTTATCTCGTCTTCTTTCTGTCCCCCACGGCTCTGTGTCACCCTATGATGCTTGTCTAAAGCCGTAAACTCTCCACACAATGCACAGTTTCCTACATTCAAGCCACCAAATACATGCTCTTTCATTTTACTAGACTTAAAATATGTTGTCTTAAACCACTTTCCCATACTTCTTGGCTACCTTTATATCTAAAATATCTCTCTTCTTTCTACACTTATAACAATACCACCCTGGCGAAACTTTTGCATCAAACGGCACTACCCAAATTACCCTGTACGAACTCCCACATATATGACACCTGTGCTCCCCCTTGTTGTTATTATTCACATCCCTGACTTGCTTTATCTTAACCGCCGCATCTTCCCTATATGGACTGAAGTATTTTACCCTCAAGTAACTCCCATCTGCACGTGTTACTATAAACTCTTTACCCACTTTTCCTAAATATTTCTTGGACTGCCTAATAAACTTCGTCCAAGGAACTCTCTGCTCCTTATCAATACTCGTTTTTCTCATCGAAACTCTCTATTAAAATGAAACCGTCCCCACTTGTCCATATCTTACTCGCCTCTACATGCCAAATATCCCCGTCCTCTACCCTGAAAACATCAAATAACCCCTTTAGAAAATTGTCCACATCAGGTCTTATCCTATGAGGCTTCCCTAACAACTCCTCTCTTTTCTTCGGACCATAACTCTTCGGAAACGGAATACCAAAAATCACCCTAAACTCATCAGGCAACTCCCAATCCCCTACTAACAACCTCACCGTGTCCTTATAATTATAATACTTAACCACAATATCCCTCTTCGCCCACCTATCTCTTCTTGTCATTCTAGGCTTCGCTACTGGTGCTACATTGATTAACTTCTTAAAACTCATACTAAAACTATAAAAACTTATCTACCACTCTGCGTTCCTCCAGCGTCTTCCTCTGGCACATAACTACCCTTGCTACTCGGACGATACCCCACCACCTTGTCAAACCATAAATACATTAAAAGAAATACCAAAAACACATACCAACCACCTAAATACGGTGCTAAAAACGCTAATAATATCGGAATACTAAACCCTATCAATACTAATACTATACCTAATATTGCTTTCATTTTACCTCCTCCTTGTTTAAATAATTCTTAAACTCCTTTCCGTCATCCGTCATTCTGTTATATTTCTCTATAATATCAGGGTCCGTTATTCCATAGTCTATCATATCATCATCATTTGCTATAAAAGCCTCCACGGCATCTATAACAAACTCCGTTATAGTCTTACCCTCTCTGTAAGCCCCTCTCTTCCACAAATCCTTTTGCTCACTACTTACCCTTATCCTTATATATGTGTCTTTCATTGTTATAACATCTTACCATTGTTATAACAAATATGTCAATATTCTTTACATTTTTGTTATAACACAACCCCTTTGTGATAACAAATTTGCCCAAATTCTTTACATTTTTGTTATAACACACCTATTTTGTTATAACAAATTACTTTAACATACCTATTTTGTTATAACATACCTTTTCTAAAAATAACCCCCACCTACTAAAAATATTTTTTGTTTTGTTGTTAAAAGAAGAAGGGGAAGAATTATTAAAACAAGTATATACTATATATATTACAGAACCTCCATACCTTTGGATACCGTACCCTTTGGTAATAAATAATCAATTGGCTTCTACTCTGTACATATTTAAAACCTTAATTATATTTTCATAGTTATTCCCTATTCCCTTAACACATAAAAGGTATTGCATTCTTTTTTTTCTCCCGCCCCGCAAGAATACTTGAAACATACATCTAATATTTACATCTAACAATTACATCTATTCAGTAAATCAAATATATACAAATAATAAAGAAAATCAAAACATTTAGAAAAAAGAAAAAATAGAAACCACTATCATCTATATAATAGGTTGTTTTATTTAGACAGACACAGAAAAATAAACAAGAAAGCATTTTCTCTCTTCTCGCCCCCTTTTACAAATCCTACCTACAAAATCCTGCCCGACAAAAACAACACCAACAAATCAGAAAACACAAAAAAGAAAAATTAAAATCCACTATCAGAAAAAACAAGAAAAAGTAAACAAAACACCAACAAAAAACAAATACAAAAAAACACTATAAGACACTAAGGATACTTGAATATATAATATAGTATGATATAATATACTATTAAATAAACTACAAACAAACAATGATAATATATCACTGTACAAACAAAAAAAATGCAGAAAGTATCATAAGGTCGGGGAAGTTTAATACAAAATCAGTTTTTGCGTGGGGACAACTCGATATGGCTCAAAACTACGCCCAATTACACAAGGAACAGATGACAATACTTGCAATATCAGTAGACAAAGCCAATTGGACAGGTCTTTATTATTGGTTTAAAGAAAATGCTACCGACTATTTTATTCTAGGAGAGATAAATATATATTAATTAAATTATTAAATCAAAAAAAATAAACACAAAAAACTATAAGACATTATGAACACTTGTATATATAACATAGTATGATATAATATACTATTAAATAAATTATTAAATTAAACAAAAAATGAAAACAGAAAAAACAACAGCAGAACTCATCCCAACGGGATACTGGCTTGCATTGAAAGCAGAAGAACCAATAGAAGTAATAGAAATCTTATTTAAGGAACTAAAACCAACAGAAAAAGAAGTATCGGACTTTTGGTATGCTTTAACTTTCCTTCAAGACTATTTATAACAAATTAATTTTTAACAATTACAAAAAATGAAAATATTTACAACAACAAAAACAGGGTACGCATACTCTAAATACTACGGTTGGCGTGGCGATTACTACAAAGTTATTGCAACAAATGGAGAAACTACATACTCTTATAATGTACTGGTAGGTTATGAAGGAATACATCATATTGAAAAATACTTAAAAGAAAAAGGATACAAACAATTATATACAGGTATTGACATTTACGGACAAATCAAAAATAAAGACTACAAAGGTTACAAGTTTCAAACTATTGAAGATATTAAAAGAGATATCAAATAAAGAAAAACAGGGACGGGAAAAATCTTTTTTCTCGCCCCGTTTTGAATATATCTAAATTGTAAATCAAAAATCAAAAATCAAAAAATAAAATCCACTATCAAAAGGGAAATTGCAAGAAGCAAAATCAACTATCATAAGAATAATTGAAATATATAAATTATAAAATAAACAAAAATGAAGAATGAGAATATAAAAGAAAGCAATAAATTACTAGTAAATTACATCTATACTTTACAGGAAAACATTTACAAAAGCAGGGTAGAAATTAGAAATCATATAATAGATACAGATAAAAACAATCCTGTAAACATATTCTACATTGAAACAAGAGCAAAAGATATTGCAACAAAAGCAAATGAAATACTTAAAATATGTCAAATAATTAGCAACAATGAAAGTTATGTTTTGAATAAATATGATAACTTGAAAGAAAGGGATAAAGCAAAAAAGGAACTAGCAATATATTACAAATAAAATATTGTATTACTATATGATATTATGGTATAATATATTGTTAGAAGAATATCTAAATTATGAAAATCAAAAAACAAAATCCACTATCAAAAGAATACTTGAAAATCAAAAAACAAAAAACAAAATCCACTATCAAAAGAATACTTGAAAATCAAAAAACAAAAAACAAAATCCACTATCAAAAGAATAATTGAAATATATAAATTATAAAATAAACAAAAATGAAAAAAATAATAATTAGCAATACACTAAAAGAACAACTACTAGCTGACAATCTAAAAGGTATTCACATAAGAGATGTTTGCGATATTGATATTTACCCCAACGGCAACTATATAACCGACATAAATATACAACTAGAAAAAGAGCAAATATCTACCATAGAAAAGGCACTAGACAGGTGGTTCAATGCTTTGAATAGTGATACAAGCTGGTACAAAAATATTGATGACGATTGGATAAACATATCTCATATAGACCTAGATTATTAACATGAAAAATCAAAAAATAAAATCCACTATCAAAAGAATACTTGAAAATCAAAAACCAAAAAAATAAATCCACTATCAAAAGAATATCTGAAACACCACTTGCATAGAGTATTACAATATGATATAATATAATATTAAATTATAAAATAAACAAAAATGAAAGAATTAAAGTTAAATACAGGACTAATCGACCATATATTTTCAGGCTGTTATGGTACTATATGGGAGGATGGAGAGAATGGAGAATGGATAGAACTCTTTAAACTTAAAGATATTAAAAACGGCTATAACAATTACAGAAATGAAATACTTAAAGAACTGCAACAAGTTATTCCAAATATAAAAGACATAAGGTTTACAGGAACATATAATCCAAGAGAATACAATTTTGATAATGACCAACTAGACTTTACACTAATTGTAAAAAACAATTTTGAAAAAGAACTAGTTAAAATGCTAGAAAACGACCAAAACTTCAATAAGTACCTACACGACAACTATACAAGTTATGATGGCTTTATCAGCCTTACACCAAACAATATTCAAGACTGGGAAGAAGCTATACTAGATGAAAACGATGTTGAACACGACCAAGCAATATCAGCTGCAATGAACTACCTGCTATCAATAAGATACAAAAACGATTACTACGATATAGAAATGACAATGTATGAGAACTTATCAGGAAATGGGTACATAACTATTCAATGTTCTAACTGCAAAAGTGAAAACCTACAATGGAAAGAAACAAAAGACTTTACAGGATATATATGTCAAGACTGCAAAGAAAAAATGAAAGAATACTAAATTAAAAACTAATCCACTATCAAAAGAATACCTTAAATAAATTATAATAAATTACAAAAATGAAAAGATTAACAAAAGAAGAAGTAAACAAAAAGTACAAAGGAAAATATGTGAAGTTTATCAAAACTTTTGACTGGGATAAGAAAATCGACATGTACGAAATTGTCAAGGTTTACAATACCATACATGAAGATACAACACTAGGAGAAGATGTAGGTACAGATATGGAATATTGGAGATAATTAAACTATTAAACTATTAAACTACAAAAAGGAGAATATGATGACATTAACTAAAATGGACAAGAAGAACCTTTTTTCTTGCCCCCCTTTAACAAAACTAAATTGTAAAAGCAAGGAGGATATAATCCACTATCAAAAGAAAAACTGAAATCCACTATCAAAAGAATATCTGAAAAGAATATTGCATAATATACTACAATATGATATAATACAATATTAAATAAATTATTAAATTAAACAAAAATGAAAAACAAAGAAGAATGGAGAGTATTTATTGTAGGAGTAGAAGAACTTCCTATAAAACCTATAAACGAAATTACAGACGAGGAATTCATAAAACTAGCAAGGAAACATGGAGAAGAATACACCCTTAAAGAGTTTGAAGAGATTGTAAATGATGATTGCTCTCTAACAAATTACTGGATAAGAATAACGAAAATTAAAATAAATTAACAAATAAACAAAAATGATGGAAATCAAAAAGAAAATATACAGAATACATTACAACAGAATAGAAGAGTTTTATATAGATATAGAAGCAAAAAACAAACAGGAAGCAAGGAGAAAATGGAAAGAAAGCGACCTGCAAAATGAGCAAGAAACAGGAAATTACAATGTAGTAATTACAAAAACAAAGAAATTAATTAAATTATTAAATTAAACAAAAATGAAAATTAAAAAAGTCAAATTATACAGGTTTGATGAGCTATCAGAACAAGCACGAGAAAAAGCAATGGAAGTAATGTCAGAAAATGTTGTAGATTGGGACTGGTACACTTTTATTGAAGATGACTTTAAAGAAGAAATGAGCAAAAAATATGGACTTAGTATAGACAATATTTACTTCTCAGGCTTTTATGGACAAGGAGTGGGAGCTTGTTTTGATGGAAGTATCCACATGGGAGATTATCTAACAAGAACTAGAAGAAAACATATCTATCCTAACCTATCTAAATACCTAAAATACTACAATACCCACATAAAAATTGGGTCTGGTAGAGCAGAAAACGAGTATTCTATGACTTTTGAAGATGAAGGCTGTTTTACTGATAGCGAGAAGCAAGGAGAAGAATATGATGAGCTACTAGATGAAATTATAGAAACTTGCAGAGAAGAAGCAAGAAACCTTTATAAGAGATTACAAGAAGAATATGAATATCTACTAAGTGAAGAAAGTATTAAAGACTTCTGCCTATCCAATGAGATACTATTTTATGAAGATGGAAGATTACCTAACTTCTAATTAATTAAATTATTAAACTAAATAAAATGAAAAAATATGAAATAACAACAGAAAAAGTAGTCTATACAATATATACCATAACAGCAGAGAACGAAGAAGAAGCAAAGAAGAAATATTACAGAAGCGAAGAAGAAAGTAGCGAAGAATATGTACAAAACGAAGAAGAAGACATTATACAAATCGAAGAAATAAAAGAATAACTAAATTATTAAATTAAATAAAATGAAACAATATACAAACACAAATCTTATAAATGGACTATTTAGTGGAACATATTACACTATATGGAACGACCCAGACAACATCTTTTATGGAGATGGAGACAATCCAGACCAATACGAATACTTCCAGATGAAAGATATTGCACAAGGATACCAAGACTATAAGCACATTATCCTAGAAGCCTTGCAAGAAATATCTAAAAACATCAAAAACATCAAGGTTATAGGTAGTTATAGCCCAAGAGAATATAACTTCTCAACTGATGTTATAGAGTTTGAACTAACCGTAAATAAGGGAGTATTCCAAGACATTCAAAAGCAATTAGAGAATGACAAAGACTTTACACAATACCTAAAAGATAACTACACTTCCTACGACGGTTTTATCTCCTTTACACCTAACAACCCAGAAGAAATATTCCAAGCCCTTAACGACATAACACACCCAGAACACGACCAAGCATTTGGAGCTTGTATATCATACCTACTCTATAAAAACAGGAAATCAGATGACCCATACAGCACAATAGAACTTGACATGTATGAGAAGCTATCGAGTGACGGATATGCCACATACGAAGATGTAGAAGATTAAAATAATTAAATTATTATAAACAAAAAAATGTCATTAAATAATACTTATCCAATAGCAACCTTTAAGAAAGATGTTGATGGAGTAATGGAAATCTACGAGATGAAAATATACAAAAAAGATGAAATTATCCTTTTTGATAAAGACGGAAATATAAAAATCTCTGTCAACCTATATGGACAAAAAATAAAAGATGTCTTCATAAGAATGCTACCAAGTTTAAACAATCAAGGATACATACTTATAGATAGCATTTTCTAATTAAATTAATATAACCAACTATATGAAAACACCAGTAAAAGAAGTAGACTACTACGAGCTAAGAGTAAAATACAAAGGCGGTATTACTAGAAAAGAAAAGTATGATACATTCCAAGACCTACAAGACAGGTTTGATACTCTATTACTAACTAAAAAGAATGAAATACAAGAATATGAAGCACTCATTTTCTTCACAGACGGTACATACCAACCAACATTAAATAAACCAGGCGATAGATGGACAAACTAAACAAGAAAGGGGGAGAAATCCCCTTTTTCTTTTTTCCCAAAAATCTAAAAACCAAATCACACAATCCACTATCAAAAGACTATCTGAAACAACCCAATCCACTATCAAAAGAAAACCTGCAACAATATCCGAAAGAATACCTGTTGACATATTACAAAACAATATGATATAATATGTTATTAAAATAAATTATTATAAATAAAACAATGAAAAATCAGTTATACGAAGTCATTTATACAGACAAGACTGGACAAAAATGCCAAAGATTGTTTGTTTCAAATGAACGAAAATACCCAGAAGATGCTAGAAAACTCATTAGTGAGGAAAACGTAGATGAAACTTTCCTTATCTTAAAACACACTTTGGTCTCAGGCTATCATATACAACCTATTAGCCAACCATTAGAAAACATAGTCGAAGAATTAGAACAGTATGCACTAGAAAACTACCATGATGCAGATGCTAGAATAGGATACCTGGAAGCCCTCAGAGACGTTTTAAGCAAGGCAAACGAGGACTGGAAGCAACAAGACCTAAAAAGACATGCAAGGTCATTAGAGAGGCTTACAGGAACTCTGGGGAGTGATTCCAATGTTCCTGTTGGGTATGATAACGAAGGAAATAGAAAATAAATATTTAAATTATTAAAATAAATAATATGTCAAAAAAAACAAAAGATATAGAGCTTTCGCCAAAAGATGTTATAGAGGCAATAGAGAAAGCAGGGTATGAGGGTCTTTTTATATTCATTGACCCAGAAACCAAGAAAACAACCTTCTCTGTAAATGCGAAAGAGAGAAACCTTGCTAGATGTCTATACGCAGGATATAGGCAAGATAGAGACTTTTATGAGATGGTTATGGCTTCAATTTTCGCCTATGCAGTGATGGATGAGAAAGCAATGGAAGCTGTAAGAGAACTTTCTATAATGTCAAAGGGTTTATCTGAATTATTAAAGGGAAAAGAAAATGAATAAGATAGGGGATTTGGACATAAAACTTAGGGAGGCATTGCAAAAAGACTTTGAGGGGTTGTATGTAAAGGAGTATACAACAGACTGGAAAGAGCAGAGATTATCTAGAAACATAGAACTTAAGACTATGAAGTTAGACAATTTAGAGAAATATGTATACGAACTGTTGTCCGAGAAGGCATTTACTTTTGAGGAGTTGGTGGAGATAGAGCGTTGGTATTGGGAGTTGACTACTTTTCAGAGGACTCCCTTTGGAAAGGAGGTAAAGGAGAAATTATCTAAATTGTTAAAGGTATAAGAGAATGAATAAGATAGAAAAAATATCTGATGACAAAAAGTATTACAGCGAAAGTGAGTTTGTCGAGGATATTATTAAAAAGGTAAACGAAATAATAGAGGTGTTGAACAACCTATTATCTGAGCCAAGAACATTAAAGTTATCTCTTGATGACGCCAAGAAAATTAAAAAAGAACTAAAAAATAGTAGGCGAGAATTGCAACCATCGAAAATAACACCTGCCGAAGACGAATGGAAGGAGGAGTTGAGGTTTTTGTATGGGGATTTGTATTATAGGAATGAAGATGGAGAGTTTTGCAGAATAGTGAATGAAATTGACGACCTGATAGACTTTATAGAGCAGTTATTGTCTGAGATATACATAGAAGCCTACAGCAAGGGGAAGAAGGATACTATGGAATTACACGAGCTAGTATCTGGTTGGTCAGTAGAGGAAATGAAAGACAGAAAAATAAAGGAATCTGAATTATTAAAGGAGGAAGAAAATGACTAAGAAAAGAAGAATACTGTTTATAAATGGAGTAGATGTTTATAGTGAAGAGTTTATGAATAGCAATAAATATATTGTTAAACAGAGATTTTAAGAGAGGAGACCAAATAGGGTTTAACATAAAGAGAAAGCATTATATTATTAAGAGAGACAAGTAGGGCATAAGAAGTAAATGTCCCACTCTGCTTAGTTCTGGGTGTCCTAAATGACAACTCGGGGCTAAGCAAGGTAGGATATTCCTACCTACTAGATAATTTAATTACGAAAGTTATCTAGTTCTGACTGGGGGAGCTCTGGGCAGTAGCTCTCCTAGCCAGGAGTGTTAAGCTGTTTTACAATGAGAGGGTATCCAAGTAGGTAAGGGGTCGCAAGAAAATAGCTGGGTGGCAGAAAGCGAAAGCTCTGCGAGGTTTTTTCATTTACCTGTTTACACCGCTAGAGGTGCAATTCCTCTCCCTCTCAAGACTTATCATGTTTGAAGAAGACTTACAACTAGGACAAAAAGCAGAAGAATACATACTTGCTATGCTTAAAAAAGAATTCCCCACTATTAAAAGAGTAAACGGGTATCAACCTGATTATGATTTTATAGACGACGATGGGTATACAATAGAACTTAAGCTAGACATAAGAAGTAAAAGTTCAGGAAATGTAGGCATAGAATACAAATACAAAAACAAACCCTCTGCCATATCAACTTCCAAAGCTATTGAATGGATTGTCATATACTACCTACCACCATACAAATGGGTTTACAGCCGTATGAAAACCAATGAACTAAAAGCATTCCTCAAAAGGAACAATAAGTACCTACACAAGACCAATGGTGGAGATTCTAATATGTCCAGCCTCATACTAATACCCATAGTCACATTCTCAGAAGAGTTTGGATTCACACCACTGAAAACCTAGCGTCTTTTTCTTTTCTTTCGGGCATTTTGGTTACCTGGAGCACCTCCTTCATGGTGGGCTTTTACAATCGCTAAATTCTTTATGGAATTGTTTCTCGCACTCCCTGAAATATGATGCACATCCTTGCCTCGCAAACTCGCCTTGCCATACTTCTTAATCATTTCTGCCCTAGCCTTGTTACGATTAGCCCTCTCTTTTACAGTTTTTCGATTATAAGCACGGACCTTAGCAGCATGTTCCCTACGATACCTTCGTGAATAAGCCGCCTTAGCACGTTTAGTCGCTTCTATACTTCTTGCCATACTAAAATATACTACACTTCCTTAACTACTGCTAGTATGTCTTCCTCATCTACTACAAATAAAGATTTCCCATCTACTTCCATCTCGTCTCCTGCATACTTCTTATAACATACCTTCTTACCCTTGTACTTCCCAGTTAAACACAAACCTAAACCAAGTTCTTTTTCTCTTGTCACTTCTGGCACAAACAGATTGGTATTCCCAATCTTCTCGTCCTGCTTATCTACTTGTATTATTACTTTTCCTAAGACTGGTTTTAAATTCATCTACTCTCTCCCTAAGAAATTTAATGTTTCCACTATCAGTTAAAAAATAATCTTTGCCTTCGTGCAATACTAGCTTAATAGGAAACTCTCTAGTAATCCCATTCACCTTGTACTCTCCTTTATAATCCTCACTAACAATTTTCGCACCGTCTGAACTAGTAAGCGATACACAAATGATTCCCTCTTCTTCATCAATTTTGTCTATAAATAATCTTATCATTACTCCTCCTTTTGTTCACTATTGTCATTATCATCTTTGTTGTTTATATCCATTTTCTGCTTAATAAGTTCAATCCTAGTCAACCAATTCTTCCAAGCAACATCATCAACTTCTCTAACATTAAATATCATAGAAGTGTTAAAAGCAGTATCTTCCCCTAAATAAGACTTACAAAGTAAAAACTTCTCTGTATTTATCTTAATTCTCCAATCACTCGGAAGCTGCACCATAATCTCTCGCTCCCCAACTATTAAAGCACCTTTTATATACTTCATATTAAATATGTTAAAAATTTAAATTAATCCAAACTCCCTGTCACAGAGCTCTTTATACGGACACCACTCGCAATGCTTACCATAGGTAGGCATAAAATTATCAGCCTCAACACCTTTTGCCATTCCTTCTGCACATGCAACAGCCTTTAACATCTCAGAAATCTTTGGCACTTTACTAACAACCTTTACCTTACCACTGTCCTTGTAAGCATAATGATACTCTGCACCTCTTGGCAACACACCGTTGTGCTTATAAAACACATACGCATACAAATCAAACTGTAAACTGTGGTCTAAATCAGGCTCCATTCTCCCCACAGTCTTATGGTCAACAATTATCCCATCTGTAGTAACCAGGTCCATTCTATACTCCAAAGGAACCTCTACACCAGGAATTGCTACCGTTCCTTTTAACTCAACACTTTCTACCCTAGTGGCATACTTCGGGTATACGCTTAAATAATACTGCTTGTAGCACTCCATAATACCTTCCACTTCTCTATGAGCCCTACGCCCATGATTAGCACTTATCTCATTAAACGCAGCCAACCCAGCCTCATAATCTCTCTCTGAATACAACCTCTCAAGAGCAGTATGATAAACAGTCCCCAAAGTAAGAGATAGGTTCTCTTCTTTTTTCTCTGGTGCTACCACATAATCATAGTACCACTGCCTAGGACAACGCAGATACTTACTAATAGAACTATAACTTATATGGTCTTTAACATCTCCTATCTTCATTACAAAGATTCTTCGGGCAACTTATAACTCTCTGCTCTTTTGTAAAGCTCTGCTCTCCTTTTTAGAATGTAGTTATACACCTCATCTCTAGGAATAGCCATAACTTCCTTACCATCCTCCTCAACAAATTCAGAACTAAACTTTCCTTTATAAACCATTGTGTATGTATTCTGTGGTGCCATACCAAGTAAGTATGCCGCCTCCTGTATTTTTAGAGATTTCTTTTTCCACAATGCTTCTTTATCATATTTTTCCATAATAATATAAACTTAATTTAAATAAACTTTATTTCTCTAACCATGCTTTCGCAAAGTCATAAACATCATAATATCCC
>Ga0255347_1002010_pt1 | contig 30120 bp, 24 predicted proteins | sample wastewater_treat_2_FD_192479 | JGI IMG/M metagenome (GOLD analysis project Ga0255347, IMG submission 192479) | Wastewater microbial communities from Lulu Island WWTP, Vancouver, Canada - plant24 | ecosystem: Engineered > WWTP > Wastewater > Unclassified | place: Canada: Vancouver, British... | reverse complement strand
ATTCGAACGCGAGGATTGGAGCGAGACCGGACTGGTCTCTGTCGAGCGGATTCCCGTCTCGGGGCTTTCGACCGACATCGGCTCAATCGCGCTCTCCTGGCCGGATACAGCCGACGGCGCGCGATTGCCGGACGATGGCGCGAACGTGATCCTGCACGAGTTCGCCCATCAGCTCGACCTGCTGGACAACGTCATGGACGGCGCGCCGATCCTGAATTCACGGGCTCTGTACGGGACGTGGGCGAAAGTCCTCGGTGCCGAGTTCGAACGGCTCCGCAGCGAGGTCGCGCAGGGCATCCCGTCGCTCATCAGCTCCTACGGAGCCACGAAGCCCGCCGAGTTTTTCGCGGTCGTTACGGAGCTTTTTTTCGAGCGTCCGCACGAACTCCGGCAGCAGCACCCCGCCCTCTACGACGAATTCAAGAAATACTACGGTCAAGATCCCGCCACTCGGCTCCCGATGCCAAGCGACTGACCTATGCCGTAAATCAACTTGCCTGTATCCTCGCCTTCCGTGCCGCCCTCCATACCGACGCCGAACCCCCAAAAAACCTGGCGTTCTTGGAGTCTTGGCGGTTCAAAAAAAACGAGCCGTGCCTTTCCGTGTGTTCAGTGTGTTCCGTGGTTAAACAAACCCGAGCCATGCCCTCAAAAAAAACCTCTGTGTTCTGTGCCCTTAGTGCCTTCGTGTGAGAAAAGCCCGATCCATGCCATTCCAAACGAATCAATCAAAACACAATCAAAACACCGCTTGCAAAATCCCCACAAAGTGGTTATTATTTCACCGTGATTCAGAGAAATATCCAGAACTCCATCATACAGGCTCTGTCCGACACCCCGGTTGTGCTACTCAACGGGGCGCGGCAGACGGGCAAGACCACGCTGGTTCAGGAGTTGGCGTCCGCATCCGGGAGCCAGTACTTCACGCTGGACGACGCCGCCACGCTGAGCTTGGCGGTCGGCGATCCGTCCGGCTTCATCCGCAATCTCACCGGCCCGGTTGTGGTGGATGAAGTGATGTGGGCCGCGACGCCGGCCTGCCGCATACGACCATGACCCGCTATCTGGCCTTGCTGGAAACGGTGTTCCTCGTGCATCGCCTGCCGGCCTGGTCGCCGAATCTGGGGAAACGGCTGGTGAAAGCCGCCAAGCTACATATGGTGGACACCGGCCTGGCCTGCCACCTGACCGGCACCGACGCCAGTCGGCTCCGTGACGATCGCACCCTGTTGGGGCAGATGCTAGAGACCTTCGTGGTCGGCGAGTTGCGCAAGCAACTTTCCTGGACCAGCCCGCAAACCGCGCTCTACCATTTCCGCACGGCGGCCGGATCGGAAGTGGACGCTGTCCTTGAAAAGCCCGACGGTTCGGTGGCCGGGGTCGAGGTCAAGGCCAGTGCCACCGTCGGCACGTCCGATTTCGCGCCACTGAAAGAGTTGCGGGAGCAACTCGGCAAGAGGTTCATCACCGGGGTGGTGCTCTACACCGGCGACAACCTGATCTCGTTTGGCGACCAACTCTGGCTCGTGCCCCTGCCGGCCCTGTGGGCGCCATAATCCGTAATCCATAACCCCCCTCCATCCTATTATGCCCTACGACATCTTCATCTCCTACTCCCGCCGGGACAACAAAGGCGGGCGGATCACGGAACTCAAGCAGCGCATCGAGGCGGACTACCGTAAGTTCGCCAAGGAGGAGCTGCGGTGCTTCTTCGACATGGAGGACATCCTCGGGATGGACGACTGGCGGCACCGCATCCTGTTACATCTTGAAGAGGCCCTGCGCTTGCTCCGCAAAGGCCACGGCGAACAGCATCCGTGGGTCGTGGCGGTGAAGAAGGAACTTGATGAACTGAAGTGAACACGCTTGGCGGAAGGGACAAGCGGGGGATCGACCTGTTGCTCGGCAGAACCCGGCCATGGTTGGGGGCCACACACTAGATGCCCTGCCAACTCCACATCTTCCAGAGAGCATACACATAGGCAGTGCCGGGTAAAAGTACCGCTAGCCGAGCTATGGCACCCCAGATATTGCTCTTATGAAGTTGCGTGTATAGAGGGATGCTAATGTAGGATAATCCCAAGCCGAACAATACTGGGCTGAATGGTGAAGACCAGTACACCGAAAACGCTAGAGTGAGCAGGCCCAAGAAAACCATTGCAACACATGTCGCATGTCCGATCGGTGCCGCTTGACCCCCTTTTGGGGTCCGGTCGAAGCGCGGTTTCGCACCCAGCAGGTGGCGTATGAACTGAATCGACGCGATCGGCATACATGCGCCGTAGATAGCCGACGACCAAAACCACTGTTGAAATGCGTGCAGCAATGTGGGCGCCGTTGAATAGAGCGCCGGAAGGTTCGCTAGAAACAGAGCGACAAATACATAGGGTAGCATGGGGTGCAAGGCGGAAACCTGACGCTCCCACAGTTGGTGGCAGATGTAAGCGCTTAGATAGCCGTTGATGACCACCCACGGCATCAATGCATACCACCCGATCAGCATTAACAGGTCGAGTTTCTCTGTGAAAGTACTCGGCCCCAACAGAAAACGCTTCAGGCAGACACGGTAAAGCTGTGCTGTTCCACCAGAAAATTTGCGCAATCGGACCACAAACGCCCCGAACGATTCGGGGAATGACTCCCACGACTCGACCGAATCGGCGTAAATGCCGACAAGCGACTGGTTTCGCAGTTCCATTGACAACGCGAAATCTTCGGAAACGATTTCCGGGAACTTCACACGTTCCCAGGCTGAACGGCGCAACGCCGCTCCATGGCCGATAAGAGGCAAAAAGCCAGCTGAAGTCCGCCACATAAGGTCATATCCATAGAACATGTCGATTTCGTGCCCCATGGCGCGCTGAAAAGGCGTTGCATGCCGCGACAACAACGAGAACTCATGGTCAGACACATTCCTTCCTTGAACGTAAGCGACATGTTCGGGCAGGCAGGCCACGATTGCCGAGAACCTCGTGATATAGTCGTAAGGCAGATTCTGGTCGGCATCCGCAATTACCATCCATTGAACCGAATCTGGCACCGCCGCCGCAATCGCGTGATTCAGGTTGCCCGCCTTGAAGCCTTGACGGTCGGCCCGCCGCACCACCCGCACCGATGGATAAGCTTGAGCAAACTCATCGATCATTTGGCGATAAGCGGCATCAGAACTGTCGTCACAAATCACCGTATGCAGGTCGTCTTGAGCATAATCCTGCTGGACACACGATTGGCAAGCCGCCCAATCGAAATCGTCGCAGGTGCAATATAGGATTGCGAATAGAGCCGGGGTCTTCGAACTATCGCGCTTGCAAGGTTGAGGTCGGATGAACAATGGTGATAATCGGAACCCGAGGTGATGGATGCTCCACCACAGCACAACCCACCAGATGGCGGCATTGATCATGCAGAACACCGCCAACCGATGGTCTCCGAGATCCACCCGTCGCATCCATGGAATGAAAAGACCTGCTGAGAAGGCCGTCATAGTGAGTAGTGGCGCGACCACCCACCACGGATTTTTGACGCGGATGTCTTTAGTAGGTGTTACTGATTTAACCATATCCATTCCTTCGCTGCAGGTCTCGGTGTGCCAGAGCGGTCAAACAGACCAGTGTAGGGATCCCAACTGCGAAAGTTGCCGCCCTGCTTCCAGGGCGCATCAAATGCACCATGCAAGGCATATGCGGGTTCTCGAAAATCGTCACGCTGCGGATCGCGTATGGCTTCAAGAAGACCGGCCAAGTACTTCGTCTGCCGCCGCAGATCGTCCGGGGCGTTGGCCGCTTGGCGTGTGGGAAATATTACCATCTTCAGCATGAGAGGCCGGTCGTATCGCCGTGCAAGGATTGCCATCTTCGTCACAATGGAAATAGTGTCTTTCAGGTCGGCATCCACGTCATAGACGGTCAGGTTGTGGTGTATGTCCGGGAACAGGAAGTCGCCCATCCGGTTGAGCCGTTTGGACGTAGAAGAATAACGCCGCGACAGTTGCGTGGTAGTGACGGGCTTGCAGGTCATGCGTCGTAACCAGCGGATACTACGTTCCAGATCGGCTTCGTTATACATCGAGTCGAGACCGTTGTGGCCCACGCAGTAGGCATCCACGACCATCCGCTGCTCGTAGGCATTTCGGATTTCTCGCGGGTCGAGCGGATTCCAGACACCCATAATAACGGCCAGGTGTTCTTGTCGTGCCAACGCCGGGATTCGCGCCGAACCGTCGCGACTGTTATAGGTGACGATCCCTGTGAAACCTAATTGGCGGATGATGCGCAGTTCATTACGGATTTTCTTGTCGTCAATGTTGGTCGACGACTGTGGATCAAAGTCGGCTGGTTCGTAGCCCAGCCACACCTTCTTATGTAGCAAACGAAGCAAATCGCTCCGATCCGGACGGGGCTGGGTGCCTGCGATTGACAAGGCGCTCAACAGCAACAGGATAAGAGCGATCATGCCGCACGCAATCCTCCCTTTTCGTTTGGGTTTTTCGCTGTCGGGCGCCACCGAATCGCACGATTGGCCTCGAAGCAGGCGGATTAGTTTATCTGCAATTTTGTCGATCTTGCGGTCTTGGTCTTGCTTTTCCAACTCTGAAAGCGCCGGTTCGGGATCGATAACGGCCTGCGTTTCCGTGTAGTACAGGTGACGGTAATTCACGCGTTCAGCGTGGATCCACGTCAGCAACAGTCGACCTTTACGTTGGGCCTCTAGCAGTTCTGGCAGTTCTTTGTCACCTATGTAACTAGATTTATGGAAGTTTTGCGTGACAACGAGTAGTGCGGCGCGCGACTGCTTCAGAGCGTCGTTGATTTTTTTCTGCCAAAGGTCACCAGGTGCGATATCCTGATCGCACCACAAAATCGCGTCGAGTTCCGTTCCTTGCGCGTGCTTCGCAAACGCTTCCCGGATACGGTTCATCCATTCCATATCAGCATGGCTGTAGCACAAGAACAACAGACGCTTTTGTGGCATGGTGTCTACACTCCAGACTATGTTGAGTTGAAAAAATCATTGTCCGACCGACAATTGGCCGCACGAAATGTCGGCGCTTACATGATGATTATTGTACTGCATGTGAGGGGGAAGGGCAACCAGGACTTTTCCAAAAAAACAAAAAAATCAAAGCGGTCGGTCAAGGGGGTGCATAGCCTGACAACTGGGCCGGGGAACAATGTCTTTGAGGATTTGTCTTGAGAGCGGCAGAGTCGATGCAGTAATCTTCTCCCAACTCTGCAATTAATCGAGGGAACTCGTACCATGAACAACCCATCACCAAACGAAGACGACTCCAAAGCGAGGGCGAGGCGGCTGGGATTCGCGCTGGTCGCGCTGCTCTTTCTCGCGGCCTGGATTCTGGGATACGTAGGCTACGACCAGTGCTACTGGGAGGTGGATGGCAAGCGGCTTCCTTGGTGGGAACTGGCCTATCTGTCGTTCCAGCTCTTCGGCCTGGAGTACAACCCGCCGGAGGTCGGCAGCGCGCCCGCCCCGCTCGTGGTCGGACGCTCCCTTGCCCTTCTCTTCACCGCCTCCGCTGCCCTGCTCGCCTTGGCTGGGATATGCCGCAACGAAATCTGCGCCCTGCGCCTTGCCCGCCTTCGCGGACACGCCGTCGTCTGCGGCGCGGGGAAGAAAGCCGAAGCGCTGATCCGCGACCTCCTGCGCGCCGGGATGCCGGTCGTTGCCATCGACCTCAAGACGAACAAGCCGCTTCCGGCCTGCGGTGTCTTTTCCCGCTTCTTCGTCATCCAAGGCGACGCCACGCGAGCCGAGATCCTCGCAAGAGCGCAGGTTCGCTACGCCGCGCACATCTTTGTCATGACCGGTAATGACAGCGCTAACATCGAGATCGCCTCGCGAGTCATCTATCAGACACGGGCACAGGATTCCGCCCGTCGAAAGGACAAGCCGGTCTGCCATGTCCACATGGTGGATCGGCATGCCGCCGACGTGTTCCGCAACCACTCCGCTTTCAAGGATTCCACCTCCCACCTCTCCGTGCGGATGTTCAACATCTATGACAATGCCGCGCGCCTGCTCTGGCGTCACGAACTGGTCCGGCATACCCCCGTCGCGCCGGACAATCCCAAGCGGTTCCACGCCGTCATCGCGGGTGTGGGGGAGATGGGCGAGGCCGTGATGCTGCGGGTGATCAGATCCGCCCACTTCGCCAATGGCCGCAAGCCCGCCTTCACCCTCATTGACCGACAGGCAAATCGCGTTCGCGAACGTCTCGCGCAGCGGCACCCGGTACTGGAATCCCTCTGTGATATCGACTGGATCGACGGTGAGATGGGCGCAGCCGACACCCAGCGCCGCATCGTGCAGTGTCTGTCCAGTCCGGACGATATCGGCATCGTCGCGATCTGCGCGGACGACGATCACGGCAATTTCGCGACTGCGCTCCGGACGTCCTTCCATCTCTCTGGAACCGACGTTCCCATTTTCGTCAGGCTGTCGACTTCCGCGGGCCTCACCGAAATCCTGAAGACCGAAAAATCTAGAGACGCGCTGGCGCACCGCATCAAGGCGTTCGGACTCGTCACGGACTGCTGCACGGCCGATGTCGTGCTGGAGGAGCGGATGTTCTGCTTCGCACACGAATCCCACGGGACGCACGTCGTCAACTGGGCCGGAGCGGGTGTTCAGGGTTCCGGCTCGGCGATAAGAGAGCGGGACGTGTTCGACGGGGCGTTCCGGGAATCCAATTGCGAACGGGCCGAGCATTTGGATGTGAAGCGGCTGACGGTGGGCATCCCGCCCGAGGCCATCGGGCACCCGCGCCCAGTCGTGCTCAACGACGAGCAGATCGAGATCCTCGCCAGAATGGAGCATGCGCGGAAGTGCGCTGAGCGCAAGCTCTCGGGGTGGACCTACGCGCCGCCGCCAGAAAACATCGAGCGCCGCACGAGTCCGGAACTGCTGCCGTGGGAAGAACTCGACGAATCAACCCGAGAGCGCGACCGCAAAACCGTCCAAGCCATCGCGCTCACTATGGTCGAACTCACCGGCTCCTGTCCCGCCCCCGACGCGTAAAACGCTCTTACTTTTTACCTCTTCCCCTGTCCCTTCATTTTGCGGGTGTTTCAGCAACGAGGGCGCGGATTGGGCGGCCCTTTACAAATACGTCTTCGATGACCGCTTTGCCGTTGAGGATGCGGACTGCGGCCCAGCAGTTGGTGTCGCGAGTTGAATCCCAGACAATCCGCTCCGCCCGCGGCGCTTTAGCCTCGTCCATGTAGAAGCGGTTAAAGGGCAACTCTATGCGCAGACCTTTGCGGATCGAGGTTTTGGTCGCTTGGTCATACACGCAGTATTCGCCGCAGTACCGGGTCTTGAGATACGGACCCGAGGCCGGGCGCTCCCTGCTCCAGCCGCTGAAGCGGGCGAAACCGTTCGTCCCTGTCGCGATCCCCGCATACAAGACCTGCCGATGCACAAGCGTCGGCATCTCGTCCGGCGGCAGGGGGATATGATTCTCTTCGAGGTTCAGGATCACGTAACGGCCGCAGAAAGGGTCGGCAGGGTCGATGGGGCGGGTCTTGAAGCGGAACTCCTCGCCGTCACGCAACACGCGCTCTTTGCCGGTGATCATCGCGGCTAGCACGGCGAACTGCGCGGCTGCCAGAACGACAAGCAAAAACAGTTGTGTCTTTTTCATGGATTTAGCTCCTTCAAGTTTTTACGGCGTACCATAACGAGGTTGACGGTCAGGAAGATCGTGCCTAGGACGATGAAGACCAAACTGCGCGCCAGATAGCTGAAGCCTGTGTCAAAAAAGCGCGTGACGAGCAGCAGGGAGAGGATCGCCATGCCGCTATTCAACTGCCGCAGCTTGTTGTTACGACAGCCCATGACAATGTACATGGTGCCGAGGTATAACATGAAGGCGTTGAACACCAGCGTGTTGAACAGGCAGGCCCGGTCGCTTGCAGTGCCGACGGCGAAACAAATCGTTGCGACTGCCGGGAAAGCCGCCAGCGTCAAGGTCTCGATCGAGTCGCGGCGGAAGGCTTTTATGGCGGTGATGACCCAGCTTACGAGGAAAATTAAGGTGATGCCGCTGTCCAGCCAGACGCCCCACGCGCGGTACTGCCAGCCGCAACGCACGTGCTCCCAGCCGATCTCGCGCCAAATTTCTTGCCACGTGAAGATGTAGGCCAGCACTACCATGCCGATCAGTCCGAACAGTTTCGGAATGTTGCCCCAGCCGTCGCGCTCGCCATATAACCACAGGCCTAGCAGTCCGGCGCCGCTGAGCAGGGCCGAGTAGGCGACGATCCAGAGCCCGGGCACGGTGCGCTCTAACACAATTCCGGTGCAGATGCAGAGTGTGAGCAGCAGGGCGGCTAAGCAGGTCGCGGTGTCGTTAGCTTCACGGTCGTCCCGGAACAGCCGCGCCAGATGGGCGACGGCTGGCAGGAACAGCAACCAGAATGCGGCGGACTGGCCGTAGGCGTTTTGTGCCACGCCGCTCCAGCCGCAGAGCAGCGCCAGATAGACCAGATAAGCAGTGGTGGAGCGCAGCAGGAAGATCAGCGGCATGACTAGGAGCGCCCAGGTGAGCATGAACGCCGGGGTGTCGCCGGGCAGGTGGTAGGTTTGGGCGACCAGCGCGATGGACGCGCCGACAGCGAGCGCGTGGAAGATGCCGGCTGCTTCGCGCCAGGCTGTGCCGCCATTCCGACAGATGGCCGTAGCGCTTAGCGCGACACCGAGCGACAACGGGCAGAAAGAGAGCGCGGCACGGACAGGGCGGGAAAAATTCTCCCAGTTATGCGCGAACAGCAGGATGATGCCGGAGCCGATCAGCAACGCGCCCAAAATCGCGAAGGCGATAATTGCCCAATGGGTGCCGCCGCGTGTCTGCGTCTCGTAGTAAGCCTTGATCGCCTCGACTCTGTCAGGCGGGAGCACACCCGCACATTGAAGGGCCGGCAGTTCCTTGATAAGCCATTGTCTATGGCGGTTGGGCACTTTTCGCATGGTGACCTCATGGTATTCGGGTTTTGTTGTTTGAGATTGGCTGGTTCGATAAGCGGCTCTGCACGGGGATTACGACTGCGGCGTTACCATCATTTGTCTGGCGAATATCTGAAAAAGCATATCTTGCAAGAGTTTTCTGCCGTCGCGATTGGCGCGTTGCAAAGCGGATATCTCGTTGGCGCTGAAGCGCACGGTTGCTTTTATGTCGCGCTGCTGGCCGATGCACAGCCCCGCAAAGGCTCCGTCACCACCGGCGGGAAAATTCCGTACTTGCTCGGGCTTTATATCGGGCACCATGGTTACCACATGCCGTAAAAGGGCGGAGGCCTTAAGCTGTCCCGCGACTGCCATGTCTTCGGCGGACAGTGAGCGGCTCTGCGTTTGCAACATGCGGTGCAACTGTATGGGCTTGGCCGCGAACAAGTCGGCGGCCAGCTTCCGGTTGAAAGAGTTGGGCGAGCCGACTACGGTGACAAGGTTGTCATTGACCAGCGCTGTTTCCAGTGCGGCCTGTTTAAGGAAAAGCGCAAGTATGGTGTTCAGCATTGAGGCTGAGTGGACAACGTTTGTGTTGTTTTTTGGTGGGGTGGGCAAAACGGAAATGGTGTAGGTCTCGATCTTGGAGCCGTCTGACTGACGCGGTGTCCCGTGTTGCAATACGATCCCGTCCTTGCGGGAAGCGGTGTGCAGTTTTTTTATGGCTTGCCTGACCGCATCACGGTCCTTGACCGGCTCGATCTGCACCAGGCATAACCCCCGGCGTGATTCGCTCATTGCCAGATAAAGCGCCCTGTCGCTGGAAAAAGCCTGTGGCGGCAGCATGGAGCGGGCAGGGTTGATGATTGGCAAATCAGCGTTGCCGCGATAGGCGTGCCAATTCATTTCAGGTCCGGATGCGGCTACGTATGCGAAGAAAACATTGTCCGGGATTGTGTTCCATAGGGGTCTGTCCGGCAGCATGCGTGCCCCCGCGAGCTTATCCAACGGCGTATCCGGCTTTGGTGTGCCGCGCAGTGTGGCAGTAAGGGCTTGGCTGTCGACGTTGACGTCAATCGAGAGCCTCTCGAAATCCTTTAGGAAGCTGTCAGCGTTGAATACCGGAGCGACAAACGCCGTGTATTTGCCGGAGAGGTCGGCAATGCGTTGCGGGTTGACCAAGGCGCGGAAGGTGATGCCGGATGTTTGGGAAGGTGCGCCGATCAGGCTGACGCGGTTATCCCAAGCCCAGGCGAGGGCATCAGGCGATCTGGATACCATCAGGTGCTTGCCGTAAATCACGGCTGCGACTTGCGGAGCGATATTGGTTACGGTCGGGTTTTTGAAAAGCGTGGCGTTCTGCAACGGTGTTGACGAGGCGTACGTGTCCTTGAAAAAATCCTGTACAGTTACGCCGGAGTCGGCCAATGGCACCAGCGCCACATTACAGGGGTTTTCTACGGATATCGGCATGGAGAGATCCACGGTCTGGACCACGCGCAAGGGATCCCGCGGCGAGACTCCTTCAAAAGATGGCAGCGCCAGCACGGACGCGAAACGCTCTTTGACCAAGTCGGGGTCTGCTGGCAGTTCGGCGCTGCGGGTGAAGGCGGAGATACCGTAAACCGCGCTTATGTAGTTATCGGTCTCTACCAAGGCCACAAACAGCCGTTCAGCACGTCCGTAACATGCGGCGCATAGGATGATAGCCGCGAGTGCGCGCGGCAGTGTGCGCTTTCCGGGGGACGATATGGTCTGGTGGAGCGGAAGTTGCATAATGTTGCCGGGGCTAAGGCTGTCAGTGTTTGCGCGGCTGCGGGCGGTAGAACATCATGATCACGTTCTTCAGGTGTTCGGCCAGCTCGGGATCACTGCCGTATATGTCGTCTTCGGAGCCGCAGGTCTTGCCTTGGATGTTGGCCGAAACGAAAATCGCCTCGTTGGTGTTGGTGCTGTCGCCCCTGCGGCGCTCTTTGAACAACCCCGCGTCCACCAGCATCTGGAACAGCGGGATGACTTCATCCCGCGGTATTGTTATGCGCTTCTCGCGCAGGTCGTTCCAAGTCTCATCAGTGTGGCCGGCGGCGAAGGGGTTGGTGACCAGGATACTGGTGCCTTCGCGTACAGTCACCAGACCGTTGCCGTCCACACGCACACTCACACGATGCATCGGGGTGGTGCGAAAATTGTAGTTGCGGATAAAAACCCAGTTGAGTCCTGATTCCTTGACCGTGAAGAATGGATTGTCAAAAAAACTGACACAACCGCAAATGACAGTAACAGCCATTAGAGCTAAGCTAAAAAAGGTCTTTTTCATACCATAATAATGGACGTAATTACGTTGTCCCGCAAGGATGAAATCATATTTTACAACAAAAAAATTGTGAGGCTGTGATGTTGTGAGGCTATTATGGTTAAAGGCTGTAAGGCTGTGAGACTGTGAGGCACTAATGCGCTGATACGCCCCGCGCGTAGTGCAGGGCGCATCTTGACCCGCACGGCTCAAACGGTTATCCTGCTGGGCATTTGGAGGTAACTATCATGCGTGTTTTATTGATCACTCTTTTTGCGGTTTCTGGTTGGATGGTTTGCGCTGCGGATATTTCCGCTGTGCGCGCGGCTGATCCGCGAAACATCGTTAATGGTCTGCGTATACCGAGCGAGAATTACGTGGATCAACCGTATGTCGTCGTCACGTCGAACGGAACCTGGGTCTGCACCCTGACCACCGGCAAAGGGTTGGAGGGGCAGCAAGGGCAGCATGTTGTCGCAACGGTCAGCCGCGATCAAGGCAAGAACTGGTCGGATTTGGTTCCGATCGAGCCCGACAGCGGTCCCGAGGCTTCGTGGGCCACGCCGCTGCTCACGCCGTACGGGCGCATCTATGTGTTTTACGTCTACAATGGCGACAACATCGTGACGCTCCCCGGCTCCGACCGGCGCGTCAGGTCTGACACGCACGGCTGGTACGCCTTCCGCTATTCCGATGACGAGGGCGCGACCTGGTCGGATCAGCGCTTCCGTATTCCGATCCGCGTTACAGAGGTTGACAAGGGCAATCCGTGGCGTGGCGAGGTCTGCCACTTCTGGGGCATCGACAAGCCGGAGGTCAAAGACGGCAAGGCCTATTTCGCCTTCACCAAACTCGGCAAGTTTTTCATGCGGGACGGAGAAGGGTGGGTGGTGGAGGCGACAAACATTCTGACGGAACGTGATCCCGACAAGCTCGAATTCCGTCTGCTGCCGGAGGGCGACAAAGGTATCCGCAACCCGGCGCTGGGCAGTGTTCAGGAAGAGCACAATCTGGTGCCCCTCACCGGCAATGATCTGCTCTGCGTCTTCCGCACCGCGAACGGCGTGCCCGCGCAGAGCTACAGCCGGGACAACGGACTTACTTGGTCGCTGCCCGAACCCATGACGTTCGCGCCCGGCAAACGGACGTTCAAAACGCCGCGCGCCTGTCCCAAGGTGTTTGTCACATCAGAGGGCAAGTATCTCTTTTGGTACCATCACCACGGCGGAAAGTCTTGGGCGGGGCGCAATCCGGCGTTCCTATCGGGCGGCGTGATGAATGCCGACGGCTTTATCCATTGGTCGGAGCCGGAGTTGGTTCTGTTCGACGCCAATGCGGCGATCCGCATGAGCTATCCTGACCTGATCGAACACGAAGGTAGCTTCTGGCTGACAGAAGCGCAGAAGACGGTGGCGCGTGTCCATCCGCTTGACCGTGCCATGCTGGATGGACTGTGGAATCAGGCCGAGGTCAAAGAGGTCTGCACCAACGGGATGTTGCTGGAAAAGAAGGATGACGGCGATGCCGCGTCGCGTCCGACCGTGCCGCGCGGCTTCGGCGATCTGGTGCACGGCGGGGTGACGGTCGAACTGTGGCTGACTCTGGCCGATGCGGGACCGGGGCAGACCCTGTTTTCAACCATGACGGACGACGGCTTCGGGGTGCGTATTGTGACTGCGGAGCTGGGCGGACGCCCCACGTTGGCGATTGAACTCGGAGACGGCTGGCGGACGGCGCTCTGGCACACCGATCCCGGCGTGATTGAGGCGGGGAAACGCCATCACGTTGTCTTTGTCTGTGACTTCTCCGCGGCAGTGATCGCCGTCATTGCCGACGGTGTTTTCTGCGATGGCGGAACGATCCGTCCGTACGGATGGGGTCGTCTGCCGCTGGAGATGAGCGATGTGACAGGGGCTTTCCAGGCCTTCCTTGCGCCCTCCGTGCAGGGCCTCCGGCTTTACAACCGCGCCCTGCGCACCACCGAAGCGATTGGCAACTACCGGGCAGGAATGGGGAAAGTTAATAACGAATAACGAATAACGAATAGCGGGCAGGGCAGAAGTGAGAAGCAAGAGGTAATAAGGCATCCTGTCATCCGGTTTGCGGAGCGCCGGGAGGGTCAAGCGTCTGCTTGACCGGCGGCGCTCCCGATCTCAATCCCGATTTCGATAGAGCCGCACTAATGCACTAATGCACTAATGCGGGCGGAGCCCGCAACCCAATTCAATCTCGCACAAAGGCTCAAAGGGCACAAAGGTTTTTCTATGGTAACCATTACTTTCCTTCGTGTCCTTCGTGTCTTCGTGTGAGAAACAACTTGTTTTTTATCGCGCTTGTTGAGCCGTAAGGCACTAACGCACTAATGAACTGTGATGCGCTGTATGTCAGCGCATCTTCAGCGCATCCACGTTGCGTAACAGTACGCACAAAGGTGACGGCAGGTGTTATACATGCCGATGTCTTTACTGACGATGCAGCCGCACGCTTTGCGCTGCCCTTTGTCCTTAAAGTACGGTCGATCTGAATCCGCAAAAAGGTCTGGCTTATAACCGAGAAAATCCATCAGCGCGGCATCGTGTGAAAACAGCTCGACCATAAGATCGTCATCAATGCAACGGTTGTGCTTGATGCCGTATTGCTCCAAGTCTACTGCCTCGGCACAAGTGGCGATCTCGAATCCCCATTGCTTGTTCATGTCGCTGAGACGCTTGCCGAAGTCGCGCATGAGGCCGGGCGTAAATTCTCTATACTGTACGTGTTGTTTGGCGAGATTGTTGCGGACTTTTTTGTAGCTCTCGATGTCGGCGAAACTGATCACGAGTTTCCTTGTATGCCCTTTGAGTTGTTCGGCGATGTGGGCAATCCGGTCAAGCAACACATCGATGGTCAGCGAGTCCGACAAGAGCAGCGGGTCGAAACGCCAGATCACACGTTCCGGTCCGATTTCAGACGACAACCGTTTGAATACCTCAATGCGCTCGGTCAGCGGCGGAACATTCGGTTCCAAGCCCTCGTTTTCATAGTCATTGACGGTGAACTGAAAGTAGTAGTTGATGCCGGTCGCATCGATTTGCGGCAGGTGATGCAGAAGCGGCTTGGGGTTTTTCGTCCAGAAGACGATCACGCGTGCATCCGCAAACGAAACATATTGGACTTGGTCGGCGTTGAACGGATTTGTCCAACGCACATAACCCGCTTTCAAGCGGTTGATGAACCATGTTGCAAAGAAAGCAGGAATATCTGTTGCGCGGCTCGCAGATAAAATGACCGGGCACACAGCGTCCACAACCCTGCCGTCAGGCAAAGCGAGCGTTGTCCTTCTCCATCCTCGAAATGACATGGGGTGCTTCTTTGTGACATTTATAAAGTATCGGTTTAGAATTGTCAAAACAAACAGTTTTATGCCAAATCGGGGTCTTCCGTCATCACGTTCTTGCGGGCTCCCAGTGTATCACGAAATAGGCTTGGGCGTTCCAAACGGTTTTGTTCATGCCGAAGAGATGGGGCTGGTCAAGGGATGGCTGAGGGAGTGGCCGCTGCGGCTGGCTCCCCGTCGGCACCCTCGAAGGCGACGCAACGCCGTAGCGGCTAATAGGGCGTCAGGCGGGTGTCAGCACGGGGAGCGTCTCGATCTCTTTTTTAGATCGGGCGGCGGCAACACACAGGTCGTAGGCAGACTGGAGGTTGAGCCAGAACTCAGGCCCGGTTCCGAAATATTTTACCTATAACTTGGACATTTTGTCGCACCAAAACCGTGTTAAAGCCGGTAGGGCGGTTTCGCCGAAACCGCCGCATGCGCACCTGTTTGGTGCGAAACGCAATGTGGAGTGCGGTGACAAGAGCCGCGCTGTGCGCGGGGCGCGGCACCGCTTTCCGGCCTGTCCGCGCCAAAGCGGCGTCGCGCGGGATACCGCTTGCCGCCGCACTCCAGATTCGTCCGCCTCGGCGAGGCGTCCCTACCGGCAAATTGAGCGTTGAAAGTTGAACATTGAGCGTTTTCCCTACCAGAGGCGGGCGGGGACGCCCGACATCCTGCCACTCACCGCTTACCTGGACCCATACCCTCCTGAATCCATTGTGCGGTGCAACGAAGTTAAATCGCGCCTTTTTGATTGTTTTGGCTTGCTTTAAGACGGGGCAAAGTGTTTACTCAAGGTGTTCATTTCTTCTGTACAGGTATTTGGAGGCTGGCTATGAAAATGTTTGCAACGGTAGCGGCGGGTCTGGCGGCGGCGTGTGCGGCCGTCTGTGTTCACGGGGCGGAGGGTGTGCCGGTCGATCTGGCGGTCGCCCATGAGGAGGGCCTGGTGCGGGCCGGGCTGGCGTGGACGGCGGAGGCGGACACCTTCTACGAGATTTACTCCACGACCAATCTGGCCGGGCCGTGGGAACTGGCGGTGACCGATCCCGTGAACTCGACCAATCTCGTCGGGCAGATGGAATTGCTGTCCACCAACAGCACGCGCTTCTTCCAAGTGCGCCGGTTGGACACGCAAGGGCCGGCCATCACCGCGCGGTATCCGGACATCGGGAGCGCGAACGTCGGGCCTGCCGAGCCGCTGTCCGTGAGCTATGCCGACCCTTCGGGCGTCGACACCAACTCCATCAGCGTGCGCGTCAACGGCGGCGACCCGCTCCCGCTGGACGGCGCGGGCATCAGCGTCACGGCAGACGGGTTCACCTACGATCCCGCCTTGGCCGGGACGGCTTGGGGCGTCAGCGGCGGCACCGTCACGGTCTCTTTCGCCTGCGCGGATCTCAGAGGCAACTCGACCTTCGAGGAGTGGTCGTTCTACTTGGAAGTCCCCGTCACCGTGGCCGATAACATCCTCGTTCTGGGCGCGGCGGCTGCCCAGTCGTACGCCGTCGTCCCGCCGGCACCCGGTCTCAGGCCGCTCGCCATGACCCCGGAGCCGACCATCCGCCCGCTCTCGTCAGGCCTCTCGATCGTCACGATCTATGCCGACCGCCTGGTGATCGCCTACACCGGCGACGCCCACGGCATCTCCATGGGCACGTTGATCGCCAACAACGACTACGACAACCTCTTCTACCGCCGGGTCACCGGGCTCGCTGACAATCCGGCGGCGAAGCGGGTCACGGTCTACACCGAGGACGTGCCCTTCACGCAACTGATCACCGCCGGCTCTTTCGACAGCCGCGACTTCATCGTCTCGGATGCGCCGGGACTCTCGGCACTGGATATCGCGCCGCTGGCAACCCTTGAGATGACGAAACGGTACACCGCAGACGGGACATACTCCGTCACGCGGAACTGGGGCCCCGTCACGTTCAACGGGTCGGCCGGCTATGTGCTCGACGGCGGCATGGACTTCTCGGCGCTGGTGGAATGGCTCAAGATCCAGAATTTCACGGCGGGCGTCTACGCGGGGCTCGACCTCACGCTCGACGGCAACCTGGTCTTCGACGCGACCACCGAGCCGATCAGCAAATACATGGCGCTCATCGAAGACATGCGGCTCGTGACGCTCAAGGCCAGCATCTACGGCGTTCCTGTCGTCGTCTACCTCTACCTCGACCTCGACCTGTGCGTGGAGGCGGAGTCCTCCGGGGCGGTGACGCTCGAAGCGGGCGCGGAGACCCACGCCTCCTTCACCAACCGCGTCACCTTCAGCGGCGGCACGTGGAAACGCGAGCCCGAAACCGGCGCGGTGAAACTGACCTTCGCCTACGACCCGCCGACGCTCAGCGGCGGCATGGAGGGCGAGATCTACGTGTACCTCAAGCCGACGCTGACCCTGCGGCTCTACAACGCGCTGGGCGTGGGGCTGGACTACCGGCACGGCCCGCAGGTCACCGGCGCCTACTCAGCGTCCGACAACCGCTTCCAGTTCTGCCTCTACGACAGGCGCTCAGTGAACCTCTCCCTGTGGTGCATGGACCTGCCGGACCTGCTCGAAGGCGTGATCGACACCGAGAACCTGCCCGAGTGGAACCTGTGGACCTCCCAGGACGACCTCAGGAAAACCTGGTACTGGCCCGAAGTGCCGCTGAGCGCGCCGGCCTTCTCGCTCCAGCCCTCGGGCGGGAGCTTTGCGGCGGGCGAGCGGGTCACGCTCACGGCCAGCGCCAGCGGCAACCCCGCGCCGGCTTACCAGTGGTACCAGAACGGCGCGGAACTGCCCGGCCGGACCGCCGCGACGCTGAGGTTCACCATGGGCGCGTCCGCCGCCGGCACCTACACCTGCAGGGCGCGCAACAGTCGCGGCACGGCCGTGAGCCAGAGCGCGGCGGTCACGCTGGCGTCGTCGGCGCCTGACGGCATGGCGCTGATCCCGGCGGGGAGCTTCCAGATGGGCGACAATTTCAACGAGGGATGGAGTGATGAGCGTCCCGTCCACACGGTCTACGTGAGCGCGTTCTACATGGACAAGACCGAAGTGACATGGGCCAAGTGGCAGGAGGTGCGGGCGTATGCCGCGGCCAACGGCTACGACATCGGTTCCGTCGGCTCCGGCAAGGCCGGCAACCATCCGGTGCATTCGGTGAACTGGTACGACTGCGTGAAGTGGTGCAACGCCCGCAGCCAGCAAGAGGGGCTGACGCCGTGCTACCGGCGCGGCGGCGCGGTGTACAAGGCGGGAGAGTACGACGACATCACCTGCGACTGGTCGGCGGACGGCTACCGCCTGCCGACCGAGGCCGAGTGGGAGAAGGCCGCGCGCGGCGGTCTCTCGGGACGGCGCTTCCCGTGGGGCGACACGATCAGCCACAGCCGGGCGAACTACTACAGTTACTGGGAAGGCGGGGTGCCCTATTACTCGTACGACGTGAACAGGACAGCGGGATACCATCCCTCCTACGCGACCGGCGGCTGTCCCTATACGAGTCCGGCCGGGGCGTTCGCGGCCAACGGCTACGGGCTGTACGACATGGCGGGGAACGTGTGGGAGTGGTGCTGGGACTGGTTCGACGGCTATCCGTCGGGCAGCGTGAACAATCCGCGGGGGCCTTCGTCGCCGTCAGGCTATTGGGGTTCGCACCGCGTGGGACGCGGCGGCGGTTGGGACCACAACGCCAACGGCTGCCGCGCGGCCATCCGGTGCAGCGGCTGGCCGGCCTACAGGGGCAGCAGCATTGGCTTCCGTGCCGTTCGCCCCCGAGGTCAGCAGTGAGCTGCGGTGCATGGATTTGGAGTGCGTGCGGCAAGCGGTATCCCGCGCGACGCCGCTTTAGCGCGGACAGGCCGGAAAGCGGTGCCGCGACCCGCGCACAGCGCGGCTCTTGTCACCGCACTCCAAATTTGGCGCACGGATTTGGAGTGCGGCGGCAAGCGGTATTCCGCGCGACGCCGCTTTTTGAGCAGGGGTGTCTCCGCGCGCGGCGCAAAGCCGCCCAAAGTGGATTACAAGGAGGTGCTCAACCCCGCCGATTTTGCGCTGTTCGCCAAGCTTAGGGACTGGCGCAAGGCGACCGCCGAGGGGGAGGGCGTGCCGGTCTACTCCGTGTTTACCAACGAGCAGTTGGCGGGAATCGCCGTCAAGCGCCCCGACACCGTGGCCGGTCTGCGGGAGGTCGAGGGTGTGGGCGAGGCCAAGGCGAAGAAATACGGCGCGGGCCTGCTTGCGATTCTGTCCGACACCGGAGGGACGGTTGACGTGCCGTCTGAGGCCGATGAGACGCATCGGTAATCTTTATACGCTTATCGCCGAGCCTGAAAACCTGCGGCTAGCGTTTGTTAAGGCGGCACGGGGCAAGCGGGACAAGGACGAGGTCAGGGCCTACAGTGCTCATCTGGACGAGAACCTCCGCTTGTTGCGCGATCAGTTGCTGACCCGCCGTCTGGATGTCGGACACTACAGCTTTTTCACCGTGTATGACCCCAAGGAGCGGGTGATCTGCGCGGCGTCCTTTCCCGAGCGCGTGCTGCATCATGCGGTGATGAACGTCTGTGAGCCGGTGCTGGAGCGGTACGCGATCCATGACTCCTACGCCTGTCGTGCGGGCAAGGGCATGCACGCGGCCGTGCGCCGGGCGCAGGAGTTTTTGCGTATGTATCCGTGGTATCTCAAACTCGACGTGCGCAAATACTTTGACTCAATCAGTCATGTCACAATGCGCGGGCTGTTGTCCCGCCGCTTCAAGGACAACGCACTGCTGACGCTGTTCGCCCGCATTCTCTCAACCTATGAAACATCCCCCGGCAAGGGACTGCCCATCGGCAATCTGGTTTCGCAACATTTGGCCAACTTCTACCTCGGTCTGCTCGACCACTGGGTCAAGGAAACACTGCATGTGAGGGGGTACGTTCGCTACATGGACGACTTCGTCCTATGGGCGGATGACAAAGAGCCGCTACAAGCTCACCTCCACGCCATCCGCAGTTTCTTGGCGTCAGAATTGGCGCTGGAACTGAAAGACAACGTTCAGATCAACCGTTGCGCTCGCGGCCTGCCGTTTCTGGGATATCGCGTGTTTCCCGGTCGCCTAGATCTCGGGCCGCGCGCCCGCCAACGTTTCGCGAGGAAGTTGCGCGGGTATGAGGCCGAGTGGCGACGGGGCGCTTGGAGCGAAGCTGAACTGGCCCGCCACATGGAGGCGTTGCTTTCTTACGTACGCTTCGCGGACACGGTTGAGCTACGGCGACGAATCGTCAGTTGTGTCAGCAAGGTTTCCTAAAAAAGAGGAGGATCAACGGCAGTCGGAATTTTCAAATTTGAAAACCTGATAAATTCTCGGGTTTCGTCCACAGGGTTCGAACCGCGTGATACGCGGCGGCAGTTGGAACAACAACGCCAACAACTGCCGCACGGCCATCCGGAACAACAACTGGCCTGACAACAGGAACAACAACATTGGCTTCCGTGCCGTTCGCCCCCAAGCTCACCGGGCCTGTCTGACGGCAGGCCGCTGACCCGGGCGGAATCCCGTTCCCGCGTACGCGGGACGAAAAGCACATGTGCCGCCGGGGCTGGTAGCCATGCGGGGTCGCATTGCGAAGGTTCCGGCGGCATTTTTGATTGTGGATGTCGAGCGGTATTCCGCGCGACGCCGCTTTTTGTTACTAAAGGACAGGTATTAATGAAATAGAAAAGAACCTCTACAATATCTCTCCCCCGGAAAGAAATTGTTCGATGTGATGATAGGCGTCCAGTAGCCCTATATCGAGACCGCACTCCGACGCCAATGCTGAAAAAGGCGATGCCCATTCTTCGGGTGGAGAGGGCATCACCAATGGAATCGGATGTGTCGCACGGCGCTCGAAAATAGGGCGAATGGCCTCTCTGACCCGTTTGCTATCTATTCCGACTCTGACAAGCAGGAACATGTCGAGCAGATCCCGGAAACGCATGTTTATCCGGTCTTTGCGCGGCAATGTATAGGCATGTAACTTCTCTGCGAACTGTTGCTCTTTTGATATGGTCGGAAAGGGCATTGCCTCTATGTTGGCAAAAGCCAGCCAATCGTGCCCCTGCACCTGTTCTATTGGATCCAGAACCGGGTCGCCGGTTGCGACATCCAGATGGAAGCGGGCAAAAATCCGACCGTCCATGCGTGCTTCAACAGGATAACGCGCGCCACCGTAGGGGGCCCCGACGAGATCTTTGACAGGATATGCGATGGCGAAATGAAAGAAGTCGTTCAAATCTTCTGATGCGGCTCTCTGTAACAGCCACAAGATCCGTTCATGCAATCTACCGCGCCCGCCAATTGGTCGACGCGATGTGAGGTCAATATCCCGCGTGGTACGGCTTTCTTCCAGCCGTAATTCCATAGCATACCCGCCTTTCAGCAACCATGGTGACTCTGCGTTGTGAAACAGTCGGCACAGGAGCCGGTCGAATGCGACTTGGCGTCGTAGGCGCCGGATATCTGTACCCTGCGTTTGCGCTATCTTGCTTAGTCGGGCTTCCAACGCCTGACGGAATGCGCTTGGGTTCACATAGGTCGTCTTTTTCATTGTCGCCTTCCTGCAATCAGATGCTTGAGTTCCGCGTATTGCGGATGCTGTTCGAGTTCGGTACGGGTGATTAGCCCGGAATCAAGCCCCTGTTCCAGCGCCTGACGCAGATGCTCCTTTGAGACACTTGCCTCGGCCAGCAGGTCGGCCACGGTTTTCAGTGGACGCGTCACCCGAAAACCTTGCCGCTCCTCGTACTCTTCCGGTGCAAGGTGTCCCCGATATAGCACGAGGATGTCTGGTATTGGTGTGCTACGCCGAAAATCTGGCGGCACCGTCAGGTGCAGTCGACGTGGCATCAGGTCGGAAAGCTCGAAGAGTGCCAGCGCGGTCTGGTGCGAATAGACCCCCTGCGGTACGCCCTGCCGATTACGCGACCATAGCGACCAAAGGACATATTGCGCGTCGTCCGACATTGGAAATCTCACGAGGCGATAAATACCCCGATGCTCCCGCCGCCATGTGCCAGCCTTGAGATGGTACGCATGGCCGGACGTTGGATAGCCGCACGCCACCGCTTGGGCGGCAGTGAAATACCCCTGCTGCCGTTCAGCGATCATATAGAGTTTGTCTTCTTTCCGCATCGAAACACTCCGTCACTGGTTTGCACAAATAGTACAATAATTATAGCTTTTGTGCAATGCCGCGATAATCGGTTGGTGACTGGCGCGGGATAGTTGTTTCTCACACGAAGGGCACGAAGGTTGGAGAAGTTCATTAGTTCATTAGTGCATTAGTTTTTGCATGATCGCAAGTCGCGGGTCGAGTGTCGCGGGTCAACCTCTCTTATTGCGGCCCCCCAGTGGTCGCAATGATGAGTGTAAAAGCACTGCTCGGTTTTTTGGAGTTTCATGGCGAATGCGACACGGAGAGCGTTCTTGCCGGGGACACGCTTAAAAAACGCACGAGGTCATCGCGCGTCTGCAGGCGGCGCTGGAACCCTTCGACAACGTTTCCAAGACCTGCGGGTTCCTTCCGGGACGCGGGTGAGCCCCGACCACATCCGCGCCATCGCCGGTTCCATGCGGGAGGCGGCCGAGGACTTCCTCGACAACGGGACGGCCCCGAAGGCGAACCGCCCGGCATGCGCGGTGGTGGTGGAGGTCGACGGCAAGGGCGCTCCGCTTACACCTTGATGTAGATATTGCGCTTATAGAGGAAGTAAAGCGGTATCCAGCGGAGCGCGAGCGCCGCGACGGCGAGAATTAACGCGCCGACCGCTGGCGAGAACAACCCCGGCACGTTCCCGAGGAACCATTCGGCCATCGCCGGGAACTTCAGAAAACACTGTCCGAAATAGATGGCGAGCGCATTCGCGCCGATGACGCGGAAATAGAGCGACCAAGCGACGTATCCCTTCACATCGATGATCCAGTAGAAAATCGCAAACAGAATCGCCCCGATGCCGCAGGCGATAAGCGAATAGGTCGACGAATAGGCGGCCTTCACGATCGGCATGCTGAACGGACCCAAACAGAAAGCGCCTATGAGCCCGATCACAATCGCCGCCGCACCCGCGCCCGCCAGAGTGAGGCAGATGCGTCCGCCGGACAACTTCCCGTGCGCCTGACGGAGATAGGCGCCAACAAACATCCCCATCAGGACAAGCGGCGGCATCGCGAGTGTCGCAAGACCGCCCTCCCGGCGATGGGCCGTGGTCAGGTAATGCGTGTCCACCCAAGACCCGATAAAGTAGGCGCCATCCGACATGGGGTTCACGCCAGCCGGCGCGTCCGGCGAAGGCACGGCCAGGGTGAACACCCACCAGCCGATGAGCACCGACACCGTGATGATGACGGATGTTCGGAGCGAACAGAACGTGAAGATGAGCGCCGCGACGCCCCAGGCGATGCCGACGCGCCCGATCACGCTCCACACGCGGAAGCGCTCCCAATCGAACCGCAAAATCCGGCTGATGAACAGCCCGATCACAATCAGGCTGAGCGTCCGCGTGAATATATGGAGCACAATCGCCCTGTCCGTCGCCCCTTTTGCCCGGCGACTCGCGAGGGAGAAGGGCCAGGAGATGCCTGCGATGAACAGGAACAACGGAAAGATGAGGTCGTAGACGCGCAGGCCGATCCACGGCACATGCGTCATCTGGGTGACGAGGAAGTTATCCTTCGAGCCGGTCAGCCAGATGCCGAGCGCTTTCAAGAAAGCATCACCGCCCGTAATGAACCACATGTCCAGACCGCGCAGGGCATCCAACGAGAGGACTCGCTTCATCTTCATACTTGTCACCTGATAATCCTACCATTTCCAAAGTCGTTTTCATTATGCGGGAAGAAGGTGAAAACTGTCAACATCGAAGGAAGCCGGGTGCAGGCTCGACAGTCTGCGGCCTAAGTGCTATATTCAATGTAAATGATTAGTGAACTGCCTTCGATAACGAATAATCCGCAGGCCGAATGCTTTGATGCCGAGGTGATTGGCATCGACGGTATTGTCCAATTCGGTTGCTGCGACGTGTTGGAGGGGGGCCTTTCGAAGAGTCCGTTGTTGCATGCGCATGAGTGCTATCAGTGCACTTTCTGTGATTCCGGATCGATGCGCTTCTATGGCACAGGGGGACGCAAATGGTCGCTTCATCCCAGGGAAATGCTGCTCATCCCGCCGGGCGTGAAGCACCGGCTCGAACGCAACTGTCCGGGCAATCGCCGTTTCTGGGTTTTCTTTTCGCTGCCCTTCACGAAGGGGGCGCTCGGCGGTTTGCCGGCAAGGGAACTGAGATGGCTATCGGAGCGGCTTTCCACGAAACACCAGATGGTGAGGCGGATTCCGGACTCCGATTGCGATCTGCCGGGGCGGATCCTGAAACATCTTAAGGATACGTCGATGAATGCGGGTGACCGCGAATTCCTGCTGCTGAATCATTTCCGCCGGCTGATGACGGTCATCGCCTGTTCGAAGGCTGAAGCCCTGCCGACCGGCAAGACGGTGGAAATCGCCCGGCGGATGCTTGAAAATCCGGGTGAGGACTTCTGTGTCGATGGGATTGCCGCCGAAATGGGGGTCTCTGTGTCGACGGCGATAGACAGGTTCCGGGAGAGGCTCGGCTCCACTCCGTACCGGTATCTCACCCATTGTCGAATTTGCAAGGCGATGGATTTCCTGCGCACGACCGACATGTCGATCACCGCTATTTCCGCAGAACTCGGGTTCGCGAGTTCCCAGCATTTTGCCTCTGTCTTCAAGCGCGAAGTCGGAATGACCGCCAGCGACTGGCGAGCAAAATTCTGACGGTGTACAGAATATTACCGTCCCGGCAGGATCGGCAGTGCCAGATTGCTACGGGGACTGCGGGCACTGCCGGTACTGCGGGCGTGGGCGGCGCTCCGCAATGAAACCTGAAACCGAGATTGCGCTTGTCGATCGGACTCCGTGTATAAAAAATTTTATCATTAATTGGAACGCATCGACACGTTCGATTTGGTAGAAAGCTAATTCAATCAGGTGAATTTTGTTGAAAGGAGTTGACGATCACATGAAAAGAATGATGCTCGCCACATTGGCAGGGCTTGCCGCATTCGCCGTGAATGCGGATCTGTCGCATGCGACGGTGACGTCGGTCACGCAGAATCCGGAGAACGGGCTGGTGATGCTGTCATATACTCTGACCGGGACGGAGGACGTGATCGTCACCCCCGAGGTGCTGACGAACGGCGTCGCGGTTTCCGCCGCCGAATCCACCGGCTGGTTCGGGGACATGAACCGCCTCCTTTCCCCCGGCGCGCACACTGCCTACTGGCAGCCGCGGGTCTTCTGGCCCGGCAGGGAGTTCGCCGCGGACGAACTGGCCGTCCGCCTTACCTGCTGGTCGAAGGCGAATCCGCCGGACTACATGGCGGTCGATATCAAGGTCAAGGAGCGGGTTCGTTTCTACACCTGTGCGGAAGCGGTCCCGTACGGCGTTTCCAATGCCGTCTACAAGACCGACATCCTCCTCATGCGCAAGATCCACGCGGCAGGCCGCGAGGCGGTGCTCGGAACGGCGATGACCGGCTCCGCCACCGAGCCCTGGGGCTTCGGCTCGACCGAGGCGGGGAGTAACGCGAAATACGAGTTTCTGCCGCACAACGTCGTCTTCACCAATGATTTCTATCTCGGCGTGTATGAATTCACCTGCGCCCAGTACTTCAATGCCTTCGGCAGATATTCCCCATGGTTCAGCAGGGGGACGAACGTGAACGGGGCCGTCGATGTCGATTTCGCGCTCAAGCCGATCGGCTCGTTCCGCATGCGCGAGGAGCGCCAGGACGACAGCATGTACTGGCCGGAATTCGGTCATGAGGTGCCTCCGTCCACGCGTATCGGCAAGCTCCGCACGCAAACCGGCGTCGAGATCGATTTCCCGACAGAGGCGCAGTGGGAATTCGCCGCACGGGAAGGCGGCAGGGTGCGCATTCCCGAGAACCTCGACGAAATCGCCTGGTACAGGGATAACGCGGCCATGGCTCCGTCTCAGGTCTTCACTTCCGGCGGCGCGATATGTCCGCAGACGGTCGGGCTTAAGAAGCCGAACGGGCTCGGCCTTTACGACATCTACGGGAACGTATCGGAAATCATGCTCGACTGCTCGGGGCTGAAATACTACGAGCAGGAGGATTTCTTCCGCGGGGCGGATTCCGTCGAGCCGGTCGGTCCCGCCTACGGTACGAACATGGCGCGGCGCGTCTCGCGCGGCGCTTCGATCACCGCCAATGCCGAGGATTTGCGCCCGGGCTATCGCCGCGATCACTCTCCTGACAATGCGTTCCACGATGTCGGCATGCGGCTCTGTGCGCCGGGGTATCTCAAATGATATTCAAGGGAAAGGATAGGGAGATCATGAAGAAGAAAATGACTGTTTTCGCGGGCGTGATGGCGGTTTCGGCGCTTTTCGCCGCGCCGGAGATCACGAATTGCTCCTCCGAGGTCAATGCAGCTTCTCACGTTGTCACGATCACGTACGATTTGAGCGAGGACGCGGTGATCACCCCGGCCGTCTTCGTCGGCAGCACGGAGATGGACGCTTCCGTCACCCGCTCGATGGCGGGTGCGGTACACCGTCTCGTTAAGGCGGGCACCGGAAAAAAGATATACTGGAAACCGGAATTGGCGTCGACCGACGCGCTCGTCGTTTCCGGCCAGGCGCAAGTCAAGCTGTACGCCTGGAAGGACGATACGCCCGACTATATGATCGTCGACGGCATCGCTAAGGAGAACGTGCGCTATTACGTCTCCACGAACGCCCTGCCGCTCGGGAGCGACCTCACGGACGATCTCTACAAGTCCGAGAAGCTCGTGATGCGCAAGATCATCGCGAAGGACATCAGGTGGCCGATGGGTCTGACAGCGAGTGATGCCACCCAGAGCGGCTACGAGCACGCTCCCCATTACGTGACGCTGACCACGAACTACTATCTGGGGATCTACGAACTCACGATCGCCCAGTTTCAGAACCTCATCAACAGCGACCGCAAGTTCCACGCGGTGACGAGCGAGGTAGGCGTGGTGCGCGGGAAGTTCCGTCCGGCGAACGCTATCTCGCATTCCGACCTCCGCCAGAAAGGAGTCTATTACTGGCCGACCGACGGGCATGCCGTCGCCGCGGATTCGTTTATCGGCATCCTGCGGGCGCATACCGGCATTGACTTCGATCTGCCGACCGAGGCCCAGTGGGAGTACGCATGCCGCGCCGGCGAACCCGGGGAGCTTTATTCCGGCGAGACATGGAGCGAGGCCAACGTGAACAAGCTCGGGTGGAGCACGTCCAACAACGCCGAAGATCCGCATCACTACATGCTCGCCGGACGCCATATGCCGCATGAAGTCGGGCTCAAGCTGCCGAACCGCTGGGGGCTTTACGACATGCTCGGCAATGCCCACGAACACTGTCTGGACGTCATGTCGAACGCCAATACGAGTGATGAGGACAAGGCGATGAACGATCCGTACAACGGGGCGGATACCGTGGATCCCGTCGGCCCGACGAGCGGCACCTGGGTGACCCTCGAAGGCCGTCATGCCCGCCGGGGAAGCGGCTGTACATCCGGCTACGGCCGTCTTAATCCGCATCACCGCTTCAACATCAATTTTGCCGCCGCCGGCGAACTGTCCTCCTACTGCGACATGGGTGTGCGTCTCGCCTGTCCCGCAGGGGTGCAATGAGTCTTTTACGAAAGAAAGGGGCAAAGATGAAAAACACGATAGCGATTCTTTCCATGCTCGTGACGGCGGCGGCCTTCGGGGCGCGTCCCGAGGTGAGCGGGCTCTCCGTCGCTCAGAGCAACGGCCGGCACATCATCGACTACACGCTTTCAAACGGGCCGGCGGTGGTCATTGTCGATATAACCACCAACGGGGTGCCTGTCGGGGCCGACTGGTACGCCAACGGTGCGCTTACCGGGGACTTCGGGGTGGTGTCGAACGGCGCGAGGCGGGCGGTCTATGCGGGTTATCTGGCGCTTCCTCTCGGAGTGCTGGACAACGTCAACCTGCGCTTCCGCGTGAAGGCGTATTCGGTCGACGATCCGCCGGACTACATGGCGGTTCCGCTCGACGGCTCTAGGACGCGCTATTATTACGAGAGCGCGGAGACGGTTCCGGGCGGGGTCGGTGACAGCCGTTACAAGACGGATGTGCTGCTCATGAAGCGTGTGCGCGCCTCGGGCATCGACTGGATCATGGGATCCGCTTCCGGTGAAGGGGGCCGGACATCCAGGGAACATGCGCCTCACCATGTCGTGCTGACGAATGACTACTACCTCGGTGTCTACGAATTCACCCGCGGGCAGTACAGGCATTTCGACACTCCCAAGCGAGAGGACTATCAGGCTGATCGTGCCGACAGGGATATGGTGCCGGCCCTCATGGCGACCCTGAACGATCTCCGTTCCGTGGATCTTGATTATGCCTGGCCGGAATGCGGCCATCGGGTCAAGCCCGATTCGTTCCTCGGTCTGCTGCGCGCGGGCACCGGCATCGAATTCGACCTGCCGACCGAGGCCCAGTGGGAGTTCGCCTGCCGGGCGGGCACGACGACCTCGCTTTACAACGGCAGGGATCTTTTCTGGAGCGCCGACACCACCGATCCGGCCTGTGTCGAGGCGGCGCAGGCGAATATCGACGATATCGCCTGGCACGCCGACAACTGGACGGGTGATCCGGCAGCGGTTGCCTACGGCAATACCAACCAGTTCCATGTGGTCGGACTGAAGCTTCCGAATGCCTTCGGCTTCTACGACATGCTCGGCAATGTCTGCGAGATCTGCCTCGACATGCTGCCCGGCTCTTCGAGTTTGCTGGACGACATCTACAAAGGGGCGGATGCGATCGAGCCGGTGGGGCTTTCGCTCGCGGAGGCGACCGCGCTTGGCTATCCTTATGAGTACAATACCGTCTCCGGTCGTCATGCCCGTCGCGGCGGTTATTGCTGTTGGAACGGTGTTAACGACGTCGCGCCGCAGCTCATATACTGCCGCGCGGCCTGGCGGCAGATAGTTTCCCCGTTCGCCGGCTATATCAACGTAGGTTTCCGGGTGGCGTGTCCGATAAAATAGGAGGAACAAACAAACCATGAAAAAACTCGTTTTGGCGTTTTCGCTGTTCGCGGCGGTTGCGACCGTCGAGGCCGGGGCCAAGACTTGGCCGGCGAACTACTGGTCGAGTGTCGTGCCGTCATCTGCGGCGGCTGCCGTTCCGACCCCGACGGAGGTAGACGTCCAGCCGTATGCCGACCTCGACATCGGAACCGGCTATTTCGGCATCTTCGATTCCATCGTCGGCTTCTGCCTCGTTGAATCTCCGGTATTCGTCAATTTCAACATCATAATGCCGGGGATGCGGATTATCATTAAGTAATACAGGGGGGGCCGAAGTTGAAACTATTTTTTCTGTCCGTGCTTGCCTTAGGGCTGGTCGCGGGGGACGGCCGTGCCGCAGAGGCTGATCCGGACTGGGATTCGCTTGAGGTGAGGCAGCAGGCGGTCGTCGAGACCGCCATGGCGTTCTACCTCACCGGCAAGGACATGCAGTACGATTCGCAGTCGCTCGTCAGGGGCTTCGGCACGGAGTACTCGCGGCGCTTCGTCGAGCGTCCGCCCGAGGACGCGACCGCCGACCAAACGTATTATTCGGTCTGCTCATCGTTCACCTTCGAGGTCTACTGGAACACGATCCGCTACCGTCTCTGTGGCTCGAGCGACACCTGCTTCACCTGGAACGAGACCTTTGATGCGCCTGAGCTCGTCGTCTGGCAGTGGGAGCGGAAGGATCCCGGCGACTATGAGGCAGCGCTCAAGGCCGCGCATGAACTCCTCGAGGTCGTCCAGCCAGGCGACATCGTCGTCTATGTCAACAGGAAGAAGAATAATCCCGAGGAGTTCGGCGGCCATACCGGCGTTTTCGTCGGCGACTTGCACGGGTTCGGGCATGACATGTGGCTTGATTCTGGTGGCGGCAAATACGACTTCGAGAACGCGCGTGACGAATTCGAGCCGCAGGGAACCGTCATCCACCATGACTTCGCGTCCGGGTTCACCCAGATACGCTCGTCGTGCTTTCCGTCGAAGCGGGACTACATAACCGTCCTCCGTCCGCTCAAGGTCTGCACGCCGGACAAATATCCGCTTACAGAAGCGGCGAAGGCGCGCGTCCGGTATCCCCGCCTCCGCTACGAGCGCAGGGTGCAGGGCGGGCTCTACGGCAGCGTGGTCGAGGGCGGCGCGTTCTTTTACAGGATCAACCTGCATAACTATTCGACCAAGGACTACATACTGCCGGTGAAGGAGACGTTGCCGGAAGGCGTGGAGCTCGTCCCGGAATCAGTAAACCAGGACGGGATCGTGGAAGGACGCGACATCTCGTGGTCGGTGCCGCTTGCCGCAGGGCAGCGCAAGTCGCTCATCTGGAAGGTGCGTGCGACGGCGGAGGCCGGCACGGTCATCGTGGCGGACAAAGG
>Ga0255347_1002005_pt1 | contig 30138 bp, 19 predicted proteins | sample wastewater_treat_2_FD_192479 | JGI IMG/M metagenome (GOLD analysis project Ga0255347, IMG submission 192479) | Wastewater microbial communities from Lulu Island WWTP, Vancouver, Canada - plant24 | ecosystem: Engineered > WWTP > Wastewater > Unclassified | place: Canada: Vancouver, British... | reverse complement strand
AATAGGCTTCATCTTCATTTAGCTTATTGGTTACTTTAGGTTTACGTTGGTTGTTGACCCATCTGGCAAACTCTTCCCCGTTGATCCAGATCCTGTTACGGTTGTCTCTTTGGTGGGGAACATCTATTTGTAACCAATCCCGCAATGTGCTTTCAGCAATATCCAGTTCTTCACAAATTTCACGCGGGGTATACAGCATCGGCAATAACCCTGGCGCTTTGATGATGACGTTATGAGGTAATTTTGTCCGGTGAATTCTTTCTTCCATCCAACGATACTCCTGATTAAATTTGGCTCTAGCCAATACGATGATCTAATTCCATAGTTACTTTTTGCATACTGTGGTCAATGAGCTGTCGTAACATGATCATTCTGGAAATAAGATCTGGATTTTTCTGATTGTCACCCTTGGCTGTAAGGATTTTTAGGATTGAATCTGTTAATTCTGAGGTAAGCATTTGCTCTTTAGCGTCATTCTTGTTCGTAGAAAAATCACCGATCAGATTAAAGATGTTGTCATCAGGTTCAACCATTTCTGAATCAAGATTGCCATCAATATCAAGCATCGAACGGAGTTCAAGAAATTGATTCTCAATAAAAACCAAAAACCGTTGAATATCTTTGATCCTTTTTACTGCCTTTGGTTGGCACAATATTGATGGTTCAATATCAGATAATTGAGATGCATAACCGGAAAGACGAACAAAATCTTCCTGAATACTGTCAATTTGCGAGAATGTTTTTGAATATGAGCATTTAGATTTACAAGTCATGGGGCACCTTTCATTACGAATTTACGAGTAGGATAACACCCAGGCTGGGCTACATCAATCTATTAATTTCGATAGGGTCAGGTGCCCGGATACCTATCGAAATTGATAGATAGATTTTTCCTTCTTCTACTTGCACAATAAGATAATCTCGCCTATAATTTACTGAACAGATGTTCTAATATAAACCCTCAAATTTTCTACTGTTAACTCACTTGCGCATACGATTCTAGAATGACCAACTCACTCTTATACAATCAACTACAAGGTCCTCTCTGGACAGATGCATGCGTTTTCATAGGGGATTTATGCGTTCTGAGCCATTATTTCAGGTCAACATAGGGGAGGAATTCGTCGATGCCATCCATCGTAGTTTTCAATGAAGAAGGAGACGTTCTTTACCAAAATGTGGTGGAGGATATTAAGGAAATAGCAAGGACGATCCGGGATGGCGGGAACTTGCCTGGTTACGCGTTAGAGGATTACCCTGAAGTACGCGTTAATGGTTTGATTGTCCTCGCGGGTCAGTCGCCTAAACCGAAAAGAAAAGCGCCGGCATTATCTGAACGGCAAATGGGCGTTTTGCAGTTACTGGCAAAAGCGTATACGCCAGACCAAATTGCAATCAAACTGGGGGTAACAGAAGCAACTATACGACTTCACATCAGTGCATTGAAGAAGAAATTCGGCACAGATAGCCGCGATCAAATGATGGCAATGGCTGGGCAATTAGGGTTGTGCGATCCTTTTGAAACAAGCACGGTCCATGATAAACAGGAGGATCAGGCACGGTAAAGATGATCTGATGAAATGAAGGGGGATTCGTTGTCAGATTGAAGAAAATATTATATGATTAGAGGCGAACATATTTTTCATATTCCACATCGTAATCCTTGAAAAGTAAAGCCACATGTCCAACTTTCCGGCCTGGTTTAACAGAGCGTACAAACGATGGAGCCGATCCCAGGCGGGAGAGGAAGATTTCATAGCCTTTTGTGATCTGTTAGGCTATCCACCTTCCAAGGTATTAGGCTGGTTGCATGGTGAGTTTTTACCTGAAAAGCCAGAAGTGTTATGCATTGCTGGAATCCTTGGGGTAGAGGTTTATCAAGCACTGGATCTTCCGAAGCCTGATCCTGAACTGATAAAGATTTATGGATCATTCGCACATTTAACTGGGCGGGACCGTTCCAATTTGGCTCTAGCTCTTATCGAAGTCGAAAGAGTTTTGAAGGAAGATAGAATCTCTACAAAATCCCCTGAGGCCAAGGAAATCGTAAAAAACACTTTCGAAAAATTTGGGTTGAGAAAATAGATAAATGGTACGTATGAAGAACTGAACTGTAAAACGCCCAATTCCAGGGCGATTTTTGATTCTCTTTTTCCTAGCAATGCTATAATAATCTCAAGCAACTGTGTTTAAATATAATATTTGGGAGGGTCTTATGGACTCCGAATTCCTAACAGCTGAGGAAGTAGCCGAGTATTTACGTCTCCCTCTGTCAACGGTATATAAATTAGTTCAGGATAAAAGGTTGCCAGGGTTTAAGGTAGGTAAGCACTGGAGATTTCGAACCGAAACTATTCAAAATTGGGTAAAAGAACAGGAATTAAGAATTTTTCCTAAATTTGATAAGCCTTGATTTTAGATTAACCCTTAATTTGAAGTCAAGACATGAACATTGCTTGTTATCCAAGCATATAGAATTACAAGGTGCAGAGGTGCAATTTTCACGATGGAAATCAAGTTCCAGACAGAATTAGGTAAATATTATAAAGGTGACTCAACCTTGTTTTCCAGCACTGATGTTGGGAAATCAATTGAAGGAAAAGTGCAGCTGATACTCACTTCTCCTCCATTCCCATTAAATAGTAAGAAAAGCTATGGAAATCTTGAGGGTGAAGAATACCTGAAATGGTTCACTGAACTTGCGCCAATATTTGCAAAATTACTAAGGGATGACGGCTCGATCGTAATTGAACTTGGAAATGCATGGGAAGCTGGCCGACCGATTCAATCTCTCTTACACCTAGAAGCGTTAATTGGTTTTGTAAAAAAACCTCTGGCCGGTCTCCGCTTATGTCAGCAGTTTATTTGCTACAATCCATCCCGTCTTCCATCTCCTGCTCAATGGGTAACAGTAAATCACATACGAACAACGGACAGTTTTACTCATGTATGGTGGATGGCAAAATCGGACTATCCAAAAGCTGATACTGATAAAGTACATCGTCCTTACAGTAAAAGTATGCAAGATTTACTTAAAAAACAAAAGTACAACCCTGGTAAAAGACCTTCTCAACATAATATTAGCCCAAAAAGTTTCTTGACAGATCGGGGTGGTAGTATATCTCACAATCTATTTGAAATGGAAGCGATGGACAAAGATCGTGATCCGAGGCTCCCAAATGCTTTTAGTTTCTCAAATACACAATCGAATGATTATTTTCTTCGCACATGTAGAGAACGAAACATTCAACTCCACCCGGCACGAATGCCTGAAGGATTGGCATCTTTCTTTATTCAATTTTTAACTGATCCTGGTGATCTTGTTCTCGATCCTTTTGCAGGTAGTAATACAACTGGATATGTTGCCGAATGCCTTGGTCGTAAATGGCTTTCAATCGATACAAAAGATGAGTACATCGAACAGGTAAAAATTCGTTTTGAGGATCCACTCATCACTGAATTTTCCAAGAGGAGATAACATGGTCTTAACTAATGTCATGCAAAAGATAGCTGCGGTTGATGTATTTCAACGAGACACAAAGACTAAAGAGATTTGCTCCGGTATTTTTGTTGGCAGGCCTTTTGGTATCGATTATGACCGGGCTTTCATCCTTATTGCGGATGCATGGAAGAGCAAGGCAAAGGGAATCCCCCAAGGTTCGTTTTTACTTGCTTATTATGAGAATGAAGAAAACGTTCAGGAAGCGCTACTCTTGCGTGTAATAGGACCCACAAAGCTACCCACTGATAGCGATGTTATTAGCTCAATGGTGGAGTATTACAAAGATAATCTCAAAACCACAGGGCAAGGTAGTCAGCTAGATACCTATACCCGTTACGAATTCAGTTTCTCGGGAATTGAATGCCGAATCTTGGGAACTTTTTATCAGGATAAAAACCATAAAACTCGTTTTGGGGCTGATGTCGAAAACTTTTATAGCGCTCATAATTATACTGTTGTAAAACCTTATCCAAATGTCCTTGAGCTTATTGCTAATTTTCGAGAAGGAGGGATTGTCGGAACCCCAGTTGATATAAAGATCGGCAGAGTTCGCTATAGTTCCAGTCGGCGTTTCCAAGAGTTGGAAGATTATGTGCCAGTCTATGTTAGCCCGAAAGACTTTTTGGGAAAGCGAACAGCTTTGTTCGGGATGACACGAACTGGTAAGTCAAACACAGTGAAAAAGATAATTCAAGCTACTGTTTCAATGAGCGACAAAGCCCCGCAACTTCTAAGCGAAATAAGCGAAGAAGAAACATCACAGTACTTCGAATCTTTAAACAAAGATGGTATACCTGTTTTCCCTGTTGGACAGATCATTTTTGATATCAATGGCGAGTATGCCAATGCAAACCTGCAAGATGAGGGAACAGCGATCTTCGAGCTTTACAAAGAACAGGTAACACGCTATAGCGTGCTTCAAAAAAATGGTTTTAAGGTAATGAAGGTAAACTTTTATAATGATATCCTCTCGGGGTTTGAACTTGTTCGCAGTCACTTAGCCCTAGAGACAGCCGATTATGTAAAAAGCCTTCTATCTATTGACTTGTCTTTTCCAGAAGATAAGTCAGACTTTTCTGCCACTACCCGATATGATCGCGTAAAAGCTGCCTATATGTGTTGTTTATTTCGAGCTGGCTTTAGCATACCAAAAAGCACTAAGATAAAGTTTGATGGAAATGCGGATCTCAACAAATTAGTAAAGAGTGATGGGAGTATTGATCCTTCTAAGGGAATATTACTAGAAGAAGCGACAAATTGGTTTATGACAATTTGGGAAAATTACGATAACGATCCCTTCTTTGCGGATTATAAAAAGAAGAAAGGTCATGAATGGGCTGATGAGGATCTTAAAGCCCTGTTAATCTTCCTATCCCGTAAAACAAAACCGGGAGCTAGCAATGCAACAATTTCCGGATACCTAAAATTGCGAAGCCTGAAAGATCTTCACACCGATTCTGTCGGGAAACCATTTGAGCAGGAAATCATTGAAGAACTGCGTAAAGGAAAAATTATCATCATTGACCTATCACAGGGTGATCCGGAAATTCAGCGGCTCTATTCTGAACGAATCTGTCAGTATATTTTTGCTGATGCAATGAAACGTTTTATTGCCAATAAGCCAAATAACTTTATCCAGTTCTACTTCGAGGAAGCCCACAACCTTTTCCCTAAGAAAGATGACAGAGACCTTTCCCAAATTTACAACCGGCTGGCAAAAGAAGGAGCAAAACTCAACCTCGGCCTCATCTATGCAACCCAAGAGGTTAGTTCAATCAGCTCAAATATCCTAAAGAATACGCAAAATTGGTATATCGCTCACCTGAACAATGAGGATGAAACTAAAGAGATCAAGAAGTATTACGATTTCTGCGATTTCACTGAATCACTCGTCCGGTTTAGTGAAAGCAGCGATAAAGGCTTCGTTCGAATGAAGACCTACTCTAATCCTTTTGTTGTTCCAATTCAGGTTGACCGTTTCCCTAAAAACCAAGAGGAGTAGTTCTTATGGCATACACCAGTAAAAATGGCCGCAGACCAGCCGAATATGCCAGTAAGTCATCCCATACGCAAGTAATAAACGATATCGCTGTTCAAGAGTTCTTGCAACATGGGAATGTCCCTAAAAAGGCAGAAGCGATTCATTTACCGGTCGAGAATTTATTAAAATTTGAACCAACTGACGCTAACCCCATCACTCATATTGTAGCTATTGATGGTGGTTTTGAAGAAATACCTGTTCAATCTGAGTTTCCATCTTCGACTATTTGCTTCTTTCAATTTGGGGCGCTAATCTTCAGCATAAGTGATCTGGAGAAAATTAGTAACCAGGCATTTATTGAACCAGAAGATATGGCCAAGTTAAAACAAATTCAACGGCTCAAATTGACGTTGCCTGTAAAGAACTTTACATACAAAGATGAACCAACCCTTACACATTCCGTACGACGTTCGGTCTATGACTTCTTCAACCAAAAGATTGATGACGAAGAAAAGCTCATGGACACTTTGAAATGGTTTATCTTCCAAGAATATAATAAGCCTGTTGCAATTTGGAATTTAGCGAATTGTCCGCATTGCGCTGTACCGAATATTCCGCTTGGGCGGAACAGCATGAGCCCTGACTATATCTTTACCTGCAATCATTGCGGCAAAGAAATTTTTCTAACGGATGTCTTCCGATTGCACGAAGCAGTGGATGACCAGATTGGAGCGAGCGGGATTCTAGGTTACGTGACCACAACCTTTGAGCAAATGCTTCTGCTTCATGTGATCCGCCTGATGCTCAAGCTTAAACCGGCTCTTATGAAATCGGTTTTATTTATCAAAGATGGCCCGCTGGCATTTTTCGGTCAGACAGCCAATATGCACAAGCCCATGCGTAACCTGGTCAAGTATCTATTTGAACAGCATAATCTTTATCTGGCCGGGTTAGAGAAGAGCGGTCCGTTTGTGGAGCATGCCAACCAGGTTGCCGAAAAACTTGAACCAGGCACAGTCTTGATTCTCAATAATGATTATATATACAACTACATAATCCCAGGAAAAGCAGACCCTAGTAATCCGTATGGCAGAACTACCTATTACAGCAATAAATTAATTTTCAAATCTCGTTTTTATGGAATCCATGTTGTCTCTCTTCCCACTGCAGAAGTACTTTCTTCTCCAAAACCACAGGATTTTCATAACATGCAGGTTGTACTGTCGAATGTAGAAAAGCTCAAGTGCGATATGTATGATAATGCTTTGATGCCCGTGGCGTTGGCAAACAAGCTGGTGTCACTAGCACAGTTCCCGAGTTCTAAAATTCTTCACCGGTTTGCGTTAATCTCTCTCAATGACCAAAAGAAATGACCTATCCTTTGATACCTTCGAAAACGATATCACCAGAAAGTCTTTGGAAAGGTGCGAGATTTAGCCCAAACGACCAGCAACGAGAAGCGATATTGCATGTTGATGGACCACTTTATATCACAGCAGGTCCAGGTTCTGGAAAGACAAGAGTGCTTTTATGGCGTGCGGTTAACCTGATTGTTTTTCATGGCGTAAAACCAGAAGAAATCTTTCTCTCAACTTTTACCGAAAAAGCTGCTCATCAACTGCAAGAGGGATTGCGTGGTTTACTCGGTTATGCAACCAATATCAATGGTCAACCTTACGATTTGTCAAAAATGTACATCGGGACGGTTCATTCTCTCTGCCGGCGGATTTTGAACGATCGGCGAAAATTCCTTCAGGATTTTCACGTCAGCCCGACTCCCAATTTGTTGGATGAGTTGAGCCAGTATTTTCATGTTTCAAAAAGCCGAACCTGGCGTCAATTGGGAAGTGTTTTGGGTTTAGGGGAAGAAACGGATCAAAATTCAGCAATAAATTCCATTTTCAATTCCAATCAATTATCCAAACATTCTGCGGTAACAAATTGCATCGCTTTTTTTAACCGTTGTTCCGAAGAATGCATTGATCCACTAAAGGCAATTGAAAAGCTGTCAAAATCAGATGATGAACTAATGGCATTTCTACAATCATGTTCTTTGGAAAAGAACCAACTCATACAAGCTTTCAACCTCTACCAGGCTTATCGAGACTCGCTCATCCGAAGTGAAAAATTGCGCAACACCGATTTCTCCTTACTCCAACAAGAGGCCTACAGAGTACTTCTTGAGCGGGAAGAAACAGGACAAATTTTTAAACACATCATTATTGATGAATACCAGGATACCAACACGATCCAGGAAAAAATCTTCTTTCGGTTGGCTCAAGGTACTAAGAATATATGCGTTGTAGGGGATGACGATCAAGCACTGTATCGTTTTCGGGGTGCGACAGTCGAAAACTTTGTGGATTTTCCAACCCGCTGTCAAAAGTATCTCGGCATGGATCCGCGGCGTATTTCGCTTTCTACCAATTATCGTTCCCGCAAGAGAATTGTGGAATTCTATACGATGTTCATGGAACAGTCTGATTGGAGAAGAAATTCGGGGGACGGTGGATTTTACCGTGTCATGGACAAAGACATTCGTGCTCATAATCCTGACGAAAATCTTTCTATCGTTGCAAGCACACCAGGCTCTCCAGAAACCGTTTGTGCAGAGATCGCCCAACTCGTAAAAATATTAATCGATCAGGGGAAGGTGGAAGATCCCAATCAGATTGCCTTCCTCTACCCAAGCCTTAAATCGAGTGCAGTTGAAGCAATGCGTAAGGCTCTTGAAAATTTAGGGTTAAAGGTTTATGCACCTCGAGCGGGTCGATTTCTGGAGGTTGACGAATCTTACGATGTCTTTGGCCTTTTCGCGCTCATTTTAGGATTGCCTGAAATACAAGGCGGTTGGGGAGGCGATTATGGCGCGTTTGGAGATTGGCTTCTCCAAATTGAACAAAACGCCAAACAATTGACCAAAGCAGATCCGGCTTTAAAACAATTTGTCATTGATAAGCGTGCCGAGGTGAATACCGCTTGCCGAGATTTTGAAGCACTAAAACGAGTTGTAGAGCATGAAAATTGGTCTCTCAAAGAACCATATGACCTCATGCGAATGAAACGCAAACTTTACAATGCATCCGGTCTATCAGATACAGGCAGAAAGCTTCTCGGAAGCGCCTATCTCGACCTGACGGTCGAAAGACGGGCTCGCGAAGGCAAACCTTTCTCGCTTGAGTACATCCTTAAACGCGTCACTTCACTCGATTGGAGTCTACTCGATCTCTTTTACCGACTGACCGGCTTTGCACATTTCAAAGCCATGTTCGATCTTGCTGAAAGCGGTGAGGACGAAGGGCCAGTTTGCAACCTGAGCCTCATCACCCAGTACCTGGCGCGCTTTGTGGATGAATTCATTCCGATGCTCACCGCTGATCTTCTCGTTGATGGTATGTTCCATCGGGTGTTTTATTTTTCATTTTTGTTCTCCATCTACCGGCTGGGAGAGTCGGAATATGAAGATGCCGAAGACCCCTTCCCGAAAGGCCGTATTCCGTTTTTAACCGTTCATCAATCCAAAGGATTGGAATTTCCGGTGGTAGTTCTAGGCAATCCACGACGCCGGCTTTACGATGCCGGTTTTGTGGAAAAAGCGATCTACCCCTTTTGTGAAAACGAAAATAGTGAACCTCTTACCCGTCAGGCTGAGTTTGATGCCATGCGCATGTTTTACGTAGCCCTCTCGCGGGCGCAGAACTTGATGGTCATTGCCCATTTTAAGGGCAGGGGACAATCCATCAACGCGCCTTTCAAAACCCTTTTAGATAACAATTTCCCACGTATTCCCCAGCTCGATTTGGAGACGGTTCCTAAATACACCTCGCAGGAGAATGACCTTCCGAGGATGTATTCGTATACAGCCGATTTCTTAAGTTACAAAAAATGTCCGCGCCAGTACATGGTCTTTCGTAAATACGGATTTGTACCTTCGCGCGCACAGACAATGTTCTTCGGGAGTCTCGTGCACCGAACCCTTGAGGACCTTCACCATGAGATAATTCGACGCAGAGGGGAGATAAAAAATGGCAGCTGATTGGGATGAACAAGAGATGCAGGATTTTCTCCAGCAGTCGTATTACCAGAATTATGATCTCCTACGCTTAGAGTCTGGTATAGCATTGTCGCCTGAGGTTAAACAGGCCGGGATGCAGCAGGTGCTCTTTTACTGGCAGAAAATGCGCGATGTTGCGCTCAACGTCTCCGAAACAGAAGTGCGGCTGAGCCTGCCCGGTCAGGAATCCCCAAAGGAGCGTGTGTTTGGGATCGAAGGTGTGGTGGATATCGTGCGTGAAAGCGGCAAGACGATCATTTATGATATCAAAACCCACGATGCCGATTACGTGCGCAGCCACATTGAACTCTACGAAGACCAGCTCAATGTCTATGCCCACATCTGGAAGGAACTTCAGAAGCAGCCGTTAGACGGTACCGCCGTGATCTGCACCGAGTTCCCGGACGAGGTGAAGGACGCGCTTAAGAACGGCACCGATGAGCAGTTGGCCAGGGCAGTAGAACGTTGGGATCCGCTTGTTGAGATTGACTTTAACACTCGCAAAGTCAAGGACACCATTCGGTCATTTGGTGAGGTTGTGGATCAGATCGAGGATCACCGGTTCGCTCCTCCTCCGGTGGAAAAACTCCTGCAGCCTTTCGCAGACCGCGCCAATGTGCGTTTTGGCACCCACGTCTGCCGCAACTGCGATGCGCGTTTTTCCTGCGCGGCTTACCGGGTCTACATGCGCCAAGGACGCGGGCGGGCAGACCAGGCTTTTGAGCAGTATTACTCTGATCTTGAAATGGGTGAACCCCTCGAAGAATGGCGCACATCCGGTTTGGATTCAACTGGGAATGTTGAGGATTTATTATGAACAATGATGAAATAATTAAAAAATTTCAAGAACTTAAAGAATCAACTCAAGCTCTTGCGTATAAAAATAAAACAGAGAAAGACAAGATAAAGAAACGTCTTGAAATGTTGATTCGAAATAAGTTTGGTAACGAATCACATTACTTGAAAGATTTGCTTGATGTCGAATTTTATTATCATCCAATCATGTGGTTTGTTGGACAAGATTTCTCAAGAGAAGACCGTGAATGCTGGGAAGAAGGTAAGCAACAATGGTGTAATCTGATTGATACCTTGATTGAAGAGATTATTTCCTTCCCGTCTGAGAAAGAAATTACGCAAACGACCATTATTCAAACGACTGAATCAAATCAGAGCAAAAAAATCTTTATTGTGCACGGGCATGATAACGAAATGGTTCAAACAGTAGCTCGATTTATCATTAAACTTGGGTTCGAACCCATAATTTTGAGAGAACAACCAAATCAAGGTAGAACGATTTTTGAAAAATTTGAAGACTTTTCAGATGTAGATTTTGCCTTAGTACTCTTTTCTCCAGATGATGAAGGAAAATCACTAGAGGAAGAAATATTGCACAAACGTCCTAGACAGAACGTGGTCTTTGAACTTGGTTTTTTCATCGGGAGACTTGGTCGCCAAAATGTTGTGGTATTGCACCGTGAAGTAAATGATTTTGAGATGCTAAGTGATTTCCAGGGTGTGCTTTTCGAACCTTACAGAGAAGGATGGGAATTTAGAGTAGCAAAAGAAATAACAGCAGCTGGTTTTGATGTGAATTTGAACAACCTGGTGTAATTATATGTTTTTCAAAAGATCATATTCGATATTTCCACATATACTAAAAATGTTATAGAAAAACCAAGAAAGGGGAAGACGATATGAAGATAAGGCACATACTGATAGAGAATTTTCGAAGTATCAAGAAATTGGAGTTCGATTTTTCGAATTTTTTAGTTTTAATCGGCGCGAATAATTCGGGGAAGTCAAACATCCTTCGAGCTCTTCTTTTCTTCTTCGACGGTTCGGTGAAAATAACTCCAGAAGATGTATTTTCTTTTTTTGAAGGACAAGAAACAGATGTATCAGTAATTATTAAATTTGATTCTCTCAGTGCACAAGAAAAAAATACTTTTAAGAAATATTTATTACATGACGGGACAATTATTATTAAAAGGGCTTGTCATATTACTAAGGATGGGGGCAATAAACTTTCATGTTTGTCTTTGGTTTATAACGGTTGGATCGAAGAACCAGATAAATGGTATTTACAAGAAAATGCATTCGAACGCTTGGGCTCGAAAGAAAAAAGAGAATTAGAAGTTGCTGCATATCAAGAATTAGCTCCTCTTCTTTCCATTGAAGGGAGATTCACCAAAGAAGCTTTATCTGATTTTCAGACGCAATATATAACAGAGCATCAGGCAGAGATTAAATATTTTGGAAAATACGAAGAATCTCCCCTGCTTGGACGCCAGAGTGTTGCTTCTGGTACTTTACCCGAGATTATTTTTATTCCTGCAATCAGAGAGCTTTCTGATGAAACAAAAGTCAATTCGAAAACTTTACTTGGTAAATTACTTTTGAACGTCATTGATGCAATGGCAAAAAATGATGCTGATTTTCAAAAGCTGGTTGCAGAAGTTGAAGCATCGATTGAGAGACTTAACGATAAAAATGCTGTTACGTCTCCTATCGGAAAGCTAGAGACTGAATTATCTGATGAACTTTCAAGCTGGGGAGTCAGTACTTCTATCGATGTTACACCTCCCAATATAACAAAACTCTTTGAATTAGGCACAGCTTTAAATGTTGATGATGGTGTGATAACAGGTGCTGAATCAAAAGGAAATGGCCTTCAACGAGCAATAATCTTTAGCTTATTGAAAGTGATTGCAAATCATAATAAATCAAGTGATAGCGAAGTCACAGCAAGAGCTAGTTCTGAAAGTCAGATATATGCGATTGAAGAGGCAGAATTATATCTCCACCCTCACAAACAAAGAGAATTCTATAACGCCTTGAAAAAGATTTCTGAAGACGAAAACTCTCAGGTCATTCTATCCACCCATTCTTCACATTTTGTGCGTATGGATGATTACAAACACTTGGCAGTAATTCGCAAATCCAATAAGGAAAATGGTACTAGTAGGAATCAATGCTGTAGAGATATTTTTGATCCAGAATCCGAAGAAAAACAACATTATAAGTTAATTCACTACATCAATCCTGATAACGGTGATATGTTTTTTGCTCGAAAAGTGATCCTTGTTGAAGGAGAGAGTGAAAAAGTTGTGTTTCCGTATCTCGCTGAAAGACTGAACCTCTTTAAACCCGATGTTTCAGTTATTGATTGTGGGTCAAAATTTAACTTGCCTTTGTATGAGAATCTTTTAAATAATTTTGAAATTCCGTACCTCGTAATTTTTGATGAAGATCCAATGAAACCAGAATATGATGACCCTGAAAAAGAGAAATCCGATAGGTATGCTTATGAATTCAATAAAGTAATTGAGAGAGCTATTGACGAGAAATTTGGTTATTCAATAATGCACTCCCCTGATTTCGAGAGTAGTTACTCGATTTCAAGAAATCAAGGAAGTAAATTAGGAAAAGGGCTTGCCGCATTAAAGCATTTTCAATTCCTTGACGAAAAAGATATCCCTGAAAATATGGTTCAATTGCTTACTGAAATTTACTCTTAATGATGAACGCTGAAGAATGGATTCTCCGAGAAGATTCTCTGAACCAGAAAGATCGAATTAAACGCCTTCTTTGGCTAGTTGACCAAACTCCATCAAATGACTTCTGGATCTTTCATGGAGGTTTCGTAACGAAATCTCTTTTTGAAGAAGCGAGATATTGTTTTGTCTATGGACAGTACCTAGCTACAATTACTTTAGGGTTATCATTCCTCGAACATACAATGGCAAGTATCCATTATGCAACTGGTCGTGACGACTTAGAACGTGCAAGTATTTCAAGTCTTATGAAAGAATCATTGAGTAAAGGTTGGATTAATAAAAATGAATACGATCATCTAGAAAAAGTGCGGGAATTTCGAAATAGAATTTTACACTTCCGAAATCCTGGAGATGAAGATACTATTGAATTCATAGCTATTACCGAGTCCAAATCACCATATTCTCTTCTTGAAGTTGAAGCACATTTTGTCATGAAAACCATTTTTCATTTCTTAAGCAATTTTTCCGAAAGGTTTTAACATGCCCATTACTAAACTAACCCCCGAAAACAACTACCCCTACCTGCAAGAGCGCCTTAAAGCGCTCGAGCAAGCCGTGCCAGAAGCCTTTGCGGACGGCAAGATCAACTGGGATACCTTACACGAGGTTCTTAACGCGGACCTGGAAGACGAAGGCCGCGATGAGTACTTTGGACTCAACTGGCCAGGCAAGCGTGAAGCGCGTAAACGTGCCGCCACCCCCAGCCGGGGAACGCTTGTGCCCGCGCCAGGTGAAGGGGTAAACGAAGACACCACGGAAAATCTCTTCATCGAAGGCGACAACCTGGAAGTGCTCAAGCTACTGCAGAAGAGCTACGCGGGCAAGATCAAAATGATCTACATCGACCCGCCTTACAACACCGGCAACGATTTTATCTACAACGACGATTTCACCGACCCCCTGGAAGCTTACCTGGATTACACCGGCGCCAAAGGAGAAAGTGGTGAATTACTCACTACCAACACCCGCGCCGACGGGCGTTTCCACAGTAGATGGCTCAATATGATGTACCCGCGCCTGATTCTGGCGCGCCAATTGCTGCGCGAGGATGGAGTGATTTTTATAAGTATCGATGATAACGAAATTCATAATCTTCGCCAAATGATGAATGAAATTTTTGGAGAAGAAAATTTCTTACTTACCTTTTGTTGGAGAAGAACAGATAATCAATCCAATATTGGAAACTTTGCCAGAGTCAAAGAATATATACTGGCTTTTGCTAAAGATAGAAACTTAGTCAATTTCGAAAAAATGGAATTATCTGAAATTGCAAAAAATGAATATAGATACGAAGATGCAAAAGGTAAATTTCGCCGTCAAAATCTAATTGACAATACCAGAGGAAGACGCTATTTCAATGTTACGACACCATCTGGAAGAATAATTGAAGGTCCCTGGATGGCAGAGGAAAATGAAATAAACCGATTAATTCAACAGGATGCTGTTTATTGGGCAAATGGCGACACACCTTATGGGAAATTATATCTCCAGGATAGCGAAGGCCAAATAACTAGCGATTGGCTTGACAAAGAGTTTGGTACAAATCAAAGAGGAAGTGATGAAATAAACGAACTATTTGGTAAAAGAGTGTTCGATTTTCCAAAACCAACAAAATTAATAACCCATTTTGTTAAAATTTCAAATTCAAAAAATGAGATTATCCTAGATTTTTTTGCTGGGTCTTGTACCACGGCTCACTCAATAATTGTTCAAAATCAAGAAGATAATGGCAACCGAAAATTCATTATGGTCCAGATGAATGAAAAATCGGACCAATCAGATTACAAAAGTATTGCAGATATTGGTAAAGAAAGAATCCGCCGAGTAATTAGAAGAATTGAATCAAAAATGTCAGAAGAAACAAGTAGACTACCATTATTGCAAAAAAAACAACCTCAATTTGATCTTGGTTTCAAGGTATTCGAATACTCCCGCTCCAATTTTAAACAGTGGAAACCGTTACAGGAAGAAAAACCAGATGCATTAACCCCACTTTTTGACAACCTGAGTAATCCGCTAATACAGAGCTGGAAAAAAGAAGACCTGCTGAGTGAGGTTCTACTGATGGAAGGCTTTCCACTCACAAGCAAGGTCACTTACCTCGAAAACCTCCTCAAGAACCAGGTGTACCAAGTAACCGCACCTGACTTTTGTGAACACGATCTCTTTGTGTGTCTCGATGAAACCCTCCAGCTGGCAACGATCGACCTCCTCAAGATGGAGAAAGAAGACATCTTCATCTGCCTCGACAGCGCCCTGAGCGACGAGCTCAAAGCCCGCCTTCAGGACCAGTTCAATGTGCACGTGATCTGATCGGGGGAGAAGAAGATGAGAACAAAACTTGAACTGAAGTTTGATCACAATCTCGATTTTCAGATGGAAGCCATTGCGGCCGTGGTGGACCTCTTCCAGGGTCTGCCGCACCACGATTCGGCCTTCACCCTCGGCGACGGCACCGTCCCCAACCTGCCGGAGGGCGAAGTCCTGAGCGAAAGCTGGCTGCTCGGCAATCTTCTGGCGGTGCAGGAACGCGGCAGGATCGAGCAGGTGTCCGAATTGGCGGTGGATGACGGCATCGTCCTCGAAGGCGCCGGTTACGAGAACTGGCGTTACCCGAGCTTTACGGTGGAGATGGAAACGGGTACCGGCAAGACCTACGTCTACCTGCGCACGATCTACGAGCTGCGCAAGCAGTACGGATTCCGCAAATTTATCATCGTGGTGCCGAGCATCGCCATCTACGAAGGCGTGATCAAGAGCTTTGAGGTGATGAAGCGCCATTTTTCGTCCCTCTACAGCAACGAAACGGTCAATCTCATCCGCTACGACGGGAGCAAATTGAGCACTTTGCGCTCCTTTGCCACCTCCTCGTTTGTGGAAGTGATGGTGATGACGATGCAGAGCTTCAACACAGCCAGAGGGCGCAGTTCCAACACACTCTACCGCGCTTCCGAGCAGCTTCCCGGGGAACGAAAACCCTATCAGTACATCCAGGAAACGCGCCCCATCCTGATCCTCGACGAGCCGCAGAATATGGGCAGCGACCTTTCCAAGGAAGCGCTGCGCACTTTGCATCCGCTCTTCGCCCTGCGCTATAGCGCCACCCACAAAGAGATCTTTAATCTTGTCAATCGACTTACCCCTTTTGACGCCTACCAGAGAGGTCTTGTTAAGCGCATCCAGGTGGACGGCGTCTTTGAGCAGCACAACCTCGACGCCGGCACGGTCATCCTGCGCGAGGTGAAAACAAGTCCTTTACGCGCCATCGTTCAGACCACGGCCATGATCAACGGTCAGGTCCGCCCAATTGAGGTGGAACTTAAAAATGGAGAGAACCTCTTTAACAAGACCCGTCTGCCCGACCACCAACACGGCTACCGCGTCACCGAGATCAGCGCCAAAGCCAAAGAAACCTTCGTCGATTTCGACGGGCATGACCGCATCACCGACCAGGACGTTTTCGGCGCCTCCAAACGCGAGATCTTCCGCATCCAGATCGAACGCACAATCGAGCGTCACATGCGCGTGCAGCGCGATCTCTATGCTAAGGGAATCAAGGTCCTGTCCCTTTTCTTTATTGACCGGGTAGCCAATTACATCAATGACGACGGTTTGATCAAAACGCTTTTCGACGAATCCTTTGAGAATATCAAGCAGCGCTACCCGTATTTCGCGCAATGGCAGGCATCAGAAGTACGTAAAGGCTATTTTGCCCGCTCCAAGCCGGCCAAAGGCGAGAGTGAAGGGCAAGCCCTGGATACTGAAGGGAGAAACGATACGGAGCGCCAGGCCGAAAAGGAGGCCTTCCAACTTATCATGCGCGAGAAGGAACGCCTGCTTTCGTTTGATGAGCCGGTCAGTTTTATCTTCGCGCATTCCGCTCTTAAAGAAGGCTGGGATAACCCCAACGTCTTCCAGATCTGCACCCTCAATCAGACTGTTTCGGAGATGAAAAAACGCCAGGAGATCGGGCGCGGACTTCGCCTGCCGGTGGACCAAAACGGAGAGCGGATCATGGATGAAACGATCAACATCCTCACCGTGGTGGCCAATGAGAGTTACGAAGCATACGCGGCGAATCTGCAGAACGAGTATCGCGAAGCAGGGTATGACAAGGTTCCGCCCAAGGTCACACGCGCCGATGCCGGCACCGCCAAACGCAATCAGCGTATCTTTGATGACCAAAACTTCCGCGAGTTTTGGCGGCAACTCACCCGCAGGTCAAAATACAAGATCCATGTAGATACGGATTCTTTGGTCATGGAATGTATTACCAAAATTCAGAAAATCGATAAACGGGAACTCAAACCCGAGATCGTGATCGAAACCGGCAGTTTCGTGATCACCCGGTTTACAATCAAGCTTGAAGATGTCCGCAGTGGAACAGCACTCTTGCGGATCAAGACAGAAACCACTGATGGAGAGACATTCCCGACCGAGTTTACCTTCCCGGTACGGGACAATGACGATTTAGCCTCTCTCAGAAAAGACAATCGGCTGAGGGGCTATCGCATCATCGAAATTGAAGAATCTGGTGATTACTCTTCCGTGGTTTTCGAGAATGATATCCGTCTGCATAAAGGCGAAGAAACAACCTTTGAAAGCGAGACCGGGCAGAAACCGATGCGGCGTAACGAAGAAACCAACACAGTAAAGCATCCGATCTTCAACTTGATTGACCGCGTGGCCAAAGAAACTGGTCTTACACGCACGACGATCAACCAAATCTTCAAAGGAATACCTGTGGATTACAAGGAGTTCTTCCTCAAGAATCCAGAAGGATTTGCCAACCTTTTTATCAGTAGCCTTAAAGAAGTCTTTGCAGATCACATTGTTGAACACCTCGAGTTTGCTTCCAACCCGGGAGAATTCGCGAATTACGAGATTGATGAGATGTTCCCGCCAGTCAAAAATTTCCCGCAAAAAGAACTGGTGGAGGCAGGTGATGCTGGCATATACGATCTAGTCCAGGTTGACTCGGATGTTGAGCGCAGATTCGTCGAGAATTACCTAGCGGGGAATGATCCAAAAGTGATCGGTTACTTCAAATTTCCCCCGAGCTATAAGATTAACCTGCCCAAAGTGATCGGAAACTACAATCCAGATTGGGGTATCCTGCGCTTTGACGATGAAGGAAGAGTTGTACTCAAATTAATTCGTGAGACTAAGGGACGTGAAGACACCAGCCTGCTGCGCTTCTCAAACGAAGGACGAAAGATCGACGCCGCCAAGAAACACTTCTCCACTCTCGGATTGGATTACCGCGTAGTGACCGATACCACTCACGATTGGTACGAACCGGAGTACATGCGAGCTTTGCGAGAACCCCGACTGCCATACGGAGAAGAATGAATGAACAATCCCCTTGCTTTTTCCAATCAAGGGGATTGTGTCACAAAAGAAGAATTGTGGTTCAAGGGAGGGACAAATGATGACGGAAATCAAAACCCGCCGGCAAAGCGTGAATTTTCTCGGTTTTTTACGTGGCCAATTGAATGGTCTGCAAGGAATTCCGACCCTCTGCTATGAATTGATCCAAAACGCGGATGATGTCAAGGACGAAAATGGTAATCCCGGAGCGTCTAAAATCACATTTGACGTCTGTGATGATGCCCTCTATGTTTACAATGATGGTGTTTTTCGTGATATTGACTTCGAACGCATGGAAAAAGTCTCCTGGGGAAATAAACGCGAGGAAGAAGGAACAACGGGTGCTTTTGGGCTTGGGTTTATTTCAGTTTACCAAATTACTGACTCACCAGAAATCTTCTCGAGCGGCCGGCACTGGCAATTTGTACCCAACGGTCAAGAGGATGAACGAATCCGCGAATCCTTGATGGACACTGAGGAAACCAAGTTTCGCCTTCCCTGGGCTTTTGAGGAATCCGAAGTTCGAAAGGAATTGGGGATCCTGCCGATCGAGAAGGATGCTTTGAGTACATTTACGGTACAAATCAATCATTCCATCGAATCTGCCTCGCTTTTTTTGAAGCAAGTTACACTGCTGGAATTAAAGCGTAACGGTAAATTGATTCGAAAGATTGAAACCTTCCGCGATAATGACAAACTTTTACTCGCAGATGGGTCCCAAACAGTGATCTGGCGAATATTTGAGGATAGATTTGATGCTTCTGCAATCGAGATGCGCAGGCGGTACGGTGGCATAATCGAAACTAAACGTCAGTCGTTGGTGAAGATTGCAGTCCCTGACGATCCAACAGTTAGCGGTTTGCTCTACGCCTTTTTGCCATCTGAAACGATGACTGGTTTGCCGTTCCATATTAATGCAGATTTTTATCCTTCCCCTGACCGCAAACGAATCATCTTTGGGGATGGGTTCAAAGCGGAATGGAATGAGCTCGCCATCAAATGCGCCACAGAGACACTGGCGAATAATTGCGATGAAGTTCTGGGGATTTTCAACAATCAAGATTTTTGGGAATTCGCAGAACGTGTTAAAAAAGCCTCAACCAAAGATGAGCTTTCACCAGAGTTCTCGCAATTTTGGGAGTTGCTTAAACCAGAAATTAGAAACAACAAAACGGTGTTGACAAGCTCAAACCAGATTATCATACCCTCGGATGCTATTTTTCTCGATACCAAAGAATTGATTAATGGTGAAAAGATTTTTGAAAATCTTGAGATGAACATTGTCCACTCAGATCTACGCAGCCGGCAAAATTTACTTCTGGAAACTGGGGTTCAAAATCTAAGATTGAGCGATGTTTGTAATTCGTTTATTGAAAAAGGCTTTACCCAAAGACAAGAGATGTCATCAATGCCTGAGGGGTTGAAATCTCTGGAAGGATGGGAAGTCCTTTGGGAAGCAATACAAGACCTTTGGAATCGATCTTACTCTTCTGAAAGACAACAGAGTAAGGAACTCCTCAAGAAAATATCTATCGCTTTTGGGGATGATGAGGCTCTTTGGCCACCAACCGAACTTTTCAATGCTGATCAGCATTCACGGGATTTCTTTTCCAAGATCTCTTCGGTAGTTTGGTATCAGGAAAAATCAAATAACCAGTCTTTCCTGAATGAACTAATCCCTCAATTTACACTCGGGGATGGTCTTAATCTTCTTAAAGACGCTGAAGATACTCTTCCAGAATTATGGAAAAATGAACTTTTTTCTCCTAATGAGATGCTCGAATGGTTTGAAAAACATCGCTACGAAATCAATAATGACTCAGTGCAGAAGATTCGAGAGCTTTCCATTTGGCCTACCGCAAATGGAGAGCTTAAACCATTAACTGAGCTTTACCTTGCAGGAGATTTTGACGATCCGCTTCGTCTGGCGCAATTGGTCGATCTAGACTCTTTGGGTGGCGGCAGGGATCTTCTCGAACGGGTTCTGTCTGTTACCCAATTGGATTTTATTACCTATGTAAGGGATTGGGTTCCATCAATCCTACAACATCGCGAATTGCAATTGGAAGAAAAATTCAAGTTAATTAGAATTCTGGCTGAAAATCTTGGAAGACTACGCGACCATCAAGATATCCGATCAACACTCTCTGAACTTTCTTTAGTCTGGTGTGGTGCTGAAGATTTTTATCCTGCTTCAATTGTATGGTTTGACTCCAAAGAGGTAAGAGATGTTTTAGGTTCAGAGATTAAGATTGCGCAGCTACCTATCGAAATGTCCGAAGCGATAAGAGAATTTTACCTTTGGATAGGCGTTTCCCCCGAACCAGAACCCAAAGATATCGTAAAACGAATCAAGAAAATTGTTGAAGGTTTTCCAAATTCTGAAAATGTTCCTCTGATCGGGAGGTTGATCAATTTTATTGCAACAAAATGGGTTTTCTGGGTTGATGAAGAAAAAGAACAGTTCAACCCTCTATTGAATCTTAACTGGCTCCCGGGAATCAAAGATGAATCAAAGTGGTTCAATGCACATGAAGTGTATTCAATCTATTCAAGCTTCCTTTTTGAATCGCAGGGGAACTTTCTAAACGTGGAACGAAAAGTTCAACAAAATGCGAATGAGTTGTTTAAGTTTTTAGGTATCGAAAGTGAACCTACACCAGATCTAGTTGTCAGACATCTATTGCATTCAAGCCTAAATAGGAAGCCCATTACACAAGAAGTTTATGTCTACCTGAGCCGTAACATAGAGGATCCCGCAATTGAGTATCTGAAGGATCAAAAGTGTTTATGTCTAAAAACTCCAAATGGTGATGATGAATTTTTCAATCCCGACCAGGTTTTTTGGGAACAACATTCATTTGGGAAGTACCGGTATCGTCTCTCTCCAGAATTTGGAAGATTTAAGAATCTTTTTGACAAAATTGGTGTAAAAGACAAGCCCGATGTACATGATGCGATAAAAGTCTTACTTGAAATCTCAAATGAATTTGGTACCTCCAATCTTCCTATGACTGAAAGTAAAGACGAAGAAGAGATCTTGATTGTTTGTTGGAAAATTATCAGTGAAGCACTGGAAAGCGATAAAATTTCGAAAAATGAAATAAAAAGGAAGTTGGGAAATCAAAAGACTATCCCTGATGCCCGGAAATTATTAACCAAACCAGAACTAATGTTTTTTGAAGACAGACCAGGTTGGGGAGAAAAATTTAAAGTAGTAAAAAATAACTTAACCCCAAGAATTGAGGGGGTTTGGCTGGGCATGGAAGCTGCCGGAGTTCGACCGCTGAGTACGGTCATCGATGCAGAAATGATCACTTGCGAAAATCGTAGAGAAAACAAAAGCCTATTAATTTTATTACACGAACGTAAAAATCTCATTCAACGAGTGATAGAAGAACACCGTACACAGGGTATCAAATCCTTGAGCATTCAGGAATTAGAAAAATTAATTTACTATGAAGCCGACCAAATCGATATCGTGCGAGTATTTAATGGCTTTGGTAAACAAGAGACTTCGGACCTTGAATCCGTCGATGCGATTTTGTTGGATGGATGTTTATTTATAACGTCGCAAAATGGGAATTACCCCTGGAAAGGGATCGCCCGTGAATTATCCTATGTTATTAATTCAACCGGCGAATTGCGAAGCCTCGGCATGGAATTAAAAGAAATTCTCTCACTGCCATTTGATGAAGCCAGAAAAACATTGGACGAACTTGGCTATCCAATGGTCGAGATAATTGAAACAAGAATTGCAGATGGCAAGACTCTGGAACCTGGCGTTGATGAAGAAGACCTTCAAGGTTTGCGGGTTGGGATAGACATTCCAGAAGCAGGGAAGCAGGCGACTTCCTATCCGCCAGCCCAAGGCAATGGTGATGAGCAGAAAGCCGTAGAGGGAACTGATTTAACAACTGCCGATACTATATCGACTTCAACTGACCCTAATCAGGAAAAACGAAAGAACTCCAGGTTGCGATCTTATGTATACCCTGATGATGCTGTTTCAACTAAGGTTGAAGATCCGAGTTTTGCTGAAAAACGAAATTCAGTTGCGGTACATGGTGTTGAAAAAGTCATGCAATATGAACGTGAACATAATCGAAACCCTAAAGATATGGAAACGGTCCAAGTTCACCATCCTGGTTATGATATCGAGTCAATTGAGGATAATGGGACTCTTCGATTTATTGAAGTCAAGTCTCTTTCTGGAATTTGGGATGCTCAAAACCCTGCAGAAGTGACAAAAACGGAATTCGAGACAGCAAAAAAGAAAGGACAGGATTATTGGCTCTATATCGTAGAGAAAGCGGAGTCTGAAGATTTTCAAATTCATATGATTCAAAACCCAGCAAACCGTGTTGATTTTTACTTATATGATCATGGGTGGGTTTTTGAAAAAAAAGAGTAGGAAATGATGATAAGTTTTTAATAAGAAGAAATCAAAGATGAGAAATAAAAACAAAGGTCCAAGGTGTGAGTTTCACCACACCCGGACCTTTGTTTTATTAAATTCCGAATCCCATCTGTCCCTCCGGAACCACCTCCTTTCTTCGAGTCCTCCTGACCACCACTGTCTTCTGACTCACCCAGTCGTCCCAGGTCATCACTTTCGGACCAGGAATGATCACTGCACTTGGGGTCGTTAGGCTACCCATCGGATTGTGACTAACCTGCAGGTCATCAGCAAACAAGGTCTGTAGATCTGAGAGCTTCGCGCCCTCCAGTACATCACGAGCGAGCTGAGTGAGAAAGTCGCCTTCCTCCTCCGGAACAATCGCACCTCCGACCTCATCCCCGTAAACGAGCTGCGCGGCTTTCATCTTTTTTCCCATCAAGGCCAGCGCTGTTGCTTCCATCGTTGACGAGTACACCGAGAAAATCGCTTTGACAGGCTGGGTCTGTCCCAACCGCCACACACGTCGGACACTTTGCCAAAGTGTGTATAGCGAATATTCGATCTCAAAAAACACAACGGTTGAGAATTGCACCAGGTCGAGACCGGTTTCCACAAGCCGAGGGTTACAGATCAAAGCATCGATTGTATTCACCCGTTTAGCGATCCATTCTTCACGCTTGCGCGGGTCAACATTACCGCCTAGAATGGACACTCTCAGCCCGTTGGCTTGCAGAGGCATCATCACCCGATCTTGAATATCGCGGGTGCCGGTCTGACGAACATAGATCAGCACTTTGCGCCCTTGCTGTTTCTCTACCTTACAGAAATCAGCCAGCCAGTTCTCTTTCGGAAGCCATTTATGGCCATTCGGATTGCTCGAAGAGTACCCCTGCGGGGTAATTGCCGGCAGCTCCATCAACGGTACTTTCCGCACGGTTTTGCCATCTCCATCATCCACCTCATCTACCACCACAACCTCATCTCGAAATGCAGAATTTGGCCGCGCCAGGCTCCATTGAAGCCAGGTGGAAAGGTATCGACTGGATTGAACCGCCAATTGCTTCAGGCTCCTATCCATGCTGTGGTATTGTTGCCCCTGGTCGTCGAGCATATCCAGGGCAACCACCTCTTCTTTGTAAGCCGGCATCGCCATGTTCAGATCCTTTAAACTCAGGAAGATTGTCGTGTCTAACAACCGACTCACGATGGCCGGGCTGACACCCGGCTGTTCTTTCGCCTGGTTACGGTAGCGCCGATTACCGGTGTACACACCATCCTCATCCGCGTCATCATTACGTCTTCTCCTACGCGTTGTTTCGAGTACACCGTAGAGTCGAGCCCAGCGTTTCTCATCATGAAAGGCAAAGTCCCGCCGGACACCATGGTTCAAGCGGTGTAACAGCCAAAAGATTGAGGTGCTTTTCCCACCAAAAAAAGTGCCGGTGAGGGTCAGCGTCCACTTAGTTGATGTTACCAATTGGTGAAACGCCACACCGCGATCCGATGACTTGGATTTGAATTGATGCACCTCATCGGCAATTAGCAGCTTGAAAGAGCCCTTGGCATGTTTGGTAATGTACTCTGAAATGCTATGTCGCCGTGCTCCATTGAACTCAAAAAGCGGTGTTCCACATGGACGTGTACCCCATACTGAGTCGCCGTTGGCATCAAGTTTGATCCTTCCATCTGCGTCCAACTCCCATCCAGGAACACGATTGTGACAGAATTGGCGTTTTTCTGATAATTCAGAGGCATTGGTCACCGGAACCACAAACCCATCCTTTTCAACCATCACGACCTTACCACAACCCGGACAAGCACAAGCATCCACAATTTTTCCAGTCAGAGGGTCTTTGGTTTTTCTGGTGATAACTGCTGGTTGCCATCCTGCTCCAAATTTGGCAGAGGTATGGGCAACGATTGCCACCCATTTAGGTTTTGCGCCTCCGGTTCTCTGAGCCATTTCATTAGCTTGTTGGTATTGCTCCAGGAAATCATGAACATCATTCGTATCATAGACCTCGTCACTATTGCGACCGATGCGCCGCAATTCTCGTGCATGTGCGTCGGGGATCACTTCTTCGATCTCACGGATCCACTTGGGAACGAGGTGCGGTGGACAAAGCACGATTGCCGGGTAAGCATCCAGCAGCTCTATCACGCCAGTCGATATTGTCGTCTTCCCGGTACCCATTTCCGCCTGGCAGTTAGCCACGCCGTTCTTACGAATCGAGCGCGCCAAAGCCGCTGCAGCGTGCCGTTGGGCAGGTAACAATCCAGCCTTTTCCTGTCCCGGTAACGGCTTACGCCGTGTCCCGAGTGCATCAAGAACGGTTGCCTCCTTCTGCGTCGGGTCCAGATTGTAGAGTGGTTTATAGGTTTCCAGTACATGCGCAGCGATCTTCTCGCCGTGAACTTTCATGAACTCTGAAAGACCTTTGACGTCCTGGATCACCTGAATACCATCCTGTTTCAGCACAGCCACCGTAGTAACAAAACGATCCTTGTAGGTTTCTACGACTGTATCCGTTTCTTTGGCATCCGGCTGCTCAGTCTTTTCGACCACCTTGATCACCCGTCCCTTGATTAGCATTGGTTTACCCTCTTCATCGGTCAACTTTACTGTGCCCATCATGCCAGAGGCCATGAGCATAGCGATATGACCTTTCTTCAAGGGCATGACCGGTTGGGAGAGTTGAGCCAGACCTCGCGTTGGGTGTATCAGATCCAGCCAATCACTGGTTTTGTGAACGCCTGCTTCCTTCGTGGCTTCAACCACCTCTTCCGGTTCCCAATCCGTGCGCTTGAACACAATCGGTTTACCATTTGCACCACGTGCGGGGGCTGAGAGTAGTTCATAGATCGGTTCAACAGAGGTTGCGATGGGTTCCAGATCCATAGATGCCAGGCTTTGAAGCGAAAGAATCTCCTTATCGGTGGGTAACTGGTATAGCTTACGTTTGTAAGCCAACACCACCACCTGCTTAAACTTCTCGTACAGTCCATCCGGAAACCGATAGACTGTGATGGCTTCATAATGCCCGGCCAACAGTCGAGCGACTTCAATCATTCCCAGGATTTTCTGTGGGATGATATAGGTCAGCAGCCCGCCACGCATCAATTTGGATGTGGTCGTCTTGAGAAAATCCCATTCCAGTCGTTTGCCTGCCCCACTGCTTTGGGTGGGGTGACCCTCGAAACGGTCAAACTCGTATGGTGGATTCAGATAGAGCCAGGAAACGCTTTCATCACTCAGAACACAAGCCTGCCAGGGAGCCTGGTAAACCTTATCCATCACGTTTTGAGCTATCCCTGCTCGTTCTGGTGAAAGTTCCACACCCCAGGTTTCACAGTTTAGTGCTTTGCCCAGAGCAGAAGCAGCTTTGCCTTCTCCTGCGCAGGGATCAAATAACCTTCCTTTCTCTGTAGGCGGTTTCAGGTAAGTGCGGATGATCTCGACAACCGGTTCATCCGTGGGGTAGTACCCCATTCTTTCGATTGCTGGTGGACGCATTGTTCACTCCTTTAGGTAAAAAGATCCCCGCAGGAGACGCGTCCCACCCCTTGAGGGGATGAAAAGCGCCCCCTCCGGGGTGAGATTACGAGTAGTTTTACTTGTTCAATCAGATGGTCAGTGAGATTTCCTCCTGAGCCAATAACTCAGATAACAGTTCTTTCCAATCTGCCTGCAGGTCAATTCTGGCACCAAGAATACAATCGCCGCCGGTGACCAGGTCTTGAACCAGCTTCTGGTTGCGAGCTTGTCTCCACAGAGTAACTCCCCAATCGTCCAGGATCGGAACTTCAAGAGCTTCCTTGATTCGCTCGATGAAGAGCCGGATCATTTCATCCTCTGCGTCAAGCGTCCCTCGGAAGATAAGCAGATATGCGCTGAGATCTTCTGGTTCCCATTTTCCAGGCACTCCTAACCGTGATACGAAACCAACATGATGGCTGGTGTATTCCGGCATAGCTTGCCAGGCTTGTTCATACTTGTCAGTGGGGATAAGGCTAACATCGCCCACACCATCCTGCGTTATTTGCAGCGGTTTGGCACACATGATCGTCACCCGCAGCGACTCCAGGCTGGTCTTGTAACCAACCAAGCCGATGTAAGCCAGGAAATGGTCGCTGTCGTAGGCATAACCGGTGACATGCGCCATCGCCTGCCCATTCCGCAGCTTTGGGATTGCTTCTGGAAACAGACGATTACCAGGTTTGGCTTTACCATTATCTTTTGGAATGATTTTCCATATGACGATCCCGGCATTGATCCGTGCCAGCTCTTCATTCACCTCCCGCAGAACTTCGTAAAGTCCTTTCCAGGGCTGCACACCGGTGAAGGTGACGCTGGCTTCACCGCATTGGATGTTGATCCTCCTATCTGGCACATCAAGGATGGCTTCCGCCAGAGATAAAGGACGGTAGTTAGCCAAAACCGGTGGCAGTTTCTCACCTACTTTTGCGGTAAACAAGTATGCTCCGAGTTCTGAATCGTAATGCAGAAAACCAGCTTTCCCAACCGCATAATCATAAGGATAAGCTGCACGAGTCAGTTCTTGACCGAGATCTTCTCTCGCAGGTAAGCCACTACAATCCTTATAAGCAGCAATGATGATCTTGCCCTCCTTCTGTCTGGCAATAATGCGGTTTACTTTTTCGCGCAGGTATTTGTCTTCGTATACATTCATGTGATCCTCCTTTGGATTAGATATGGATTGAATAACCAACGTTTGTTTGAAGATAGAGCCAACGTTTTTGTGTCTGTAGTGAATTGCAATACAGAACAGCAAAAAAGGGTCGGAAACGCAATGTTTGTGAACCTTTTTTACGGTCCTGTGTGTGCTGATAGAATAGGCGTCGCGGGCGATACAGATAATTTTCTTTGAGATCAGTTTTGGAGTTTTAATAGTTATTAAAACTACTCATTCCATTAAAACCGATTGATTTTCTATCTTGTTTTTAATGAAAACCTATGTTTTAATAAGTATTAAAAGAGGTTGTTATGTTAAAAGAAGCAGATGTCTCTAAAAAAGGATTACTTGCATTCAGGGATTGCCTTTCGGTTGTGCCATCCCTTACAATCGATTCCATTGAAGAGTTGCCCGCTAAAGATATGTCTGATTACCAAGCGATTGTTGAAGGGCCGGGATTCAAACAGATCATTTACCTTGAAATAAAAACGCTGGGAACGCCAAAAAGCACCAGAGAGGCGGTCAATTTACTCGTGAGGCGGATTCAAAATGACCCCGCATCCTATGGGATATTTGTTGCGCCTTACATAGCCCCTAGATCAGCGGCCATTTGCAAGGAAGCTGGAATCGGGTACGTCGATTTATCTGGAAATTGTTTTATTGCTTTCCGGCAGATTTTTATCAATCGAGAAAAATCGGGAAATCAATTCCCCTTCAAAACGGGGCTATCATCGATCTACTCGCCAAAATCCGAACGTATATTACGTGTTTTACTCGTCTACCCGTATCGAACCTGGAAAGCAATCGATCTAGCGAAAGAAGCTCAAGTCAGCCTTGGTATGATTACACAAGTGAGTAAAAAATTGATTGAGGAAGAATGGCTAAAAAAGACGTCGCAAGGTATCTCATTAATCCAACCGGAAAACTTATTGGCGGATTGGAGCAATAATTACACTATTAAACGCAATGCCCAGTTCAATTACTATTCAATGAAGCCGCTCCAAGATGTAGAAATTGAGATTGGGGATACATGCAACAAGATGAACATTCCATATGCCTTGACTGGTTTTTCGGCAAGCAATCGCTTAGCCCCAATGGTCAGGGGGCAACGTGCGATGATCTATGTCGGCCGGGAAATTGATTCTATAGCTGATAAAGTGGGTTTAAAACCCGTTGAAAGTGGTGCCAACGTCATTTTGATTCAACCATATGATAATGGTGTGTTTTGGAACGCCAAGACGATCGGTGATCTAGAAATCTCCGAACCAGTTCAGGTTTATCTTGATCTAAAACGTTACCCAGGACGTGGTGAAGAAGCAGCGGATTTTCTATTTAGAGAGGTGATTAATCCAAGATGGCAACAACTAAAAATGAATATGATCGTCTCTTAGTAGAGGCAGCTCACCGAGTTCTCCTGGAAATCGCCCGATTATTGTATGACTATCGAGAAGGAATCGTGATTGTTGGTGGTTCCGTACCCGGTTTGATTTTAGACCAGAACTCGCCTGAACACATTGGAACAATTGATGTGGATATCGCCCTGGACCAAAATACCATCCAGGAAGTTGGGTACCGATCCATCATGCAATTGCTTTCCAAACGAGGCTATGTTCAAGGGGATCAACCTTTTATTTTCTATCGTACTTTACAGGTTGATAATCAAGAAATCACTGTTGAAGTGGACTTTTTGGCAGGTGAATATGGAGGGACGAGCAAGAAGCACAGAACACAGGTCGTTCAAAACATGCATCCCAGAAAAGCACGAGCTTGTGATCTGGCATTTCAGCAACCCATTCAGATTACGATTGAAGGTATATTGCCAGAGGGTGGAAAGGATCGAGCACACATTCGAGTTGCTTCAATTGTTCCCTTCCTAGTAATGAAAGCCCAAGCTCTGAAGAGTAGGCTCAAAGAAAAAGATGCCTATGATATTTATTATTGTTTAACTCACTTTCCTGATGGTATAGATGCATTAGTTGATGCATTCCGGGCATTTCCAGACCATCCGTTGATACATGAAGGATTAGCGATCTTGTCTGAAAAATTCTCGGCTTCTGACTCTGTAGGTCCAGTTTTTGTGACCAATTTTCTTGATGAAAATGACCTGGATACCCGTGCACAAATCCAAAGAGATGCATATGAGCGTGTTCAATATTTATTGAATGCACTTCTCACTTGAACGATTAATTGCCTTGGGAATCAGAAGCTAATAATGGAGGGAGTACGGCTCCCTCCATTTTCCTACCTTCCATCGATATGCATGGGCATTAAAACGTATAAATTCTCCTCATCTCCTGTTGAATGGAGAACCGCCGGTGTGTTGTGAGCATTCGCCTCAATGGTCACATTTTTGGTACTGATGGCTTCTAAACCATCTTGCAAGAATTTCACATTGAATGCGATCTCCAATTCCTGTCCTTCAACCGTGGCATCCAGCTCGATTTCACTCGCACCGGTTTCGTCGGATTCAGAGAGTAGCTGGACCTTTCCCGTTTGATCCATTCCAGGTTTCAGGTGAAAACGCACCACATTACTACCCTCGCGGGCGATGATGTCAGCCTGTTTGCAGGCTTTGAGC
>Ga0255347_1002003_pt1 | contig 30215 bp, 26 predicted proteins | sample wastewater_treat_2_FD_192479 | JGI IMG/M metagenome (GOLD analysis project Ga0255347, IMG submission 192479) | Wastewater microbial communities from Lulu Island WWTP, Vancouver, Canada - plant24 | ecosystem: Engineered > WWTP > Wastewater > Unclassified | place: Canada: Vancouver, British... | reverse complement strand
ATTCTTGCACTGCCGCTATGCGTTCTTCATCTGTTAGCTTACTTCCTCTTGACATAAAATAACCCCCTTACAGCTTTCACACGCTTTTGTTTTTTCGTGTGTCTACTTTAAGGGGATTATATCATTCGCTCCTCAGGGGTCTGTATCGGTAATGTCAGCCTGACTGCTTCAGCAGCTCCCTTTTCAGGGTACACAGGTCAAATACGTCAATTGAGCCGTCGGGATAGATGTCCGCCGCAATGGGCTCCTCAATGGGTTCGGTCTCCGCCTTTATGAGCCATTTTTTCAGCCGCACAAGGTCTGCCGTGTCGAAGTTTCCGTCGCCGTTTACATCTCCGCGGACGAAGCTGAGAGGGGCCCAGGTCTTTGTCAGGAAATTCCTGCGCTTTTCCGCAAACTCTCTCAGTACCTCCACTGACCCCCATGAAGTCCTCTCCGCTTGAGTCGCCGAATATCAGGAAGTCTTTTCCGCCGTAGGTATGCCAGCGGGCATTGCTCATCTCTGCCGAGGAGCCTATCTCCTCCGCCATCTGCCTGATATAGGGCTCCTCACCATCTAAAAGCTCATTGAGGAAGGGCTCGAACCGCTCCTTATAGGCACTTGCCGCACGCCTGCGGAAGTCCTCGCGCTTGTACATCTTACCCAGCCAGCTTATACCCTGGGTATCACGTCCCGAGTCCTTGTATCCGCTGATGAAGAAACAGGCAGTGTACAGCGTCTCGGGATTGCCGGAAAAGCCGCTTTCGCCGTCGAAATTGGTCACAGTCCTTTTGAAGTTGCCGTAGGTGAAGTCCATATCCCAGACGGGACCGAAATGTATCCTTCCGTCCCCCTTCTTGTCGGAATCCTTCCACATATAGAAGCTGGAATAGGTTGAGTCAACGTTCTCGCTTATCTCCTGTATCAGATAGGCGTTTATGAGTGAGTCCACGTCCAGGTACTCGGAATAATGCTTTCCCTTGGAGTTATATCCGTCCTCGGAGTAGATAGCGTCCTCCATGTCCTGTACAAAACTGCGGATATACTCCACCTGCGCCTTTGAAGCGTACTCGGGTCCCTTGATAGAGACAGCCTGTCCGCGGGAGGTTATGAAGCCGCTCTTTGCCTTGGTGCCATAGCGGTTCCACTGCTGGAACTCCATAAGATAGCCGCCCGTAATGTCCGCAGGATCGTTGGGTATATCATAGTATTTATAGCTGTTTTTCATATACTCCCTTGTGTTTGCGGCTCCCTCAGCCAGATACTGATACTGTTCAAGGTCCTTCTCGTTTATTTCCTCGGTCTTTTCCTCAAGATCGCGGATATTCACGCGATTCTTCTGTATCTGCACTTTCTCCGAGAGCTGATAGGTGCCGCGGTATGAGCCGTCGGCGTAAAAGTCCACAAAGACCGTATCGGGAACGTATTCCATTCCTGCTGCATCCGCCATCTCCGCAGCTATCCTGTTTCTCAGCATGGAGTGGTCAAGGTAGTTGCCAAGGAGCACCCACTTCTTTGCCTTGCCCATGCCGTAGAGATCCTCCTTCTGTGGGAGCTTCAGGTTATAGGGCTTTTTCTTGCTGTAATCCCAGGAGGAATTGCCGTGTGCGGACAGCTTATCGATGAGCCCGTTGTACTCCGTGCCGCCCTGTGCATTTATGGCTGTCATCAGACCTGTTTCCGGCAGTGCACGGTTACTGTCCAGACGGTCAAGTCCCATATGCTCGGTGGTGATGAATATACATCCCAGCTCAGACTGCATTATTTTCAGCTTTCCGCAGTCGGTACCGCCCACTGTTATGTCAAACTCGTCCGCCTCCCCCAGCAGGGAGGTCATCTCTCCCGAGACCAGAGGGACTCCGCCGAGACTTATGACATCATCGGCGATATAGTTCACCATTATACTGTTCCTGTCCGCAGTTGAGGGCAGGAACAGATAGCGGCAGTCCTCCCACTCGCTGTACCACCATCTGACATAGTCCAGACAGGTATCCGTACCGGGAGCCAGCTCACTTGCCTCAAGGTCGTAAACAGGTATGTCCCTGTATTTCAGCTCCTGCACCTTCGTATCAGCATCGGCAGCAAGGCTCACCGACGGTAATGCCGCAGTAAATACTATTAAAGCCGCTGTCATCAATGTTATCGCCCTGATGAATATACGCTTCATATATTTCCTCATCAAAATGGCCTCTTTTCATTTTGAATTTCCGTCACTCAAATAATCAGATCCTTCATTAATTAGACGTAGGACATCGGGATTTCTCTCACTTTTTTCAGAACTGCCATTACACAGAAACTGAGCGCCCGAAATAGTCAGGCGCTCAGTTTGGTTTTATTCCGACTCCTTCAGCTTCTTTTTGAAAAGCTTTGACATTGTTTCCCTGCCCTTTGAGGTGCTCAGGTCGTCAAGGCTCATATCTCCCTTGAACACCAGCTCCATGACGCCGATGTAAGCCTCTCCCAGGGCTGCGGTAATGACTCCTGCCGTGCCTGCGGAGATAGCTCCGCCAAGAATGGAGCCTGCTCCGGGGATAAGCTTGAGGATATTCGATACCACCGTCTTTCCCAGGACCGTAGCTCCTCCCGAGCCGATAGTGGAGGAGAGAAGGGCTGTGATTATGCTCTTGCTGACGTTAAATCCGAAGATGACTGTGATAGAAGCTATCATTCCGAGCTGTGTGGGTATCATCATCGCACAGTCGGCAAAGGGCAGAGGTGCAGCTCCCTCACCTGCTGCCGCAAGGGCTGCTGTCGCCACAGCCGCCTGTGCTCTCAGTTTTTTGCCTTCAGTGAAGCTATCTGCACGTTCTGGAGGGTGTCCATGAGCTCCTCGGGGAGGGCTTCCTCCATCACCTGTATCAGCACGTCCAGACCGTAGGCGGGGGCAACTCCCAGCCCCTTTATCTCGTAGCTCTCCGCAAGGACGGGGACTACCTGTATGATGTCCAGATTTTCGTCAAGGAGGGTCTTTCTCATCTCCTGAGCATTAGCCTCCGAGAAGGACTGCGTCAGCACCACTATGATAGGCACCTGAGTTATCTCGTTCTCCTTAGAGATCTCTCTGAGCCACTGTATCTCCTCGGGCTCTATCCTGTTGGAGGCTGTATTTATGCAGTACCATATGCAGTGGATAGCCTCGTTTACGTCATTGGTGGCAAGTCCCCTGCTGATGGTGTCGGTTATCTCCCTCTTGACCTCGTTCTGGACCTCCTTGCCCAGCTCGAAGCCGCGGGTATCGTATATGGAAAGGGGCACGCCCTTTTTGGTTATCTTCCTCATGTGGTCGGTGACGGGTCTGCCTATGCCTGTTTCCGCCAGCTTGTCGCGGAAAACAGCGTTTATGAGGGTGCTTTTGCCCACTCCCGTCTTGCCTGCCACGATGATATTGAGCCTGTTGAGGTTCTTTATCCTCTCAGAGATAGCGTTTATAGCGTCCTGAGCTATTTTGTTCACATCTGTAGTCATATACACATCTCCTTGCTTTCAGGAATACCCCGTTTTTTCAAAGTCATTATAACAGAATTGCCGTCAATAATCAATAGCAGAGGACAGTTTGTTATCAAATTGTCGCTTTTGGAGCAGTTCCGAAACCAAAATGTCAATAGGTCAGACCAATAGTCTCGCTTTAATACAAATAGTATACATCAGTGTTGAATATACGGGATTTTGCATAGATTTTTTGTATATTTATTCATATTTATGTGTTATACTTATAAAAGACGCAGGTGTATCATTTGTAAAATATACAGTTGCGTATATTTTTATTGGAGAGGAAGGTACTTATGCAGAAAAATAAGGTCATCACAGGAAGGCTTACCGCAGCAGCTGTCTCGGCAGTCCTTGCGGCAGTATCGGCAGGAGGATATTTACTCCCTGCTGTTCAGACATTCCCCGCTGTCGCAGCAGATGCGTCGGATAGTGAAAGCTCCGGAGCAAAGCTGAGCATGGGTCTCTCCGCAGGAGGTTCAAAGATAGGCATTTCTTTCTATCTCAGCGCAGAGGGAGATCCCTCGGATTATGATATTACTCTGGACGGCGCGTCAGCCACTCCACAGGTCACTGACAAGGGCTGGCTCATCACCGCCGACGAGTTTGCAATGAATATGAACAAAGCCCATACCGTAAAGGTCTCAAAGAACGGAGAGGAGCTGCTCAGCAAGGAGGTCTCGGTCAGCGATTACCTCCACAGTCTCCTTGATGACAGCGCTTACGCCTCGTATCACGACCTGGCAAAGGCTATGCTGAGATACGGCGGAGCTGCACAGACCTATTTCGGTGTGGACACGGACGACCTCGCCGATAACGGTATTGAGGGCGCAGACTACAGCGGCACTGCCATAGACTCAGATATATTCGACAAGGAAGCCTTCAACAGCAAGCTCAGTGGCACGGGCGTAAGCTATTACGGCATGAACCTTTCGCTCCGCTCGGAGACAAGGCTCACTCTTTACTTCAAAACAGACGATGACGCAGACGCCGATAAGGCAAAGGCTTTCCTTGAGGGCTTCACCTTCGGCGGAAATACCGTCACCGCAGCTTCTGCCGGAAGCGGATACCTTACAGTCTCCGCCGATGTTCCCGCAACAGCTCTCGGCAAGGCTTATACCTTCACAAACGGTACTATTACTGAGGACTTCAAGCCTGTGCAGTATCTTGCAGCGGCAACTGCCCAGAGCGATACCGGGCTTGTTAACGTGTGCAAGGCGCTCTACGCCTACGGCAAGGCTGCCGAAGCTCAGAAGGACGAGCCCGTTACTCCCGACGAGCCCCAGTGGATACTGGAGGAAAAGGGCAAGGTCCACAGCGGCGAGGCTACATACTATGACCTTGCTGATGACAACCTTGGAAACGCCAGCCTCAATGACGTGAGAGGCGACTATTACTACGCCGCCATGAACACCGCCGACTACAATACTGCTATGCTGGCAGGCGCCTATGTAGAGGTAACAGGTCCCAAGGGCAGCGTTGATGTCTACATAGTTGACAGGCTCCCCGAGGGTGCAAAGGGCGACATCGACCTTGACCCTGCTGCATTTGAGAAGATAGCCGACAAGGTTGACGGCAGAGTGCCTATAACCTGGAAGATAATCCCCTTCGATAAGGCTGAGACCGAGCCTATGAGCTACAGATACAAGACAGGCGCTACACAGTACTGGTTCGAGATGCAGGTCTTCAACCAGAAGTACCCCATCTATTCACTGGAGCTCCTACAGAACGGCGAGTATATCGAAGTTCCCCGTGAGGAATACAATTACTTCAATCTCAAGAAAGCAGTCCAGCCGGGTCCGTTCACATTCAGGATCACCGACATCTACGGTCACGTAGTCATCGAAGAGGGCGTTGATCTCAAGGACAACGATGTCACTCCTGTCAAGGGCACAAAGCAGTTCCCCGACTAAATATACAGAACAGAGGTAAATCGATATGAAAGAAAAATACACAGCTCCCGAGCTTATCATGATAGAATTTGAATGTGAGGACGTTATCACCACCTCCGATCCCCGGATAGATCCCGAAACAGGACTTCCCATATTATGAATTCCTGTCAGAGCCTCCGCCTGACAGCAGATAAAAAGCTGCACTCCCGCCCTATCCGCGGAAGTGCAGCTTTTTTCATTAAGACAGCAGTTTTTCGCTGTTTATCTGTCCTTATTCAAAGCAAACCTTGTCAATGAGAACAGCTGTATCATAGATAGAGTCGCCAACGTCTGTTACGCTGAATCTCATTGAGATATACTTGCCTGTGCACTGGCTTACGTCGATATTGACCTTCTTCCAGCCTGTCTCATAGCAGGTGCTGTCGCCGCCGTCAAAGTTGATACCGCTTACAGCAGTCCAGCTTGAAGTGTTTACGGATTCAAATGCTGCTCTGAGAACATTGTTGTCATTTACGTCATAGATGTCAGCAGTAAACTTGTCATCGAACTTTGAGCCTACGTACTCCATGGGCTCCTCGGATACGAAATTGTAGTAGAAGCTGAGTGTCTCTGCGCCCTCGGGGATCTTGAAGGTCTGTGAGAGGTAGCTTCCCTCTGTACCGCCGCTGATGTAAACATTCTCGCCGGAGCCTACGCCTGTTGTGAGTATAGCCATATGGGAATTGCTGATAGTATCAATGGGTCCCAGCTTATTTACGACTCTTGCGTCGCCGCCCTTCTTCCAGCCGGGAATGAACAGGTTAAGATTAGTTAGAGGCCAGAGCAGCTTCTCATAATCGCCGTTGATAAGGTCGCCTGCGCTGATGAGTGCGTCATAGTCACCGTAAAGAACGGGAACACCGTTATGTCCGTCGTCGTCACCGTATGCAGTCTTGCAAGCATCAAAAGCATCTGCGCAGTTGTCGCCGTTGATCATATGATCGATGAAATCAATGGTGAAGGGAATAGCGTATGATGCATAGATACTGTTGTGAAAGCCTACAACTGCGCTTGCACCGGAATCAATAAATGCGTCGCCCAGTCCGTAGAAATAATCGCCGTCTGCGCCGAAGCTCTGGCAGGTATTGAGAGCAACGACAGCATCGCTGAGCTTTGAGCCGCTGTAGCAGTCGCTGTACAGCTTGGGAAGGATGACATAGTAGGGATCATAGGAGTCCTCATCGATTATAACGCCTATTCTGTCCTCGTCCCAGTCGTGTGCATATGCCTCGAGATTTGTATCGGTGCAGATCTCGTTGGTGAGCATGATGGTCGTTGTTCCGATGTCATCAAAATCAGCATAGAGTCCGTGCATGATCATATAGATGACGTCGTTGCCGGAAAGCTGGTTCTTGAGCTCTGCAACTGTAACGGTATCATCGTAATTCACATCTGCTCCGAGATCTCTCCAGCTGTCGAAGAAGCTGCCGGTTACGGGAATATCAGGTGATACTGCGTTGAAAACGATAGCTTCAACGCTGCCTGAGGGAATGCCGTCGGCAAGAGGTCCGCTGAGCACCACGTCCGACTCGGACACTACTGTGGAGCCGCTGAGAGTAGCCTCGGTATTGCCGTCATCAAGTCTTACAAGGCTGATGATGCCCGAGGGATACTTGAATGTGAATACCTTGCTTGCCTCGTTATAGCGTATGCTGCCTTCCTTGATAAGGCTGAAGGGCTTGTTCTCTGTGCCGTTCTCTGAAAGGCTTTCAAGGAGAGCCTGTGTCTGGGCAACTCTGTCCTCAAGAGGGAGTGCGTGGAATTCATCGCTGTTTACAAGAGCGGAGATAGTGCTCTGTACCTCCTGTATGCAAGCCTTCTGATCGTCTGAGAAGGTCTCGTAAACTACAACAGTGATGTCATTGGAAATGATCTCTTCACCGTCTGCAACAGCCTTTGCAACAAAGCTGAAGTCGTTCTTTGCGGAGATGTCAAGATCGAGCTTGCAGCTGAATACGCCGTCACCCTGCATATCGTCGCCGCTTGTGCTGTATTTGCCGTCGTCCATCATAGCTGCCGCAACAGTATCGGATGAAGCGTCATAAAGTGAGACAGAGGTGACATCAAGCTCTGTCTGGGCATAGAAGTAAACTGTCTTGGTGCCTGTTCCCTTGCGTATCTCCTTCTCACTTGCCGAGAGGGCGAGATCTTCGTCCGGCTGGGGGGATCCTTCTTCTCGGGGGTCTATCACAACAGAAGTGAGAGCATAATTGCCGACAGCGGCAGTATAGTCCTCGCCCTTGTCTGCAACACGGCCCACAAATCCGAAGGTAACGCTTCCGCCTGCGGGGATAGCGTCGCTCCAGTAGGGGCTTGCCACGGTATATCTGCCGTTTTCGGGTGTACCTACTGTTCGTGCGTCCCAGAGATCGGTGATCTCGAAATTGGTGTCGAAGGAGAGAGTCCATGCCTCGATAGGAGCGTCGGTGGTGTTGGTTATGGTCACCTCGCCGCGCACACCTGTGTTCCACTCATCTGTATAGGCAACAGACACATCATAGCCCTCGGCAACGTCTACGCGCTCGCTGCACAGCTCGAAGTCTGTGGGAACTGCGATGTCCTCCTCGTTTGAGAGAATATAGCCGAAGTATACCGATGAATCGGGAGCTATCTCATAGTTCCAGCTGTTGTTCCTGATGACGTACTCTGAATCCTTATTGCTGTAGACCTGTGCGTTCCACATATTTGAGGGTGTGCCGCCCAGATCGTACTTGAGAGCCCAGTTTACGATGGACTCATCGCCTGTATTCGTGAGTGTTACGCAGATACTCTGTGCTCCTGTCCATGTCTTTTCAACGGAATATGTCACATCGAAGCCTTCATAGCTGTATGTGGTGACATCTGCCGCAGCGCTGGCATAGATGGCACTTGTTACGAATGTTGTCATTACAGCTGCGGCAAGGATACTGCTCGCAGCTCTTCTGAAAAATTTGTTTGTTCCCATTTTTACTCCTTTGTTTAGTCAGTGTTTTGATAAGATAAATAAAATAAAAAGCGTTTGTACAAATAATGCGGCGCCCTTCGCAGAAAGCTTCAGAGCAGGAAAAACAAACAAATATAAACGGGTATGAATATAAAAAGCCGCAGTATATGGCACCCGTTTCAGGGCAGCAATACCACAGCCGTCTCTCAGAATAGCTAACGCCTCATCATGCGTTATATATCACGCTCCTTATAGTAAAATAACGATATAGTTATACTTGGTGTATTTTCTTGCTGAGATGATTTCCGAGACTGGCAGTACATTTTTATAAAGCGCTGATTTCATTATATATGGTCGATTTCTCCTTGTCAACACCTTTCCGCTGCAAAACGTCATATCGCACAACCGCAAATGGTCTGACAGCTGTCAGATTATACAATCATGACAAAGCAATCGCCCTTATATGACAAAAAAAGCCGCGCAAAGCCGCATGAGCTCTGCGCGTAAACTGAAAAAGGAGCAATGGTTCAATAGTGCGTTCCGCTGTTTTCTGAAAGGTTAATTACTGCGATATTGCCGTTTGGGTACCTGTATGAGATAACTGTTGCATCTGCTGATACGATTATGCTGTCCTTTAGTATGAGACTGCGGGGAGCGTTTTCCGTACCGTTTTCCGCAAGCTGAGTAAGGAGCCCGTACACCCCCGACGCCTTTTCGTCGGTGGTCATGGCTCTGAACTCCTCGGTCTTCATGTAATCGGTGACCGCACGGGTCACCTCCTTCATGTCGGAAACATCTCCCCTGTATTCCGTTTCCTGACTTATCAATGCATCCTCCTTCGCAGCACCGTCCGAGCTGTTGGTGTCATCGGGGGAATGAAAGGCGTTTCCCCCGCCCAACAGCTCATCTGATGTGCCTGTATATATTTTTCCTCCCGAAAGCATAGTGCCCCCCAAGACTGTACTGCTTTTCCGGCGGCTCTGACATCACGGTCCCGCCGCGTATCACGCTTTTTTCGCTGCCTCTGTACATATAGTGCCCCAGTGTTCCCACTGCCAGTGCAGCTGCTGTCATGCAGGCTGCGGCAACACAGGTACGCCATACGGGCTTTTTTGTATGTTTCAGCTTCCTTTCCGGAGCTGCCTCTTCTATGAGGTCGTCGCTTATTTCACCGAGTGCCTCTAAAAACTGCATCTCATTCATATCCCCGCCCCCTCCTTTTCAAGGTATCTCTTCAGCAATTTCCTTGTTTTCTTCAATATGGAGGCAACCTTGTATTCTTTTATACCGCAGGTCTCCGCGATCTCGGATATGGGGCACATATACCAGTATCTCCGCAGAAAGATCACCCGCTCCGTTTCGGTGAGCTCCCGCAGGAACCTCTCCGCAAGATCCCTCAGCTCAAGCTTTTCCGTAATACCCGAAGTGCTGTCGGGCACACAGTCCCTGAGCTCGTCAAGAGCGACCTTTACGAAGTCACCGCCCCGCCTGGCGGCATTTCTTTTCTTATACATATTCAGCGCGGAATTCCTTACCAGCCTTGCGATGTAAGCCTTGAGATTTTCGGGCTTTTCCGGCGGTATGGTATCCCACAGCCTTAGATAGGTGTCATTAAGACATTCTTCCGAGTCCTCACTGTCATGGAGTATCCCATAGACGATAGTATTGCAGTAAGCGCCGTATTTGCTGCGGGTCTCGGCGATAGCGTCTTCCGAGCGACGGAAATAGAGTTCGATTATTTCCTGGTCTTCCATTGCTCTGCCTCCTTCACTTATATAGACAATTTTTTGGTGTGATAAAAAGTAGAATAAATGTGAATTTTTTGTAAATCTTGTACCGGGTCTTGTGAAAACGGAGCTGATGTAATAATTATACCACAACTCCGTACAATTGCAAGCCCCACTCACGCCTTGCAATAAAACTGAAGCAGTGATATAATAATATAAAACCAAGAGAAGGAGCGGGCAGAATGGACAAGCTTTCCGTACTAAAAGAATATTTCGGCCACAGGGCGTTCCGCAGCGGTCAGGAGGAGCTCATCGACCATATCCTGGGCGGCTGCGACGTGCTGGGCATCATGCCTACGGGAGCGGGAAAGTCCCTGTGCTATCAGGTGCCTGCCCTTATGCTGAGGGGTGTCACCATAGTCATATCTCCCCTTATCTCCCTTATGAAGGACCAGGTAAGCGCTCTCACCGCAGCAGGGGTAAGCGCCGCCTGTATAAACAGCTCCCTCACTCAGGAGGAGTATGCAGAGACCATGTACCGCGCCTGCAGGGGCGAATACAAGCTCATCTACATAGCTCCCGAACGCCTTGGCACCCGTGAGATAAGCAGCCTTGTGTCATCGGTGGAAATATCCATGGTCACCATCGACGAGGCGCACTGCGTCTCACAGTGGGGACAGGACTTCCGTCCAAGCTATATACATATTGCTGGATTTATAGAAAGCCTGCCCTGCCGCCCCATAGTCAGCGCATTTACTGCAACTGCCACGGATACGGTTAGGGAGGATATAGTCCGTCTTCTGGGGCTGCGCGAGCCATTTACACTGGTGACGGGCTTCGACCGCCCCAACCTGTATTTTGCTGTGAAAAAGCCGCAGAACAAGTACAATGAGCTCCGCAGGCTCATCAGCGATATGGAGGATAAATGCGGTATCGTTTACTGCCTCTCGCGGAAAAGTGTGGAGGAGGTCTGCGAAAAGCTGTGCAGCGACGGCTTCTCCGCCACAAGATACCACGCCGGGCTCTCCGACAGGGAAAGACGCGAAAATCAGGAGGACTTCATCTACGACCGCAAGCGGATAATGGTGGCGACAAACGCCTTCGGAATGGGTATAGACAAGTCCGATGTGTCCTTCGTTATCCACTACAATATGCCCAAGAATATCGAGAGCTACTATCAGGAGGCAGGCCGCGCAGGACGTGACGGCAGCCCCGCCAAGTGCATACTGCTGTACGGTCCATCGGACGTGCGCACCAATGACTTCATGATAGAGCGGAGCCGCGACGAGAACACCGAGCTATCCGACGAGGAAAAGGAGATAATGCTTGAAAGAGACAAGGAGCGGCTGAAGGAAATGACCTTCTACTCCACCGCCACAAGCTGTCTCAGAGAGTTCATGCTGCGGTATTTCGGTGAGAAAGCTCCCTCATACTGCGGAAACTGCTCCTGCTGTATCGACGGCTTCGAGGAGGCGGACATAACCGTGGACGCCCAGAAGATAGTCTCCTGCGTGTTCAGGGTAAAGCAGAAGGGCAGATACTTCGGCAAGGGCATGATAGTTGACATACTCAGGGGAAGCGAGAACGAAAGGCTGCTCTCACTGGGCTTTGACAAGCTCTCCACCTACGGCATCATGAGCGATACTCCCGCAAGGCGTATCCGCGCAGAGCTTGACCACCTTGCCGCTGAGGGCTATCTGGGCTTCAGCGACGGCGAATACCCTGTGGTGGAGCTCACCGCGCTCTCCGCAAAGCTGTTGAAGGAACGTATCCCCGTCACCATGAAGCTCCCCATAGAAAAAACGGAGAAAAAGAAGAAAAAAGACAGCGGTCTTACTCAGGACGAGTCCCTGTTCGCAAAGCTCAGGCAGCTCCGAAGCAGACTGGCTCAGGAGGCAAGGGTGCCTGCATATATTGTTTTCACCGACGCCGCCCTGGAGGATATGTGCAGGGTGCTCCCCACCACTGCCGAGGAATTCCTGACGGTATCGGGTGTGGGAAGGCGCAAGGCTGAAAAGTACGGCGAGGACTTCTGTGCTCTCATAAGCGAGCACCTCAGAAGCGAAAATGACCACCGTGGAGGTACATCATGAAGAAAATACTTACCGCCGAGGACGACAGGGAGATAAACCGCCTTATCTGCGAGTATCTCTCCTCTCAGGGCTATGAGACCATACCGGCGATGAACGGACTTGACGCAGTGCGCATTGTCCGCGAGCAGGAGGACATCTCCCTGTTGATACTGGACATCATGCTCCCCTACCAGAGCGGCGACATGGTGCTGACAAAGATACGGGAGTTCTCGGATATTCCCGTCATAATCGTTTCCGCCAAGAGCGATACGCGCTCAAAGATAGACCTTATCCGCATGGGCGCCGACGACTATCTGACAAAGCCATTCGACCTTGACGAGCTACTTGTCCGCGTGGAGGCTGTGCTGCGCAGATATGAGGCAAAGTCCGCACAGGACGAGATAGAGCTGCTCACCTGCAAGAACCTGACCCTTGATGTTACAGCAGGCACGGCAACAGTCTGCGGAAGTGTAATGACGCTGACAGGCAAGGAATTCGCCATACTGGAGCTTATGCTGAAAAGTCCCCAGAAGCTTTGGTCCAAGGCGAACCTCTTTGAGAGCGTGTGGGGAGAGTCCTATATCAGCGACGACAAGACAGTTAAGGTGCACATGAGCAATATCCGCCAGAAGCTGAAAAAGCTTGACCCCGACACCGAGTACATCGAGACCGTCTGAGGCATGGGATACCGCCTCGTAACTTGACACTTTCTTTACCTTTGGCTTTACCTTTTCTGAACCTTTCCATGTTAGAATAAGGTCAGCAAAACGAAAGGAGGCGGCGCTATGGGCAATAGCGTTATAACAATGACCAATATCACCAAGCGCTTCAAAAAAGCCGAGGTGGTGAAAAATTTCAGCCTTGATGTAAAAAAAGGCAGTATTACGGGACTCATCGGTCCCAACGGTGCAGGAAAGACCACCATCATGAAGATACTTGCGGGACTTATGTTCCAGACCTCGGGGGAGCTGAGCTTCTACGGCAGCCGCGATGACCTGGACCTGAACCGCAGACGCATGAGCTTCATGATAGAGGCTCCCATTGTGGACTACAAAATGACCGCATATGAGAACCTGAACTATGTGCGCTATGTAAGGGGCTATCCCGACAAAAAGCGTATAGATGAGGTGCTGGACATCGTTGATCTGAAGGATACGGGCAGGAAGAAGGCTCTCAAGTTCTCCCTTGGTATGAGGCAGAGGCTGGGCATTGCAATGGCTCTCCTCACAAAGCCCGAGGTCCTGGTGCTGGACGAGCCCGTCAACGGTCTTGACCCAGAGGGCATAGTAGAGGTAAGGCATATACTGCAAAAGCTTTCGGAGGATCAGGGCGTCACTATACTCATATCAAGCCATCTGCTGTCCGAGCTTTCTGAGCTCTGCACGGACTTCTCCATAATCAACAAGGGACAGCTTGTGGAAAATCTCAGCCTTGAGGAGCTTCATGACAGGTGCCGCAGCCACATCGTGCTGAGGACAAACAACACCGAAAAGACCGCAGCCGTGCTTGAGGATAAGCTTTCCATCGGCAGCTACAAGGTGCTCCGGAGCGGAGACATCGAGATATATGAGCAGCTTGACGCTGTGGAGCGAATTTCCAAGACCGTTACCGACAGCGGCTGCATAATCACCAAGCTTTACGAATCGGGACAGTCCCTTGAGGACTATTATCTTGAAAAGGTAGGTGGCAGCCATGAGTAATTACATAAAAGCAGAGCTTTACCGCATAACAAGAGGAAGAAGCGTATTGTTCTACATACTGATCGGTTTTATGTCGCTGACATTAGTATTAGGCACCTTCATGTCGGATCCGCTTCACCCCTGCTATAAGGTGGCAGCCGGCAGCTTTCCGATTATGGCTTGCATGATGACAATGTATGCAGGCTCACTATTAGGACAGCATTACACTAACCGCACTGCACACTACGAAATAATGGACGGCGCAAATGTCCACAAGCTCATATGGTACAGGATCATAGTATATACATCGCTTCTTACGGTGCTGTACTTTATCCCCTTGAGCCTGATAATGCTGATATATTCTCATAATTTGAAGACGATCATGGCTATCGCGCTGCTTTATATCGTTTTTCTGAGGATGACAATGTTTGTCATCGGCATATCCATGACGATAAAGACAGGGGAAGGCATTGTTTTAGCGTATGTCAGGATAATTCTTGAGAATATCGTCTCAATACTGGGACTTGCTTCAAATGAAGGCGCAGTTATCTCAATGTCAGATACTGCTGTTGCCATATTCGGATGGTTCCCGGCAACGGAATGTACACTTGTTGCAAACGGCTGCCTCAGCGGAGGGCTTGTGGTAAAGGCGCTCATCGGCTTCATCATCGAGTTTGCGATAATGTACGCTCTCGCCTATACGTCCCACAAGAGAAAGTGGTATGTAAGGACTACTATCGGCGGTCACGTTTAAAATCACAGATCAGGAAAAGGAGGTTCACGCTATGGAAATTTTACTTGGAGCAGTCTGCGTGTGCCTCCTTGTGCTTTTGTCAGTGCTGCTGCGGAAATATTTGTCCGTAAAGCGTAATATCCGCAGCTTCTCACAGGAGCTTGAAAAGCTGAAGGACAGCGGCTACAGCCAGCCTCTGAAGGTTTCTGACTTCGACAAGGATATAGTGGAGCTGGCGGTAAAGGTCAACGAGCACAGCGACATACAGCGCAGACTTGCAATGGAATACGAGGAGGGCAAGCGTCAGCTGAACACAGTAATATCCGGTATCTCCCATGACTTCCGCACGCCGCTGACGGCTTCCCTGGGATATCTGCAAATGATAGAAAAAAGCGGCGGACTTACGGGAAAAAGCTCAGAATATCTCAGTATCGCCATGGAGAAGAACCGCTATCTAAAGGAGCTGTCAGACGAGTTTTTCGAACTCACAAAAACAGAGAGCGGAGGCGAGAAGCTTGCCTTCGAGGAGGTAAATCTCAGCAATCTCCTGACGGAAGCAGTTCTGGAACAGCACTCCTGGATCTCAGCGCGTAACATCGCTGCGGACTTTTCCATATCCGAGGGTATAATGACAGAGACCGACAGGCACTGCCTTACAAGGATACTCAGCAACCTTATGTCCAACTCCGAGAAATACACAGTTGACCGCTTCGGCGTTACACTGAGCCGCAGTGATGAGCACATAAGGCTCCGCGTGGAGAACACCGTTGCGGACAGCGAGTCCGTGGATACAGACAGAGTCTTCGAGCCCTTCTACCGCATGGCTTCACGGACAACAGGCGGCTCGGGACTGGGGCTCTATGTGGTGAAGCTGCTCTGCGACAGGCTCGGCTGGGACGCAAAAGCAGAGATGAATGGGAATATCTTTTCCGTCGAGATAATAATATGAAAAGCCGTATGGTTTGGAATGTTATCTATGATAAATCAGAATTTACATTTGTAGGGGACGCCGCCCTCGGCGTCCCGTTGGGCGTGTAATATATCTCGCGGGACGCCGAGGGCGGCGTCCCCTACATTAGCTAACGGCTAAGGGCTCAAATCATAATTTTGCTCCGCAAAATTATGATTTTCTCAGTAAATAATGCCGGACTATTGCAATCTATGGAGGGCTGTGCTATAATGAAGGCAGACAGCAATGCCCACAAAATCAAGAAAGCAGGTGAACACAATGAAAATCAAAAAGATCACAGCTGCATTTACAGCAGCGACACTTCTACCATTCTCCTCAAGTATTATACCCATGTCAGCAAATGCCTTCAGTTCTGACTACGACAGCGATGAATACGTCCCCGAATGGGTCCCCGATGACCTTGAGTCTGCTATCGGATTCTGCAACACCTACGGCGCTACACATTATGAGAACGGCTATCTCTGTATAGTATTCCCCGAGGATATAATGACAGGTCCCGCAGACTCCATAGGCAAGGAGCGTTACAGCTTCGAGACAGAAGGAAATGCAATGCTTGAGGTGGGACGCAAGAAAATACTCGGCAAAATGCTCAAAGACTTCAATGTGCAGGTATACCGTGCATGGACAACAGGTGACTTTGAAGCTTCCGTTATCGACACATGGGCATAGCCCTCGGATCCCGACAAGGGTATCACCAATGAAGCTGCACACTATTCCTTCTCAGTTGACGAAAACTACAATATCACCGAGACCGATATACTCGGCTGGGCTCCCGACTGTCCTGCGGAGTTCAGCGAATACGTTGAAAAGAACGGTCAGCTCTCCGTAAAGGATAACCTTGTTGTGTTCTGCCTTAATTATTACAGCGGAACTCCCAATGAATGGATGAGGACAGAGTATGACGATAACTGCTTTGCGCTTAAAGATGTGCTGTCTGCAAATGTGACTGAGGATAATATCAGAGACGGCGGCGAAGTCAGCAACGTCTATGTTTACGAGGCGATAAAGGACGGCTATGGCAAGATCTCCTACGGCTGCGCCCCCCGTTTACAGCTCATCGGCGCCTAAGGAGACCATAACCGCAGACTGCGTCGTGCTGGATAACGCACAGACCGTTCTGCTCTCAGGTGACAGAAGGATAACCGTTAAGGACTACGAGAGCGGCAAGCTCATTGACGTTGAAAAGAACAAGGGCTTTTCTGTAAATCAGATAGTCAATACTCCCGGAAGCGCTCCAAAATTAGCGGATATTACTTCAAATCCCTGTATAGTCCGCAATGTGGAGTATTCCCTTGACGATACGACTTTTTTGATGACTCCCGACAGCTACTCTGTTCCAACTATTCCCGATACAGCCCTCACTGCCGAGGATCACAAGGAAGTCACAAAGTACGACAACGGCGCTGAGGACATCGTATACAAGGTAATTGCTGAGCCCACGGGTGATGTGAACGGCGACGGCTACCTCACCATCGCAGATATGCTCCTTATGCAGAAACGGCTCCTGTCAGGCTCTGATACGGAGCTGGCTGACTGGAGGGCAGGCGACCTGAACAAGGACGAAGTCATCGACGCTTTCGACCTCGTTCTCATGAGAAAGGCTATTATCAGCAAGCCTGTGGCTCCCGTTTCGGTGAGCATTACACAGACAGGCGGAATAATGGGCGTTCATAACGAATGGAAGATATATCAGGAGGACGGAGAATATAAGCTGTCCGCTCCCGCGCACAACGGAGACTACAATAATGATGTAAACCTGATCTATAATATAACCAAACAGGATTACAGCAGTATCATGTCTGAGAACTACGCCAGAATAATTGAAGAAGGCGCAAATGACACGGGGCTCCTTATTAACGACGGCTTCGCATATCACTATGTGATAACCTATGCAAACGGTGATACTGCCGAAACCACACGCTCATTCAGCGAGGTGGCGATCAAAATGCAGGATCTGACCAATAAGTATCAGGAGCAATAATACCACCAGAGGAGTTTTTAATGAAGCAGAAAACAAACAACGATATAAGGGAATTCAGCCTCCTTGCTCCACACAGGGAGGCTCCCTCTTTCAGGCTGGGCGAATGTGCCGTAAATGACCTGTCAGTGGACTTTCTGGCGGAGAAGATAACTGGCAACAACACTGAAAAGACCACGGTAATGAAGATACTGGCAGATATGCCCGTAAGCGCGGAAGCTGTCAGCTACAGAAAGAACATATACGCGGAGCTCCGCGATGACAGCGAGCTCTGCGAGAAGCTCTATGAAGTCTTCGACGCCATGCGTTTCTACATAAACGACCGCCCCATGCAGATAGGCGGCGCTTCCACCATATGGGAGTTCCTCACCCGTCTCCGCTCACTGGAGAGCTACATAAACTCGGTGCTGAAAATAAAGGAGCTCATCAGCGGACGCACCTTCCGCTCAGAGGGACTCAGACGCTTTGCAGAGTACGTCAGCAGCATCTACACCGACAGCGGATTTGATGAGCTTTCCCAGGACATTTCAGGTATCGCCGAGGAGTTCGAGACTGTAAGGAGCATGACTATCGGCGTCAACTTCAACCAGGATTTCTACCCCGAGGAAGTTGGGATAGTTTCACTCAACAGATTCTATTTCGGCGAGCAGAGCGTGCTGAAGCGCTTCATACAGTTCCAGCGGAAAAACCAGGTCACGGATAAGGATCTGTCCCCGTTCACTATGGAGATACCCCATGACAGCCTCAACAGAGCCGCCCGGAAGGTGGGCAGACCTACTCCCAATGGAGCGGCAAAGGACAGCCCTCTCATGCACAATCTCACTACCATAATCGAGCGTATGCTGCCCGCTTCGGTGTCGAAGCTGAAGCGCATACTCAACAGGTATGTGGACGTCAGCGGAACTGCCCTTGCGGAGCTTGCTGATGAGTTCCTGTTCTATCTGCGGTTCATAGAACTGGAAAAGAAGCTCAACGCCGCAGGTCTCCCCACCTGCATGGGAGAAGCCTCGGAAAAAGATACGGACTTCCATGACCTTTACAACGTAAAGCTGGCTATATGCCGTACTCTCGGCACTGTCAGCGAGGATATAGTCTGCAACGATATCTCCTTCACCTATGACAAGACCGTTCAGATACTGACGGGTCCCAACCGCGGCGGCAAGACCATTCTCACTCAGGGCATAGGACTTGCCTTTCTCATGTATCAGTGCGGCGTGTTCGTGCCTGCCGCCTCAGCGTCGGTGGAGCTGTGCACCGGCATCTACACCCACTTCCCCGTCGAGGAGGAGCGGACTGTGTCCCTGGGCAGACTGGGCGAGGAGGCAGCCCGCTTCTGCGAGATAAGCCGAAATGCGGACAGAGGCAGCCTTGTGCTGCTGAACGAGTCCTTCGCTACCACCAGTCACACCGAGTCGTTATATATCGCGGAGGACGCCATCAGGTACCTCTGCTGTCTCGGCGCAAGGACTGTCTTCAACACCCATATGCACGAGCTTGCAGCGGAGGCTGACACCTTCGGCAGCACCGAAAAGGCAGTCTGCAAGGCGGTCAGCATGGTAATGGAAAATGACAACGGCAGGCGTTCCTACAAGGTCAGCTACAAAAAGCCCGACGGCAAGAGCTACGCCCGTGAGATAGCCTGCAGCTTCGGTATAACCTTTGACCAGCTAATGGATAATCTCAGCGCAAAGGAGGACAGCCATGTCACTTCAGGCAATGATATTCAGAATGATGTGCAAGCGCAGCGATGACGCAAGAGACAGGGGGCTCACCGTCCCCGACGGGGTGGAATGCTTCTGCGATATCAGATACGGGAAAGACAAAAAATACGGACTTCTGGACGTTTACCGTCCGAAGAATACTTCGGGAGCTGTCCCCGTCATCGTGAACTTCCACGGCGGCGGCTGGATATACGGCACCAAGGAGACCTACCGCTTCTACTGTATGTCACTGGCTGAGCAGGGCTTTGCTGTTGTGGATCCAAGCTACCGACTTGCACCGAAGCACCGCTTTCCTGCCGCCTTTGAGGATATAAACGATGTGTTCCGATTTGTACTTGATAACGCCGGAAAATACGGCTTTGACACCGACAAAGTATTCGGTCTGGGAGACTCCTCGGGCGCTGCGGGCATGGCTGCCTATGCAGCTGTACTCACCTGCCCCGGACTTGCGGAGGAGTTTCCCGTAACTCCTCCCGAGGGACTGAAGCTGAGAGGACTTGGTCTCAACTGCGGCACCTATACTGCAAGAGGGAGGGCGGATTTCTACATAAACACCCTGCCGAAGGGAAACGCTGACAAGGTGCTGGAGCTGCTCCATACCGTTGACAACATCACCGCGGACTATCCTCCCTGCTTCCTTATGACTGCCGCAGACGATTTCATGAAGGACCAGCAGGCGCCTATGGAAGAGGCTCTCAGGACAAAGGGAGTACGGTTCGTGTCGAAGCTCTACGGCGATGAGAGCAACAGGCTGGGACACGTTTTCCACTGCAATATCAGGGACAAAAATGTGGCAGAAGCCAACAAAGAGCAGCTTGAGTTTTTCAGAAGCTGTATAGAATAAAGGTAAACGGCACCATGCGTTTTGCAGATGCCGCTTTTTTTATAAAAAGAAAAGCCGACATTACGTTGGCTAAAAAAGAGAGGGGTCAAGATATTTCTTCTACTCTTACATTTGAGATGTACACAGTTGCTGTGGAGCCTCTGTGTCCAAGGTTGAACTCCAGTCTGCCGTTGGGGTCGTCCTTGTCCTTCATCTCAAATTCATAGGTAAATGTCTGTTTTTCGGGTGTTACTGTAAGCTTTGTATCCTGTAAGTAACGTATCCAGCCTGCTGTGGGAGCCGAAACGCATACAACTATATCGCGCTCCTCATCGGCATAGGCGTCAAATGTGGCTCTGTACTTCTTGCCCTTTATCATGGGAAGCTCGGGCTGCACCAGCTGTACGGAGTAGTCCTCCGTGCCCTCAGACTCTGAGCTGATGACGATCATGTTGTCCCTTATCTCGGCACTTCCCTCGCCGCCGTTAAAGAGCAGGAATTTCCAGTTCACATCGTCGGTGAGATCCTCGTCCTCTGAGAAGTCGCCGTTGTAGATGAAGTTTCCGTCCTCAAGCGCCTCGCGGTAGGTCTTTTCGGGCTTGGTGACATTGGTATCGTACTCGGGCTTCTGGTAAACTCTTACATAGTCCACCTCGAACTCTGCCTTGTCGAAGTCTGTGGTCTCGTCGGGATCACCTGGCCATACACCGCCTACTGCCAGATTCATCTGAACGAAGAAGGGCTGATCGAAGGGAGCAGGATAGGGCTTGTCATCCTCGCCCTGTACGGCTGTGAACCAGTCGTTGGCGGTATTGTAGAGGTTTCCGTCGATATACCAGCGTATCTCGCCGGGCTCCCACTCTACGGAATACTCATGGAAGCTGTCTGCGTAGGTCTGCCCTGTCAGTCCCCAGGTTCCCTGCTGCTCGCCGTGCGGCTCACCGTAGTGAAGGGTACCGTAAGCGGTGCTGACATCGTTTCCAAGAACCTCCATAATGTCTATCTCGCCGCACTTCGGCCACTGACCATAATAGCTCTCGTCCTTGGGCATCATCCATATAGCAGGCCAGAGTCCCTGTCCTTCGGGCACCTTGGCACTGACAACTACCTTACCGTAGGTGAAATCGGTCTTGTTCTGACCTGTGACCTTGCCGGAGGTATAGTGTGCTCTGCCGTTGTTCTCGGTCTTTATAGCCTTGATGACCAGCTTGCCGTCACGAATGAAAACATTGTCCGTGGAGGTGGTGTACTCCTGAAGCTCCTCGTTGGTCCAGCCGGGCTCATGGGGCTCGTAGTTCCACTTTGCCATGTCCAGGTCACTGCCGCTGAATTCGTCGTTCCAGAGAAGGTCATAGCCCTCTATTTCGGGAATGTCCTCCTCAACAGCTGCGGCAGTAGTCTCAGCCGCTGTGGTCCCGGGAGCGCTCTCGCTGACCGAGCTTTTGTTATTGTTTCCGCAGCCGCTTGCAGAAGCTAAAATCGAAACAGCCGCAATGAAAGATAATGCCTTGATTTTTTTCATATTTACTCCTCCCTGAATACGGGCTTTATTCTATCTTGGCATTATTATAACTTTTCGTGCCGAAAAATGATAGCAAAATGCGGAGAAATATAGTAATCTGATGATATAACAAGTTTTTTAAAAGCACTCAGGGAAATGTAGTTTTATTCTGATTTAATCCGTTAGCATAATGTAGGGGACGGCGCCCTCGCCGTCCCCTACAAATATAAATTATGATTTAATCAATCTTCTTCATCAGAGCTGGTCTGCAAGGTCAAGGACAAGACGCTCGGTCTTCTCCCAGCCCAGACAGGGATCGGTAATGGACTTGCCATAGACGTTCTCACCTATCTTCTGGGAGCCGTCAACGATATAGCTCTCTATCATGAGTCCCTTCACAAGCTTCTTTATATCCTCGCTGTGGCGCATACTGTGGAGTATCTCCTTGGAGATCCTTATCTGCTCCTCAAACTGCTTGCCCGAGTTGGAGTGGTTGGTATCCACGATAAGGGCGGGGTTTTTCAGGTCTTTCTCTGCATAGATCTTTGCCAGACCGTAGAGATCCTCGAAGTGGTAATTGGGGAAGGACTGTCCCCTGTCATTTACATATCCGCGGAGGATAGCGTGAGCATAAGGGTTGCCGTCACTTCTCACCTCACAGCCTCTGTAGATGAAGGCGTGATGGTGCTGGGCAGCGGTGATGGAGTTCATCATTACTGAAATATCGCCGCCTGTGGGGTTCTTCATACCCACGGGTATATCTACACCGCTGGAGACCAGACGGTGCTGCTGGTTCTCAACGGAACGGGCTCCGATAGCGATATAGGACAGCAGATCGTCCAGGTAGCTGTAATTCTCGGGATAGAGCATCTCGTCAGCACAGCTGAAGCCGGTCTCCGCAAGGGCTCTCATGTGAAGGTGTCTAACTGCGATGATACCGCTCTTGAGGTCGGGCATAGCTGTGGGGTCGGGCTGGTGGAGCATTCCCTTATAGCCGTCGCCTGTAGTTCTGGGCTTGCCTGTATAGATACGGGGGATCATCATTATCTTGTCGCTGACCTTTTCCTGCAAGCCGCGAAGACGTGTGATATAGTCGAGGACGCTGTCCTCATTGTCCGCAGAGCAGGGACCGATAACAAGCAGGAATTTATCGGACTCTCCGCTGAATATCTTCTTTATTTCCCTGTCACGTTCAGCCTTGATGTCTATAAGCTCCTGAGAGAGCGGATGAGCAGCCTTCAGCTCCGAAGGGTGGGGCAGCTCGCGTATGATATTAAGTGCCATAAGAATTTTCCTTTCCAGATCATTTGAGCCAGTCTGTGCCGAACCTCATTGCCAGCTGGTCACAGACCACGAGTGCAGTAATGCTGTCAACTACAACTCTTGCACGATGCACGATAGCAGGGTCGTGGCGACCCTTTATCTGAAGAGTGGTATTTTCCATGGTGTTTATATCGATTGTCTGCTGTTCCTTGTAAATTGAAGGTGTGGGCTTTACGGCAACTCTGAAGAGTACGGGAAGTCCCGTGGTTATACCGCCCAGTATACCGCCGTTGTTGTTGGTCTCGGATACGGGAGCGCCGTTCTCTGAGCTGAAGCAGTCGTTGCACTGACTTCCAAGCATATCAGCTGCGGCAAAGCCTGCGCCGAACTCCACGCCCTTGACGGCAGGTATGCCGAAAAGCGCATGGGCAAGAAGGCTCTCCACCGTGTCGAACCAGGGCTCGCCTACACCTGCGGGAAGCCCCATGACTGCGGTCTCAAGTCTGCCGCCTACGCTGTCGCCGTCATTCTTGGCAGCGGTTATGGCAGCCTGCATTTCCTCTGCCTTCTGACTGTCGAGGACTGCGAACTCCATATCACCCAGCTGAGCGATGTCCCTTGCCATATCTCCGAAGGGGCGGTCATAGACTCCGCCGCAGGACAGTATATGAGTGCCGATGGTAATGCCCTTATTGCGGAGAGCGCTGATGGCGACTGCACCGGCTGCCACCACTCCTGCGGTTATCCTGCCCGAGAAGTGTCCGCCGCCGCGGAAGTCCTGAAAGCCGTGATATTTCATCTGGGCTGAGAAGTCCGCATGGCCGGGACGGGCTTTATAGGCAAGCTCGCCGTAATCCTTGCTTCTTGTGTCCTGATTTTCTATGATGAAAGTTATGGGTGTACCTGTTGTCTTACCGTTGAAAACTCCGCTGACTATCCTCACCTTGTCTGCCTCGCGGCGGGCGGTGGACAGTGCGCTGACTGACTGGCGGAGCTTCATCTGATGCGCGATGAATTCCTCATATACAGCAATTCCCGGAGCTATGCCGTCCAGTACGGCGCCGATAGCCTCACCGTGGCTCTCGCCGAAAACGGTGACGGAAACGCTGGAACCGAAGGTGTTTTTCATATATACATCTCCTCTGGTCTGTGTAAAAGTTCCGAATAACGTGAAAAAGCCCACTTCGGACTGCCTTTAAATTATACCACTTTGATAAGAATATGTCAACACGACAATTCAACGATTTGCAGGTTCAAAGCGATAAAGTATATGGTTATTTTGTATAGTCACGGGCAGCTCTTTTTGTACAGTTCCACATCATTGACTTTAACGGTATATCGTGGTATAATCAAGAAAAACGACGAGGTGAGCTTATGGACATAATGAGATTTTACAAGGGCGAGGAGTTTTCCGCATATGAGTATTTCGGTGCTCATCTCATGGAAAATGGCACCATTTTCAGAGTGTACGCCCCCAATGCCTCAAAGGTCTCTGTTATCGGTGATTTCAGCAAGTGGGAGGAGCTTCCCATGAAGACTGTGAATGACGGAAGGTCCTATGAGCTCACGTTACCCGCGGCTGTGGAGGGACAGCGCTACAAGTACCGCATCTACGATACAAAGGGAAACTTCATCGACCACCGTGATCCCTACGGCTTCGGCATGGAGGTACGCCCCGGCACCTGCTCCGTTATAAGGAGCATTGAGGGCTACCGGTTCGGCGACGAGGACTGGCTCAGTCAGCGCTCGGACTGCCGCGACAAGCCCCTCAACATCTATGAGGTGCACCTAGGCTCCTGGAAAAGGCGCTCCGACGAGGAGGAGGAGGGCTGGTTCAGCTACTCGGAGATAGCCGATGAGCTCATCGACTATGTCTGCGAGTTCGGCTATAACTACATAGAGCTCATGCCCCTCAGTGAACACCCCTGCGACGAGTCCTGGGGCTATCAGAGCACGGGCTTCTTCGCTCCCACCTCCCGATACGGCACTCCCCTTCAGCTCATGGAACTGGTGGACAAGTGCCACCGCCGCGGCATCGGCGTCATCATCGATTTCGTCCCCGTGCACTTCGCCGTTGACCATTATGCGCTGACGGAGTTCGACGGCACCAGGCTATATGAGTATCCTGCGGACGACATAGGCTATAACGAATGGGGCAGCCGCAACTTCAACCATTCCAAGGGCGAGGTGCGCTCCTTTATACAGTCTGCGGCGGACTACTGGCTCAGTGTCTACCACTTCGACGGTCTGCGCATGGACGCGGTCCGCAATATGATATACTGGAACGGCGACGAGCGCCGCGGCGAGAACAAAACTGCCATACAGTTCCTGAAAGACATGAACAGCGGGCTCAAAGCCCGTCACCCTTCCGCAATTATTTCCGCAGAGGACTCCTCTGCCTATCCGAAGGTAACAGCTCCCGTATTTGACGGTGGACTGGGCTTTGACTACAAATGGGACCTGGGCTGGATGCACGATACTCTGGAATATTTCCAGAGTGCCCCCATGTATCGCTCCCGGGACTATCACAAGCTGACCTTCTCTATGCTGTATTTCTACAACGAGAAGTATATACTCCCCCTCTCTCACGATGAGGTGGTCCACGGCAAGGCAACTGTGGCTCAGAAGATGAACGGTCAGTACAATGAGAAGTTCCCACAGGCAAGGGCTCTGTATATGTACATGATGGTCCACCCCGGCAAAAAGCTGAACTTCATGGGAAGCGAGTTCGCCCAGCTCCGCGAATGGGACGAAAAGCGCCAGCAGGACTGGGATATGCTGAAATATCCCCTCCATGACTCGTTCAGAGAGTACATAAAAGCCCTCAACAAGATATATCTTGAGCACAAGGCGCTCCACTATGACTATGACCCTACCAATTTCGCGTGGGAGGACTGCAGCTCCGCGGAGAGGTGCGTGTATGCCATTCGCAGAAAGGCTGCGGAGGGCGATATACTTGCAGTTCTCAACTTCTCCGACTGGTATCAGTTCGGCTATTCCGTCAATATCGGCAGCAACTGGGGTGCGGAGCTCCTTCTGGACTCCGACAATCAGCGCTACAGCGGAACTACTCCCGAGGGCAAGGCAGAGTTCACACTTGCAAACGGCAGGCTGAACATGGATATTCCCCCATTCAGCGGCAGGTTATTCCTGCTTTCAAGGACAACAAAGGCGGAGCTGTAATGCTCCGCTTTTTGTTATAATATTAATTTTTTGCCAGCCTATTGATTTTGAACTGCCATTATGATATAATATTATAGTGATTTTATGCAGTGGTATCGAAGTGGTCATAACGGACATGACTCGAAACATAGTCGTTTCTGAGCTTGCCGCACTTTGATTTATCCCTGTTCTGCGTGGTTTCGGCGGTGTTCGCAGTTGTGTTTGCAATTGGCTTTCTCGCAGTTTTCTCGCAGTTTTATAGTTAAATTAAATACGCAGTGGTATCGAAGTGGTCATAACGGACATGACTCGAAATCATGATGCCCCTTGAGGGACGTGGGTTCGAATCCCACCCACTGCGCCATCTTACCATGACTAAATAGATGACATGGTCAAAAAAGCCCGATTATTCGGGCTTTTTTGCTATCCAAATCTCTGGAAGTTTCTCTAAAAAATGGGGGATGACATTGAGGTGTTTTAAGGCTTTTTAGGGAGTTGAACCCCCACAAAGGCGGTTTATGAACTCCTCAAAAGTCGAAATACAGGCAAATATCGATTTTCTCGGCAAAAAATAGTACACAAAGTTTCGGACTCGGTTTTAGTGGTTTTCACGAAATGTGAAAACACTTGAATCGAGTCCTTTTTGTTTCATCGAAAACCGATTAATAGCAAACCTATCAGCAATGAACAACTTAAATCTGTTATGCATCTTTAAGAGGGCGCTTTTTGTATATTCCGATGGAGTTTACTTTATTCAATGTGAATAAAGGCAAACACGCGCTCCACAAACCACATGGAGCGCGTGTTTTTGAATATTCACTTTGAGTCAGCTTCCGCTGTTTGTACATAGTCCTCGACTATATCATAGCAAACGAGGACAGGCACTTCAACAACTTCGGACTTCTGCGTAATGCCAATACCCTTGAATGGCTGGGAGCAGCTCCGATATTCGACAGCGGAACCTCGCTATGGTATAACAAGCTGACAGCAAGAATACCAGCAAGTGGTATCATCTGCAAACCATTCAAAAAGACACACGGCGAGCAGTTAAAACTTGTCTCCTCCCTTGAATGGTTCGAGTCATCAAAGCTCGACGGTATCGAAGATGAGATACTTGAAGTGTTCAGCGGTGATAAGGCAGCTCAGTATATTGATACTGAACGTGCGAAGACTATAGCTGCCGAAGTCAGAAACAGGATAGAGACTGTTGAAAGCATGGCGATGAGCCATACACAAAGCTATGATATCTCCTCCACCGAGGGCGATGTCGAAGAAGATGTAGCTGAGAGCTACGGAATGAAAATTGAATAAGCAATGCGGAGACTGCGAAAGCGGTCTCTTTTTTTGCAGAAGGGAGAAATGGTAAATGGAGAATATGATCAATAAACTCGAGTCTGTTATCAAAGAAGAATACAATAACAAATATGCCGAATGGCTGAACCTGAGTCACGAAGAACTCATAGAGAAAGCCGATGAAATATCCGCCGCACGATTTGTTAAGGATAGAATTCAGGACTCATTCACAGAGGAAGAAGCGGAATACCTGCTGCAGTTCAAGGCTCCGCTGGAGATACTGGTCGACAGAATAACCGCTCTCAACGATCCGACCAATATAGCTGTTAAGGAGCAGTTCAGCGATATGGTATCCGAGATGTATGACAAGAAAGATGAGTATTCTGACTACGAACTCAGCGAGGACTCAGGAATGCTAATGCAGTAAGGAGGCGGCAAATGGAAAAAGTGTTGATATTGCTGGCGAAGATACTTGCCGATAAAAAGACCAGAGATAAGGTGTTGATATTTATCGGCAGTATAGTTGTTGGATTTTTGCTCCTGCTTGCGGCCCCTATAATTGCCATTTATACCTTGGGTAATGTAGAAATAGAACCGCCTGAGATAGACCGAAACACCTTTAATGAAAGTGCATTCATAGAGCAGTTATCTCCGGAGCAGCAGGAGCGAATGTCTGAGATAGAGTACGCTGGCGATGCAATAGAAACAGAGCTGACCGCACTTGGTATAGCAGATCAGACCATAAAGGCACAGCTCATATATATGTCATACTTTGATGAGGTAGAAGGTTTCAATGCGAACTTCTACGCTCATCTTTTTTATTCCGCACCCAATGACGAGATACTAATCGACAGTATCAATCAGAATTATGGACTCAGCATTGACTACAATGAGTTCATGAGGACCTATACTTTTGTGATGAATGCAACTATCGATCCTCATATGTTCACAGACAGTGCCACCAAAAATGCTGCCGACCTTGCATCCTGGGCAGAGAATGCATATATGTCGGAATGGCAGTATGCTGACAATTGTTTCGGTGAACGGACCGGAGAAAACAGACTGCGCTGTGCTGATAACGTCGGTCTTATAATGGGCTACGTCAGGTATGATGTTGACAGTAAGAGTTTCACTTCGGATACGGTAGACCTCTACTATACCGAGCAAGGCAGCATCGATACAATGCCTGATGTGAAAGGTGTGGGAGTCTTCAATGGCAGTGAGTTCGGTGTATATGTGGGCGGCGGTGAGGTTGTTTTCTCCTCTGCTATGGGCGGCGTTCAGCAGCAGAGCCTCACAGAGGGAGGCTGGACTTCGTGGTGTACCTTCGATGCTATATCATATCCGCAGGAGGTACTGGACAGGATAAATGAGCTTCAGGAGCCGACAACAGAAGCGACTACTGAAACAACTACAGGAGGTTGAGAATATCAATAAGAATAAGGAATGGGAGCTTACAGGCATATTCGCTGACGAAGGCATATCGGGAACTCAGACCAAGAAGCGTACTGAGTTCAATAAGATGATAAGGCTCTGCAAAAAGCGAAAGATCGACCTTGTGCTCTGCAAGTCCATAAGTCGATTTGCAAGAAATACCGTAGATACCCTTGAATACGTTAGACAACTCAAGGATCTCGGCATCGGTGTAATATTCGAGAAAGAAAACATAAACACCCTGACGATGACCTCAGAGTTCATGATAGCTCTGTACGGCAGCTTCGCTCAGGCTGAGTCGGAATCAATCAGCAAGAACGTGTCATGGGGTGTAGAGAAAGCCTTCCGTGACGGAAAGGTACGGTACAGTTATAACAACCTGTATGGATACCGCAAAGGAGCAGACGGTAAACCGGAAATAATACCTGAAGAAGCAGAAGTGGTAAGATTGATATATAAGCTGTATCTTGACGGATTGACACTTAGACAAATTGCTCAGCACCTGAAAAACTTGAACATACCTAAGCGTGAATATGCTGAATGGACTATAAATGGCATTCATTCAATATTATCAAACGAAAAGTACGTCGGAGATGCCTTGCTTCAAAAAACATATACTGTTGACTGCATAACCCATAAATCCGTAAAGAATAATGGAGAGCGCGCAAAGTACCTTGTAACTGATGCACATGATGCGATAGTAGACAGAGATACATATAACCTCGTTCAACAAGAACTTACGCGCAGATCATCAATGCGAAAAAAGAGCGAAAAAACAGTATCACAGCAAGGCAGGTATTCAGGCAAATATGCTCTGACAGATATCATGGTATGTGGTGAATGCGGATCAGCATATAGGAGACAAGTATGGAATATCCACGGCAGGAAATGTCCGGTATGGCGATGTGTAAGCAGATTTGATAATGGTAACCGCTACTGCAAGAAATCTCCGTCGATACACGAAGATAAGCTGCACAAAGCAATATTGTCAGCTATTAATGAGTACTATGACTGCAAGAACGTTATTAGAGAGCTTCTGAAAAGCAATGTTGAACAAGCACTCGCAGGAGTGAGTATCAAAGAAACAAAGGAGATCGAGAAAAGACTCCGAGAAATCGATGATGCCAGAAGTGATTACATCTCCCTTATAGCATCCGGCACTATGGATGAAGAAACAATGGATGAACAGTTCCAAAAGATGTATGCCGAGGAACAGAAACTTAACTCTCGACTGAAAGTTCTGAAAGAAAATAATAATATCGACAAAAATAAGAGAACTCGTATAACTAAGGCACTGCAGGATATAGACAACAGCTCATGTGAGCTGGCGGAATACAATGACATACTGGTCAGAAAGCTTATAGAGTGTATAAAGGTCAACAGCAAGACAGAAATAACGATAATCTTCAAAGGTGGACCATAGTCAATAAAGTGGACAAGTAAAAGAAGCAAAATTCACAAAAAATTCACTTCAGCAAGGTCTGGGGAAAGACCATTATTGTGAGAATGAGGTCTGAAAGAATTATAGAAACCATGGAT
>Ga0255347_1002002_pt1 | contig 30226 bp, 29 predicted proteins | sample wastewater_treat_2_FD_192479 | JGI IMG/M metagenome (GOLD analysis project Ga0255347, IMG submission 192479) | Wastewater microbial communities from Lulu Island WWTP, Vancouver, Canada - plant24 | ecosystem: Engineered > WWTP > Wastewater > Unclassified | place: Canada: Vancouver, British... | reverse complement strand
CCTCACCGCGAGATCGTTCGCGCAGCCGCAGACGCACAGGTGTCCAAGGTCTCCGCCGGGGAACCTCCGGGGGGAGACGGTGAAGCCGTCGACCGTCATGGCGTATCCGCCGGGCAGCAGCGCGGAGTCCTCAAGCTCCGGCCCTATCCCGAGCGAACAGAACGGTCTCAACAGACTCTCGACGAGCTCCTGGCTCTGGCGACCTCCGCTCCCGTGTCCCAGCCCTATGCTGTTCATCGCGGGCCTCCCCCTCTCCTGGAGAACTTGAAGTACGCCCCGCAAGTCCCCTCGGCCGACACCATGCAAGGGCCCGTCGGCGAGGCGGGGGTGCATGCGCTGCCGAACAGGGGGCACTCGTGCGGTGTGATTCGACCTGTCAGCACATCGCCGCACCTGCACCCTGGGGGCGTGCGTCCCTGCTCCGGTTTTAACTCGAACCTCTTCTCCGCGTCGAAGCCGGAGAACTCCGCTCGCAGGGCAAGGCCGGATTTTGCCAGCGGGCCGAGCCCCCTCCAGCAGGAGTCCCTCGACTCGAAAACCCGGTCCATCAGCTCCAACGCCCTCCTGTTGCCCTCCGGGCGCACCGCGCGTCCGTAGACAGAGTGCAGCGCGGCCTCCCCCGAGTGGAGTTGAAGCGCGATGTCCACCAGCCCCGAGACAATCTGCTCCGGATCGAAGCCGGCTATGACGGAAGGGATGCCCCTGTCGGACGCCAGGAAGGAGAACGGGGCGTGGCCTAGGATTACGCTCACGTGGCCTGGCAGCAGGAACCCGGATATGCGAAGCCCCGGGTCGGCCGACAGCGACGCCAGGGCCGGGGGCGTGCGCTTGTGAAAGGAGAGCACCGAAAGATTGCGAATCCCCCTCCTCGAGGCCTCGATCAGCAGGGCAGCCGTGGCAGGAGCCGTGGTCTCGAAGCCGACCGCCAGGAAGACCACCTCTTTGACAGGGTCTCCCTCGGCCATTGCGAGCAGGTCAAACGCGCTGGTGACGACCCTGGCGTCGAAACCTCTCTCCCGCTTGGAAGCGAGGGATCCCGACTCCCCCGGCACCCGAAACATGTCCCCGTATGCGGCGACAACCGCGCCTCTGTCCAGTAGCGACAGGGCGCAGTCGATCTCCCCCTGGTCGGTGACGCAAACCGGGCAGCCCGGCCCCGAGACCAGTCCGAGCTCGGGGGGGAGGAGGCTCCGGATCCCCGAGCGGAAGATGGATACCGTGTGAGTGCCGCATACCTCCATCACGGATACCGGGGAGTCGACAAGGCGCTTCAGCGCCTGCGAGGCGGCTGTTACACGGTCCATCCCCTCAGGCCTCCCCGCCCGAGAGCCTGCGGATCTCCTCCCACAGGTTCATCAGCTCGGCGGACTCCTCCGGGGCCAGCTTCTCGATGGCGAATCCGGCGTGGACCAGCACGGTATCTCCCGGCGTAGGGGAGTCTATGAGGTCGGTCCTGATCTCGGCTCGTACCCTGCCGGCCACCGCTACGGCGGCACCGTCGTCCAGGATTTCTGTAATGACATGTGGAATTGCAAGACACATATTTTTAGTTCACTCCCTCTCGGGCGCTATTCTACCCCAGGAAAAAAGAAAAACGAAATTTCGGTTGGAAGAACCGCATTCTAGTGTATAATACCCTTCGACTGATGCATATTGTAAATGTCCGTATCTACGAGGGGGTGGGGATAAGAAAGATAGTATATATTGCGCGGTGCACGAGGTTAAATCGATAACAAAGGAGGGGTATGGGAACAATGACACAGAATGCGGAAAGAGAGCAGTGGGGTAGCAAAATAGGATTTATCCTGGCGGCCGCCGGCTCCGCGGTCGGACTCGGCAACATCTGGCGTTTCCCGTATATCACCGGGCAGAACGGCGGAGCGGCCTTTGTTTTGGTCTACATCGCCCTGGTCATAGTCATCGGCTCGTCGGTCATGCTCGCTGAGATGGCGATAGGCAGAAAGGCCCAGCTGAACGCGGTAGGCTCCTTCCAGAAGCTTGCCGGCGGGCTCTGGCCCGTTGTGGGCTGGATGGGCATAGTATCCGGCTTTACGATTCTTTCGTTCTACGGGGTCGTCGGCGGATGGACGATCAAGTACTTCTTCCACTCGTTCACCGGGCTTATGGCCGAGGGACTGGCCGGCAAGGCGGGCGACGTGTTCGGCGCCTTCGTCTCCAACCCGACCCTGGTTGTAGCCTACCAGGCGGTCTTCATGCTGACTACGATCTGGGTGGTGTACAAAGGCGTGGGAGAGGGGATCGAGAAGTACTGCAAGTTCCTCATGCCGGCTCTCTTCCTCATACTGTTCGTGCTGATAGCCAGGTCCGTCACGCTTGAAGGCGCCGCGAAGGGACTCGACTTCTACCTTAGGCCCGACTTCTCCAAGATCACCGGCACCAGCATAGCCACCGCGCTCGGCCAGGCGTTCTTCTCCCTCTCCCTCGGGATGGGCTGCATGATCACCTACGGCAGCTACGTCGACAAGCAGACCACCCTGCCGAGCTCGGCCGTGCAGGTCTGCGTCATAGACACCCTGGTGGCCTTCCTCGCCGGACTCGTCATCTTCCCGGCGGTCTTCGCGTTCGGGGTGGACGCCGGCGCCGGCCCGGGTCTGACCTTCGTGACCCTGCCCTCGGTCTTCGCGATGATGCCCGGCGGCATGATCTGGTCGGCCCTCTTCTTCCTGCTGCTCTACATCGCCGCCCTCACATCCGCGATCTCCCTGCTCGAGGTCGTCTCAGCCTACTTCATCGACAGAGGCTGGAGCCGCCCCAAGGCCGCCGTTATAATGGGCTTCCTCATCTTCGCCCTCGGCGTGCCCTGCGCGACCTCCCTGTCGGGAGCGCCGAAGGTCTACGGAAAGGACTTCTTCGACGCCATGGACTTCCTGTCGTCCAACGTCCTGCTCCCGCTGGGCGGTGTCTTCATCTCCCTCTTCGTGGGCTGGTTCTGGACCAATGACGCAAGGAAAGAGGTCACCAACGAGGGTGCGCACGGGTTCACCCTTCTCGAGGTCTGGATCTGGATCTGCCGCGTGGTCGCCCCTGCGGCCATTCTCTACATATTCTACACCGGCCTGAAGTGGTAGGTGTGTTCCCGCAAGTGTACTGATCAACCGCTCCCTCGCGGGGGCAGAGGCGGAGGCCGCATCTTGTGCAAGAGATCGGCCCCGCCCTCTTTTTTGCCCCGGATTTCACAAAAAGGGGCTTGACGGCCATTTTCCTATGTGTGAAAATGAAGCCGCTTCCGGATGAATGCCGCAAGAGAGACTCTCCTCATCAGGAGAGCGCCGAAGGGGCAATGCCCCCCGATAGGGGCGGAAACTCTCAGGCGAAAGGATTGCGGCGGGACGGGCCTCTGAAAAAAATAGCTCCCCCATGCGAGACGTTCAATCCCTTGGGGCTATGCGACAGAGAGTTACGAGTACCTGTGCTCTGCTCTTGAGGAGGCATGAGGATGTCCTGTCGCAGCTTGCTTGTCACCAACAACCCCTTCCTGAAGGAGATCTCGAAAGTCTGCGATTTCGTCGACGGCTCCACGCTTGATGTCCTGAGGCGCGCCAGGGACAGAGTGCACGCGGGGTGGGTGCTCCTGTCGCACCCGATGTACGGCAACCTCAGGCCTCACCAGCACCCCTACCGCTCCATCCTGTTGGAGGAGCCCCCGGCAGGCGTCGCCCCGACCGACCTTCTCTCGTTGGAGTACATCGAGAACGCCATTTTGACCTATTCCGGCCAGTCTCGCAAAATTTTGTGGCCGGAGGACGTGCCTTTGGACGCGCGCGAGGATTACGCCTTTATAGACGCCGAGCTGATCAAGGAGAGCCTGTCCCGGTACGGACTGATTAAACACGTGCGAATTCAGCATTCTGAAAAGGGGGTGAGGATGGATGGTGGAATTGAATAAGGAGAATTTCGACGCAGAGGTCAAGGAGAGCGAGCTTCCGGTGCTCGTGGACTTCTGGGGACCGAAGTGCGGCCCCTGCATGGCGCTGTTGCCCAACGTTCATACGATGGCGGACGATTACACGGGCAGGGTGAAGTTCTGCTCGGTGGATGTCTCCGAGAACCGCAGGGTGGCCATAAACAACAAGGTCATGGCGCTGCCCACATTCCTGTTCTGGAAGGATGGGGCGGAGGTCGCGCGCATAAGCGGCGGAGATGTCACGCTCGAGAAGATCAGGGAGAACGTCGAGGCTCTTCTGAAGTAGCCCGCGTCATCTCAAAAAGGGGGGAGACGTACAGTCATGAAACTTGAGCTGCACAAGGTAAAAGTGAACAAGCTGGCCTGGGGAGAGAGGACCGCTGTCAAGGACGGAGTGCTGACGGTCAACAAGCAGGAGCTGCTATCGCTGCTCTCCGGCGACGAGCGGCTCGCCAGGGTAGACGTCGACTTCGCCGTGCCGGGGGAGAGCGTGCGCATCCTGCCGGTCAAGGACGTGATCGAGCCCAGGTTCAAGATGGAGGGACCAGGGGGAGTGTTCCCCGGAATGGTCTCGGACGTGGACACCGTCGGCGAGGGCAAGACCCTGGTCCTGTCCGGCGCTGCGGTCGTGACCACCGGCAAGATAGTCCGCTTCCAGGAGGGCATCATAGATATGAAGGGGCCGGGGGCCGAGTACACGCCCTACTCGGGCACCTGCAACGTCGTGGTAATCCTCGAGAACGTGGAGGGAATAGAGAAGCACGACTACGAGACGGCCTGCCGGATGGCCGGCCTGAAGACCGCCGCCTACCTGGCGGGCAAGTGCGTCGGAACCAGGGCGGACGTCGTCGAGACTTACGAGACTCTGCCGCTAAAGGACGCGATGCACGCGCATCCCGGGCTGCCCAAGGTCGCCTACCTGTACATGCTCCAGTCGCAGGGGCTGCTTCACGACACCTACGTGTACGGTGTGGACGCGAAGAAGACCCTGCCCACCCTGATCAACCCGACCGAGGTGATGGACGGCGCCATTGTCTCCGGCAACTGCGTGTCCGCCTGCGACAAGAACAATACCTACTCTCATCAGAACAACCCGATCATCCACAACATGTTCAAACGCCACGGCAAGGACTTCAACTTCCTGGGCTGCATAATCACCAACGAGAACGTCACGCTGGCCGACAAGAAGAGGAGCTCCTCCTATTCGATCAACCTCGCGAAGACGCTGGGCGTGGAGGGTCTGCTGATCTCCGAGGAGGGCTTCGGCAACCCGGACGCGGACCTGGTGATGAACTGCTGGAAGGCGGAGCGCGCCGGCATCAAGACCACCCTGCTGACGGACGAGTACGCCGGCCAGGACGGCGCGAGCCAGTCTCTGGCGGACTCCTGCCCGGAGGGCGACGCCTGCGTAACCGCAGGTAACGCCAACGAGGTCGTGGTCCTTCCACCGATGGACAGGGTCATAGGCGTGCCCGAGGAGGCCAACGTCATCGCCGGAGGCTGGCAGGGCTCGCTGGCCGCGGACGGGACCATCACGGTCGAGCTCCAGGCGATAATCGGAGCGACCAGCGAACTGGGCTTCACCAGGCTGGGCGCTTACACCATCTGATCCGGTTGCACTGACGACAGGCAACGACTAAATAACAAAAATAATTTTCTTGGAGGTGCAAGAGCATGGGAAAGCTGGCAGGAAAGAAAATCCTCCTGCTTGGTGAACGCGACGGCGTTCCCGGCCCCGCTATGGAAGCGTGTCTCAAAGATAGCGGCGCCGAGGTCGTCTTCTCGGTCACCGAGTGCTTCGTATGAACCGCCGCAGGTGCCATGGATCTGCAAAATCAGCAGCGTATCAAGGACGCTGCTGAGAAGTACGGGCCGGAGAACCTGGTCGTCGTCTTGGGATCGTCCGATGCGGAAGGCGCGGAGATCTACGCCGAGACGGTGAGCAACGGAGACCCTACATTTGCAGGACCATTGGCCGGAGTCCAGTCTGGACTCGCAGTGTATCACGTGTTCGAGCAGGAGATCAGGGACGAGTGCGACGCGGCGGCATGGGAAGAGCAGATCAGCATGATGGAGATGGTGCTCGATCCCGAAAAGCTCGCCGAGGCGGTCAGCGGCATCAGGTCGCAGTTCAGTAAATTCACCCTGTAGGAGGGGAGGTCGTCATCGTGTCATACCGGATCGTTCACTATATCAACCAGTTTTACGCCGGGATCGGCGGTGAGGAGAAGGCAGACATCGTCCCCGAGATCCGCGAGGGGATCGTCGGCCCCGGCCAGGCGTTCAAGGCAGCCCTGGGCGCGGAGGCGGAGATCGTCGCCACGGTAGTCTGCGGGGACTCCTATTTCGCCTCCAACATGGGCAAGGCCTCGGCCGAAATCCTGGATATGATGAAGAAGTACAAGCCGGACGCAGTAATCGCGGGCCCCGCGTTCAATGCCGGGCGCTACGGCACCGCGTGCGGCGCTCTGGGAGAGGCGGTGATCAAGGAGCTTGGAATCCCGGTGGTCTCGGGGATGTATCCCGAGAACCCAGGCGTGGATATGTACAAGAAGAGCTTCTACATCGTCGAGACGCCGGACAGCGCCGCCGGCATGAGAAAGGCCGTCCCTGCGATGGCCTCGCTGCTCCTCAAGCTGCTCAAGGGGGAGAAGCTCGGGACCCCGGCGGTCGAGGGGTACATCGAGCGCGGAGTCAGGAAGAACAAGTTCTACGACAAACTGGCGGCGGAGCGCGCGGTGGACATGTTCACAGCCAAGCTGAAAGGGCAGCCGTTCGTTACCGAGTACCCGATGCCGGTGTTCGACCGCGTGGCGCCGAACCCGGCGATCAAGAACATGAAGGATGCGGTCATTGCCCTGGTCACCTCCGGCGGCATCTGCCCGGTCGGCAACCCAGACCATATCGAGGCATCGAGCGCCAGCAAGTTCGGCGAGTACGACATAACCGGCATCGACGACCTCACCTGCGACTTCTACTGCACCGCCCACGGCGGCTACGACGCGACCTACGCCGACCAGGACGCCGACAGGGTCCTCCCCGTGGATGTTCTCCGCGAAATGGAGAGGGAGGGCGTGTTCAAGAAGCTTCACAACAAGTTCTATACCACTGTCGGCAACGGCACCGCCGTGGCCAGTTCCAAGCGCTTCGCCGAGGAGATAGCCCGCAGGCTGATCGCCGACGGCGTGACGGCGGTGATCCTGACCTCCACCTGAGGCACCTGCACTCGTTGCGGTGCAACGATGGTCAAGGAGATAGAGCGCGCAGGGCTTCCGGTGGTGCATATTTGCACGATAGTCCCCATCTCCCTCACCGTGGGAGCGAACAGGATAGTACCGGCGGTGGCGATTCCTCACCCGCTGGGCGATCCATCGAGGACGATGGCCGAAGAGAAGGAGATCAGGCGTCACCTCGTCGAGAAGGCCCTCCGGGCTCTCCAGACGGAGATAACGGAGCAGACTGTCTTCACCGACTAGCGCGGTTGAGCATGCGGCCGGATCCCCTCGGAATCCGGCCGCGCGAGAAAAGCACAAGGAGGTTGGAACACCATGGCAACCGTGGGAATCAAAGGGTACGCCTACTGCCTGAATCACGCCCCCGAGACCGGTCTTCGCTACGGGAACACCCCGCACGTCGAGCGAGAGACGAAGGGAGAGACGGAGTTTCTCAAGGAGCTGCCCTCTTTCCTGCAGAGCTACGAGGAGGCCAAGGATTACGCGCCGAACCAGGCCTACATAGGCGGCATGCCTATAGAGAAGCTGGAGGAGATCCCCCAGCCCTGGTACGGCAACCGGCTGACAGGCTCCGGCCGTTACGGCTCTTACGGCGAGATCATGCCCGAGGACGAGTTCATCGGGCTGATGGATATATGCGACGTATTCGACATCATATGGCTTGAGAAGGGTTTCGCCGCATCGGTGAGAAAAAAGCTCTCGGAGAGCCCGGTGATGAACGGCAGCGTGCTGTCCCGCCTGGAGGAGGGGCACGACCTGTCCGAGATAGAGAACGAGACCGCCCATCGCAAGGCCCTCCCCCTCTTTCACGGCGGAAAGACCGTCGGGTGCGTGCGAAACGGGCATGACGTGGACGACTGCCTGTTCGCCTACGTCCTGCTCGAGAACCTGGCCAGCAAGGCCGGAGGACTGCTCTCCCTGCTGCACCTGCTGAAGAACACCGGGATGGCCCCCGAGGAGATCGACTTCGTGGTCGAATGCTCCGAGGAGGCCGCGGGCGACATGAATCAGCGCGGGGGCGGCAACTTCGCGAAGGCCATAGCCGAGATCGCCGGCTGCGTCAACGCCAGCGGCTTCGACGTCCGCAGCTTCTGCGCCGGGCCGGTCAACGGAATGATTGCCGCGGCCTCCCAGGTGGCATGCGGCGCGAGGAAGAACTGCGCCGTAGTGGCCGGCGGGGCGGTGCCCAAGCTCTTCATGAACGGGCGCGACCACGTCAAGAAGAAGATGCCGGCCCTCGAGGACTGCCTCGGGGGATTCGCGGTGCTGCTCGTCCCGGACGACGGGACCCTGCCGGTCATGCGTCTCGACGTGCTTGGCAAGCACTCGGTGGGGGCCGGCTCCTCCCCGCAGGCCGTCACCTCCGCGCTTATCCTCGACCCGCTTGAGAGGGCGGGCCTCACCTTCCTCGACGTCGACAAGTACGCGGCCGAGATGCACATCAACGAGATCACCCTGCCAGCCGGCGCCGGTGACGTCCCTCTGGCCAACATCAAGATGACCGCGGCCCTCGCGGTCACGAAGAAGGCCATAGAGAAGGCGGACATGATGACGTTCGTCAAGGAGCGCGGAGTTCCGGGAATCGCCCATACCCAGGGTCACATCCCCTCCGGCGTTCCATTCATAGGACACGCGTGCGACGCCCTCAAGGAGGGCAGGATGAAGAGGGCCATGATAATCGGCAAGGGCAGCCTGTTCCTAGCGCGTCTCACGAACCTCGCCGACGGCGCATCCTTCCTGCTGGAGCCTCCGAGCGGCGCAAGGGGAGGAGCTTCGACCGTCTCGAAGGACGACATCAAGTCGCTGCTCTTGGAGGTATTGGCAGAGCTGTCCGGGAAGCTCCAGTAAGGGGTGGTGGCAGCGATGTCTGAGATCAAGAGTCTTGTGGGAAAGGCGTTGGCCGACATCGTCGCGGAGGCTCGCTCGGGCGGACCCCGCGTCTCGGTGGGGCTGATGTCCATGGGCAGCGAGATGGGAGGGGAGGAGCTCGCGCGCGGCGCCATGCTCGCCGTGAAAGGAGCCTCCCGAGTCGAGGTAGTGATGATAGGCCCGAGGGTGGCCGGCTTCGACGAGCTGGCGTGGATCGAGACCGAGCCCTGCGAGGAGGATGTTGCGGCGGCGATGGAGGCGGCTCTGTCCGAGGGACGCATTTCGGGGGCGGTGGCGCTGCACTACCCGTTCCCGCTCGGAGTCACTACTATCGGCAGGGTGGTCACCCCCGGCCGGGGCAGGCCCATGATAATCGCCTCGTCCACAGGCACCTCTGCCGTGAACAGGGTGGAGGCGATGGTTAGAAACGCCCTGTACGGCATAGCCACCGCCAAGGCCCTCGGCATGGCCGTACCCTCCGTAGGCATCCTGAACGTCGACGGGGCCCAGATAGCGCACAAGGCGCTGTCGCGCCTGAAGGAGAACGGGTATCCCGTGTCCTTCGGGTCGAGCGTGCGCAAGGACGGGGGGGCGGTCCTCAGGGGCAACGACCTGCTGGCCGGGGCGGTCGACGTCTGCGTTACCGACACTCTCACCGGCAACGTGCTGATGAAAATGTTCTCGTCATTCACAACCGGCGGCTCGTACGAGTCGCTGGGCTGGGGGTACGGCCCCTCGGTCGGGGAGGGGTGGACGAAGGTCATATCTATCATCTCCAGGGCCTCCGGTGCCCCTGTCATATCAGGCGCCCTCGAGTTCACGGCCAACGTGGTCGGCGGAGGACTGCCGGAGAGGGTCGCTACCGAGATCGCCGCCGCCAGGAGGGCGGGCCTGGCGGAGATAGTCGAATCGCTCACGCCGAGGCCCTCGGCCGCGGAGACAGTGACGGCACCCCCCTCCGAGCCCACAGGCGAGGAGATACACGGGGTGGACGTGCTCGCGATAGAGGACGGAGTCAAGGCGCTCTGGAAGGAGGGCGTCTACGCGGAGTCGTCCATGGGCTGCACCGGGCCCGTGATAAAAGTGGCTGAGAAAAACCTGGAGAGGGCGGAGGAGATCCTCCGCAAGAACGGCTATATTTAGAGCGCGGCTGGTATTGTAGCCGCGCGTTTGCCCTATCCGGCGGTTGTTGTGGTATACTCCTGTCCGGACATAGCCGTTTCTCTTTCTTAGTTTTTATGAGGAGGTGGTCGATGAAGAGCTTGCGAGCTCGTGTGCGCGGAGTTCCTTCTCGGTCGATCCAGCTTTTGCGCCCTGGGACTGGGGCGACTCTTATCATGAAACAAAGGGGGAATTGGCAGCATGGAAAAGGTTATGGAAATTAACGGAATTATTAATGGAATAGTCTGGGGCCCCTGGATGCTTGCCCTGCTCGTCGGGACTGGCGTCTACCTTACCGTAATACTGGGACTGCCGCAGCTTCGCTACTTCTTCCTGATGTTTAAGGAAGTCTTCGGCAACCTCGGCTCCAAGAAGGATGGGGAGGGTGCCATATCATCCTTCGCGGCCCTGTCCACAGCCCTGGCCTCCACGGTCGGCACCGGCAACATCGCGGGCGTCGCTACCGCTCTTCACCTTGGCGGCCCCGGAGCTCTCTTCTGGATGCTCGTGTCCGCCTTCTTCGGCATGACCACCAAGATGGCCGAGGTCATTCTGGCGGTCCGTTTCCGCGAGAAGGACGACCTGGGCAACTGGCGCGGAGGCACGATGTACATACTTGAGAAGGGCGCCAACGCCAAGTGGCTCGCGTGGCTGTTCGCCCTGTTTGGATTCCTGGCCTCCTTCGGCATTGGCTGCGCTGTGCAGTCCAACTCCGTAGCGGAGGGCTTCGAGATGGGCTTCGGGATCCCCTACCTGTGGTCCGGTGTTGTAGTTGCGATCCTCACCGCGCTCGTCATCATCGGCGGCCTGAAGAGGATCTCCGACGTCACCACCTACCTTGTGCCCTTCATGGCGATCTTCTACATAGTCGGTGCCGGAATAGTGGTGTTCACCCACAGCGAGATGATCCCCACGGCCTTTGCCAATGCGTTCAACATGGCGATCTCCGACCCGATGGCCATGCCGGGCGCTATAGCCGGCTGGACCATACGCCAGGCGATGGTCAAGGGAGTCGCCAGAGGCGTCTTCTCCAACGAGGCCGGCCTCGGCTCCGCTCCGATGGTCCACGCCACCGCTGTGGTCGACCACCCCTGCCGCCAGGGCATGTACGGCATATTCGAGGTCTTCGTGGACACGATCGTCATCTGCACCCTGACGGCCCTCGTCATCCTGACCAGCGGCGTGCTCACCGGAAGGCCCGAACTCTCCGGCGCTCAGCTCACCCTCTCCGGGTTCGAGTCGGTCCTCGGCAACACCGGGACCATCATCCTCTCGGTCGGACTGGCCCTGTTCGCCTTCTCGACGATACTCGGCTGGTACTGGTACAGCGAGACCTGCGGCACCTATCTCCTAGGTACCAAGGTGATCCCCATACTCAAGGTGCTCTGGATAGCAGTCCTCTTCGTCGGGGCTACCGGCGGAGTGTTGCTTGGCAACGCGATGCAGTTCCTCGAGCACCTGTGGGACATGTCCGACACGCTGAACGGCCTCATGGCCGTCCCGAACCTGGTCGCCCTGCTGATACTCTCCGGCGAGGTCCGCAGACTCGTCTCGGACTTCGACAAGAAGCGCCGCAGCGGGGAGATAAAGATCTAGCAAGCACTGCAGTTTCGCGGTTCTCAAGAGAGGGGCGGCTAGCCGCCCCTTGCTTCATTTGGGAGGGAGGTCTTTTAAATGCAGCGGGCGACACGAATGGAGGTTCGCCTGGACAACCTCAAGGCGAACTATGTGTCCATCAGGAGTCACATCGGGGATAGGCCGGAGATTTTCGGCGTGGTAAAGGCGAACGGTTACGGACACGGGGCGGTGGAGGTGAGCCGCGCCCTTCTCGAGGCAGGCTGCAGGCGTCTCGCGGTAGCCACGCCCGACGAGGCGCTTGAGCTAAGGGAGGCGGGGCTGGAGGCGCCAGTCCTCGTCCTTGGGCCGTCGCCGGAGCGCTCGGTCGTGGAGTTCGTGAGGCTGGGCATCGCCTCCGCGGTGACGGACCTGCACTTCGCCAAGGCGCTCGGCGCGGAGGCGACCAGGCAGGGGCGCCCCGCCGCTGTGCACGTCAAGGTCGACAGCGGGATGGGGCGCATAGGCTTCCTCCCCAAGGATATCCCGGACGTCCTGGACGAGCTCCTGACGATCCCCGGGCTGGATATCGAGGGCATGTTCACCCACTTCGCGGTCGCCGACGAGACGAGGCTTGATTACACGGACTACCAGTTCGCGGGGCTGCAGCAAAGCCTGCGGGCTGCTGCGGAGCGCGGAATCAGACTGGCCCTGCGCCATGCCTGCAACAGCGCAGGTATACTGGCGTGCCCGGACAAGTACCTGGACGCGGTCAGGCCCGGAATAATCCTGTACGGCATGTGGCCGTCCGACGAGTGTCCTAGGCCGATCGAGCTCAAGCCCACCTTCGAGATAAAGACCGAGGTGGCCTTCGTCAAGGAGCTTCCGCCATGCAGCGGTGTGGGGTACGGCCTCAGGTACATGACGCGAGGCGTCGAGGAGATCGCGGTGCTTCCGGTCGGCTACGCCGACGGCTACTCCAGGGCCCTGTCCATGAAGGTCCCGGTTCTGGTGAAGGGGAGACGGGTGCCGATTAGAGGCAACATCTGCATGGACCAGACGATGATCGACGTGACTGGGCTGGGGGTAAAGGTAGGCGACGAGGTCGTCCTTATAGGCAGGCAGGGGGATGAGGCGATCACCCCGGAGGAGATAGGCGCTGCCAGGAACACCATCAACTACGAGGTGCCGAACGCGTTCCTGAAGAGGGTCCCGAGGGTTTACATCTCCTGACCCCGGTTGGATAAAATGGACGCGTCACAACACAAGGAGGCGATGCTTTTGAATACGACCCTGCCATCTGTCAGAAAATTTCCTTTCTCCGAGCTACCGGAGGAGGTCGTTCGAGCGCTCGAGGCGGCCGCCAGGAGATGCCGCGCAGAGGCCGTCACGATGGTCACCCTCCCGAACAGCGGCCACCCGGCCGGCTCCCTCTCGAGCATGGAGATGTACCTAGCCGTGTACGGCGTGGCCGACCTGACGCCCGAGAACTGCTCCTCGTTCGATCGGGACTACGTCGCTATCAGCCATGGTCACACATCCCCCGCCGCCTACTCGGCGCTGGCAGCATGGGGCTTCTTCGACCCCATGGACGTCGTCTCCCACTTCAGGCAGTGCGGCTCGCCATTCCAGGGGCACGTGGAGCGGGAGGTCCCCGGGATCGACTGGGGCAGCGGCAACCTGGGGCAGGGGCTCGCGGCCGGGGTGGGCTTTGCCCTGGCGCAGCGGGCGCGCGGAAACGGCGGGAGGACCTACGTCCTCATGGGCGACGGCGGCCAGACCAAGGGGCAGAGCGCCGAGGCCAGGCGAATCGCCTCCAAGGAGGGGCTTTCGAACATGACCGCCCTGGTCGACTGGAACCACATCCAGATCTCGGGCACCCTTGACGAGGTGATGCCGGCCGACATACCTACCCTCTGGAGGGCGGACGGGTGGAACGTGCTGGAGTGCGACGGTCACTCCTTCCGCGAGCTATATTCCGCGCTCAGGGATGCGTCCCTGTGCGCGGCTCCCACGGTCATACTGTGCAGGACAACCATGGGCAAGGGGGTCTCCTTCATGGAGAACACCCCGGAGTTTCACGGCAAGGCCCCGCTGGGGGAGCTCTACACCAGGGCCATGGACGACCTGGGGGCCGATCCCTCCCTCATCGAGGAGGCCCGCAGGAGGAGAGAGGGGCCGATTCCCAAGGGGCGCAGTATCCTTCCGACATCCTGCGGCCTCGAAACCGGCGCCCCCCGCACCTACACCCCCGACGCCAAGAGGACCGACAACCGCTCCGCGTTCGGACATGCTCTCGCCGACATAGGAGAGCTCAACTACAAGCGGCCGGATGGCGCGCCTCTGCTCGTCTTCGACTGCGACCTGGCCACCTCGGTCAAGACCGCGGACTTCGCTGCCGCCTGCCCGGACTGGTTCGTGCAGACCGGCATCCAGGAGCATGCGACAGCCACCGCGGCGGGCGCGGCCTCGATCGCCGGTGTCGCCGCGCTGTGGGCCGGCTTCGGCGTCTTCGGCCTGTCCGAGACCTACAACCAGCAGCGCCTGAACGATATAAACCGGGCGAACCTCAAGACGGTGCTCACCCACGTGGGGCTCGACGTCGGGGAGGACGGGGTGACCCACCAGGCGATAGACTACGTCGGCCTGCTCAGGAATTTCTTCGGTTACAGGCTTGTCGTCCCCTGCGACCCGAACCAGACTGACAGGGCGACGCGCTGGGTGCTCTCCGAGCCGGGGTGCATCTGCCTCGCGATGGGGCGCAGCAGGTTGGACATACTCCTGGGCGACGACGGGGCGCCTTTCTTCGCCGGCGACTACTCTTTTGAATACGGAAAGGCCGATCTCCTGCGGGAGGGGGACGACGGGGCGATATTCGCGCTCGGCGCCATGGCCGGCAGGGCTATGAAGGCGGCCGACCTCCTGGCCGACAGGGGGACCAGGGTGTCGGTCTACGCGGTCTCCTGTCCTCTCCTGCCAGACGACGAGGCGCTTCGTAAAGCAGTGGCGTCGGGCAGGATTCTCACCTGCGAGGATCACAACGTCGCATCCGGCATGGGCTCCATCATCGCCGCCAGGATGGTCGAGCTGGGGCTCGCGGCGACCTTCAGGTCCGTCGGCGTCCACCGGTACGGCGACTCCGGCCCGTCTGAAGACATAATTAAGGCGATGGGGCTGGACCCCGTCTCCCTCGCGGATGCCTTCGAGTCTCTCAAGTAGCGGCCGCTCTCGGCGGGATGCCGGGACGCCCGTTGTCGCGGAGGGGCGAAGACTGCTCCTGCACGCGTGCTGCGCCCCGGATGCGAGCGTCCCGTGGTTGGATCTGCGGGCCGAAGGGTACGAGGTCCTCCCCTACTGGTACGGGGCGAATATACACCCGTCCGACGAGGAGGCCAGGAGGCGCGAGGCCCTGTCGCTTCTCGCGGCGCGCATGGGGGGTCGTATTGTGATCGGCTCCTGCGAAGCTGGCCGTTGGCTCGAGGAGACGTCGCACCTCGCCGACGAGCCGGAGGGAGGGAGGCGGTGCGCCCTGTGTTTTCGGCTTCAGCTTGAGGGTGCAGCCCGGGCGGCTCTGCGGGAGGGGGCGGGCGTGCTCTGCACCACGCTCACCATCAGTCCGCACAAGGATGCGGACTTGATAAACAGGATAGGCGCGGAGTGCGCGGCCGGGCACGGGCTTGAGTGGCTCGTCCGGGTGTTCAGAAAGAGGGACGGTTTTCTTCGGTCCGTCGCTCTGTCCAGGGAGTACGGACTGTACAGGCAGGGCTACTGCGGATGCGTCTACAGCATGGCGGGAGGCGCGGGCCGGTGGGTATAGAGCTAGAGGAGGAGTGTCATGCCTTTCAGCCATATTGAGAGCCGCCTTGGCATGTTGCGCGCCATGATGGCGGAGGAGGAGCTGGACGTCCTCGTGGTCCTGTCCTCGGAGAACTACAACGGCGAATCCGTGGCCTACATATCGGGCTTCACCGGCAGCAGCTGCGCTCTGCTGATATCGCCGAACAGGGCCATGCTGGTGACGGACGGACGCTACGCGGTACAGGCCAGGGAGCAGTCCCCCTTCGAAGTCGTCCTGCAGGGGCGCGAATCGCTGCGCGACAGGACCGTGATGGCTCTGCGCGACGGCGGATGGAGCACAGCCGGTTTCGAGGCTGGGAGGCTCTCGGTCGACATGTTCCGCAGCCTGGAGAGGAGCGTGCCGGTGTGGAGGGACTGCTCCGCGCTTCTACCCTCGTTGCGCAGGTGCAAAGATGGAGTGGAAGTAGCGGCCGTCTCGAGGGCGGCAGAGATAGCCTGCTCGGCCTACGAGGAGGCGCTGGAACATGTGCGCGTCGGCATGACCGAGATTGAGTTCAACGCCCTGCTGGAGTACCTGGTCAGAAAAAAGGGGGCCGAATGCGGCTGGAAGGGCGGCAGATTTGTCGTGGCCTCCGGGGAGAGGGGGGCCATGCCGCACGGCAGGGCCACGGAGAGGGCGTTCCAACTCGGAGACATTGTGACGGTTGACTTCGGTGCCACGGTTGACGGGTACATGTCCGACCTGACCAGGAACTTCTCCATGGGGCCCCTGTCGCCCAAGGGGCGCGAGATAGAGGCCGTCCTGCTGGAGGCCGCCGCTGCGGCGGCCGAGGCCTTGAGGCCGGGGGTCACAGGCAGCCTCGTGGATTCGGTGGCAAGAGGAATAATCACCGACAGAGGGTGGGGAGGCAATTTCAGCCACGGCCTGGGGCACGGCCTGGGGCTGGAGATCCACGAGCCCCCCCGGCTCTCGCCCCTGTCGGAGGATGTCCTCCGTGAAGGGGACGTCGTCACCATCGAACCGGGCATCTACATCGAGGGGTGGGGCGGCATGCGCATCGAGGACGACTACCTGGTGACGGGGTCGGGCGCGGTCTGCATCTCGGGAGGCAGGGGCCGGAGCACCAGGGAGATATCACTCTGAGCGGTTCGGCCGATGGGGCCGTCAGAGGTTGTCTTTTTCCTCCCGGCCTATATAATGATCGAGGTACTGATCCTGATCCGAAAAGGGGGAACTGCCATGAAGAAGTACGTGTGCACCGTCTGTGGTTACGTCTACGATCCTGCAGAGGGGGACCCGGACAACGGGGTGGCCCCGGGGACAGCGTTCGAGGACGTCCCGGAGGACTGGGTCTGCCCGGTCTGCGCTGTGGCGAAGGACATGTTCGAGCCGGAGGAGTAGACCAGGCACCGGTCTTGACCGAGGCAACGAAGGGGGAGCGCGCAGGTGCGCTCCCCCGTCTTTAGTGTGCTTATCGCAGATTTGCGCGAGCTACCAGCAGCGCCGCGGCCTCGAGCTCCTCTCTCGCTGCCGAGCTTGACTCCAGCGTGAGGGTTGTGTCCTCGCCAAGGCTTAGGACGAGCGACCTGCCCACGTTCGGTATCTCCTCGAACACGGTCAGCATCCCCTCGAGGCGGAAGACCTCGTATGTCGATCCGAATCCTAAGGGGCGGTCGTCCGCTATGGTCCCTTCAGGCCCGGCAACCAGTGGACCGGCCCCGGGGCCGGACATCATGGTCGCCTCGATCACCCCGCCCCTTGCGTTCCTGTACTCGCGGTACATCCACTCCCCGAACGCCCCGGAGGGTGCCTCCAGCGGCGTGACGCGAAGAGGCCCGGCCAAGAGGCCCGGCAGATCCGGAAGGTCCGCCGAGGCCAGGGCGGCCGCCGACGCTAGAACGACGAACAACATCGCCGCTATGACTGATGATGACCTGGACACTGTCTCTCCTCCCGTCTGCGGAATCATCGACCCCTATTCTACCTCATTTCTCCTTTTTCGAGAGCGAGGTTATAATGACCTTGGAGGGAGCTCGTCAAAGAGGTCCTTCATGGGAGGGTAATTATTGCACAAGTTCGCCATCAAGGTATACGGATGCCAGATGAACGTCTACGATGGAGACAAGATGAAGACCGCTCTGGTAAACATGGGTTGGGAGGAGAGCCCGGAGGACGAGGCGGAACTGGTCGTGCTGAACGGCTGCAGCATTCGCGACAAGGCGGAGCAGAAGGTGTGGAGCGACCTGGGTCGCTTCGCCTCCCGGTGGAAGCGGGAGGGGAGGCCGACGGTCGCGGTGACCGGATGCGTCGCCCAGAGGGTCGGCCACGCGATGGCCGCACGCTTCCCCTGGGTTCGCCTGGTGGCCGGGCCGAGGCACATTGGAGCTCTTCCGCCCGCCCTGTCGATGCTGGTTCAGGACGAGGAGTCGCGAGTATTCCTGATGGACGACGATCCGAGGGCGTTCATCGACCTCCCCGGAGCGCCCACGGAGAGGGTCAACCGCTGGAGGGCATTCGTCACGATCGCTCACGGCTGCGACAACTTCTGCTCTTACTGCATAGTCCCCTACGTGAGGGGACGCTTCGTATCGCGCCGACCGGGGGAGATACTGGACGAGGTGAGGGCGCTGGTGGCCGACGGAGTCCTGGAGGTCACCCTGCTGGGTCAGAACGTCAACAGCTACGGGAGCGACCTTCCGGACGGCTACCGCTTCTCGTCGCTGCTCAGGAACGTCGCGGTTCAAACGGGCGTCCGCCTTCTTCGGTTCGTCACGTCCCACCCTCGGGATTTCACGCCGGACATAGCGGATGTGATGGCCGCTCACGGGGACGTGATCTGCCCCTCGGTAAACCTTCCCATCCAGTCCGGCAGCGACCGGGTGTTGAAGATGATGAACAGGGGCTACAACCTCGACCAGTACCGGGCGGCGGTGTCGTCGATCCGTGAGCGCCTGCCGGGGGCGGGGCTAACGACCGACCTTATTGTAGGGCACCCGGGGGAGACGGACGACGATTTTCGGCGATCTCTGGACGCTCTTGAGGAGTTCCGGTTCGACTTGGTGCACTCCGCGGCCTATTCGCCCAGGGAGGGGACGTCCGCGGCCTCCAGGGAGGACCAGGTACCTGGGGAGGTCAAGATGAGGCGACTGAACGAGGTCAACGCGCTCCAGGCGAGGATAGCCCGCGAGATAAACAGCTCGCTGGTGGGCAGTGAGTACGACATCCTGATCGACGACCTGGCGCCGAGGGGCAGCGGCCTGCTCCAGGGGAGGACTCCGTCCGACAAGGTGGTGCTGGTCGAGGGCGGCGAGGAGCTCCTGGGAAGGTTCGCGAGGGTGGAGATCACGGGCGGAGAGAGCTGGCGTCTGGATGGCCGCCTGCTCCCGGCCTCCCGCTGAACCGGGCGGACATGGGCGGCTCGTTCGACCGCAGGCCCGGCAGCAAGTACGCAGGCCTCGCCTTCTTCGCGATAGGGGTGGCCTGCTTCGTGCTGGCCGGCCTGCTGGTCTATTCCTTCTCAGGCAAGATCGTCAGCGGACCCTCGGAGACAGTGGCCGGACCTGCTCCCACGATCGACCGGGCCGGCGGAAGGAAGGAGGCCCCGACGCCCGCAACCGGCGGCGCGGGGCCTGGCGGCGCGGCGGAGCCGACGCAAGGAGCGCCCTGGGTGCTGTACATAACGGGGGAGGTCCGTTCGCCAGGGGTCTACAGCTTGCCCTCGGGCAGCCGGGTGTTCCAGCTCGTCGAGGCTGCGGGCGGGCTTGGGCCACAGGCCGACCCGGTGCAGGTCAATCTAGCCTCTCCCCTCGCCGACGGGGTGCACGTCCACGTCCCCTCTTTGCGGGCGGACTCGCCCGTCTCGCCCTCGGTGGCCGGAGGATCCTCGGGGTCCCCACCTGCGTCCATCTCGTTCATAAAGGACGCCAGGGTGAACGTTAACACCGCATCTGCGGCCGAGCTTGAGACCATCCCCGGAGTAGGACCGGTTACAGCGAGGGCGATAATCGATCGCAGGGAGACCAGGGGACCTTTCCGCTCCGTGGAGGATTTGCTGGACGTCAAGGGGATCGGGCCCAAAAAACTCGAGGCGATGAGGGAGAGCGTAACCGTACGATGAGACGCGAGGAGACGGACCGACAGGGCGTGCCCTTTGTGCCGCGCGAGGGGCTGGCGCGCGCGCCCCTCGTCTTCCCGCTCGCGGGGCTGTCTGTCTCGCTGGCGTCCGTGAATCGCGGCATCCCGGCGGTCGTCGCGGCCCTGCTCGCGCCGTTGGTGGTCGCAGGACTTGTACTGGTTCTCTCCGAGCGAAGGCCGCCCCGCCTGCTGCCCTACGCAGGCGGCCTTGCCCTGATGTCATTTATTGTTTCCATCTTCTGCTGCACTGTCCTGGTGCGCCAGCCGCCGCTCCCGGAGGGGACCGTGTCGGAGCGCGGAACGGTGGTGCTTGAACGCTCGTGGGGCGCCAGGCGCGCGGTCCTGGTCGACGCGGAGGCGGACAGGTACCTGCTGAAACTCCCGCCAGACAGGCACGTGATGGAGGGGGACTTGCTCTCATTCTCCGGTGTGGCGCGCCGCATCGCGCCAAGAGAGGGTTCGTCGTTCCGGGAGGACCTCTACTGGAGCGCAAGGGGCGCCAGGATCGAGATCGAGGCGAGCTCGACTTCCCGGGGCGATGGCGGACCCTCTCTCGCGTCCTGGCGAACCGCGCTCCGCAGGAGGATGCTTCTGACCCTGCCTCCGCGCACGAGGGGGTACATGCTGGCGGCGGTACTCGGCGTGCGCGACCCGGACCTCGACGAGGCGCACCGGCGGTGGGGGACCTCTCACCTGCTGGCCGTGTCTGGGTTTCACGTGGGCCTGGTCGCCTTGGGACTATGGAAGATCCTCACCTCCGCCCTGGTCCGGACGCGTGTCCCGAGGCGCGTCGCGGTGGCCGCCGCGAGCCTGGTATTGTGGGGGTACGCCCTGCTGGCCGGGGGAGCCCCGGGGGCTCTTCGCGCCGCCATCATGCTTCAGCTCCTTCTGCTGGGGGTCGCCCTCGGGAGGAGGGGGAACGCGCTGAACTCCGTCGCGATGGCCGCGTTGTTCCTGCTGCTGTGGCGCCCGGCATGGTTCTTCGACGTTGGCTGGCGATTGTCGGTCATCGCGGCGATGCTGCTCGCGGCACTGGCCGAACGTTGCCTCTCGATCTGGACTCTTCCCGCCTCGAGCGTGCTCGTCTGGCTCGCCGCATACCCGCAGGTCGCGGCGGTGTTCGGTAGCGTTCCCCTCGCCGGGCTCCTCCTCAACCTCGTCGCCCTGCCCCTCTTCTCCGCGCTGTACCCGCTTGCCTTCTTCCTGTCGGCTCCCCTCCTAGTCGGCCTTCCAGGAGGAAGGCTGCTCGCCTCTGCGGCGGAGGGGCTGTTCACGCTGTGGGAGATCGCTGCGGACTCGCTCGCCGGCCTGACACCCTGGACCGCCGGTTGGAACCCGGTGCTGGCCGCCCTGGGGGGCGGACTGTTCGTGCTGACCGTGGCGGGAGGACTGTACCCGCTGAGAGGGAGGACGGTCGCGGGGGCGGGTGTATTCCTGCTTATCGCGGTGCTGGTCCTTTGATGCTTGACAGAACCGGTTATAACACTATTATTGTGACGCAGTTCAGCCCGGCCCGAGGTTGCTTCCGTGCGGGACAGGCTCAAATCCAAAACAGGGGGGTTGTGCAATGTTGGCCAGGATTCTGTTGGTAGCCCTGGTGCTTCTGCAGGGGGGAGCCGCTTTCGCGGCCGGAACAGTCACTGATGTCGTGCCGCTCGAGAGGAACGGGATAAACCTTCACTTGCAGCGGATGTTCTCGGAGGAGGCGCCCGGAGACAGGCAGCTGCTGTTGGTCCACGGCCTCACTTATTCATCGCACGAGTTCGACGTCGATACCGGCGACTACAGCCTGGCTAGATTCCTGGCCTCCAACGGGTTCACCGTCTGGATGCTGGATATTGCCGGGTACGGGTCCTCGCAGGAGGTGGAGGACGGCTACATGCCGGACTCGAATTACGCGGCTGAGGATATCGCCGCTGCCGCGGACCTGGTGCTTGAGCGCAGTGGACAGCAGAGGCTGGATGTCCTGGGGTGGAGCTGGGGGACTGTGACGGGCGGTCGCTTTGCCGCGAACCACCCGGAGAAGGTCGGGAAGCTTGTCCTGTATGCCCCCATAGTCGCGGGGCTGGGGGTTTTCGAGGTGAAGTCTCCCTTTAACAAGAACACGTGGGAGCATGCGGCGGGGGACTTCCAGGTCAAGGAGGACGGCCGGATAGACTACGACATCACGGAGCCGAGCGTCGTGGCCACCTTCCTGTCCAACTGCTGGAGGTATGACGGAAAGGGGAGTCCGAACGGCGGACGGCGCGACCTTCTGGTCGGCGCGGACGAGAGGCTGATACCCACGGCCTCCATAGAAGCTCCAACCCTGCTCATCGTCGGCGACAAGGATCCGTACGTGTCGGTCGAACTGTGCGAGGAGGCCTTTGGCACGCTGAAGAACAAGGAGTCCATGCTGAAGGTCGTGCCCGGCGCGTCTCACGCCATGATGATGGAGAAACCCTTCTACAAGGAGTTCAGGGAGGCGGTCCTGGCATTCCTGCAGTAGGCGGCCTTGTTCGGCGCTCCCCCCGCGCGTCGACGGCGGGGGGATGCAATAGAAAGCAAGGGTTTGTCGGGAGGGGCCGGCGCTCCGCAGCGCCGTCCCCTCCTCTGCCGAGAGCGGCGACATCCTCCGCCGCAAAGGCTCGCCTAGCAAGTGGTATAATATCATGTTGTCCCGGCTCAACTTCTGAATCGCGGCCATCCTGCGCGAAAACCCGGGTCATTGAGACATGGAGGCAGACATGCTGCTCGTAATCGACGTCGGAAACACCACCACTGTGATCGGAATCTACGAAGGTGCGGAGCTGAAGAGGCATTGGCGCTTGATGTCGGAGCGTCACACATCCGACGAGCTGGGCATATACCTTTTGAATCTGCTGTCGATATCTGGCATTGATGCAGGTGGAATCGACGGCGCGATATTCTCGAGCGTGGTTCCGTCGCTTGACAGCGCCCTGCGAGAGGGGCTGGAGGAGTACCTGGGGGTCAGCCCGGTCAAGGTGACCGCCGAACTCGACCTTGGCCTTGAGATAGCCTACTCCCCCAGGCACGAGGTCGGCGCGGACAGGCTGGTCAACTCCGTGGCCGGAAGGGCTCGCTACGGGGCTCCCCTCGTAGTGGTGGACTTTGGAACCGCCATAACTCTCGACATCCTGGACAAGGACGGCGCCTACATAGGCGGGGCGATAGCCCCCGGGCTCGTCACCGGGATGGAGGCGCTGTTCGGCAGGACCGCCAAGCTTCCCCAGGTCTCGCTGGTACCTCCAGGGAGCGTTATCGGCAACAACACGATCGGCTCCATACAGGCCGGGATCATGTTCGGCAACGCCGGGCTCGTCGATCGCCTGGTAAGGAGGACCTGGAAGGAGTTGGGACAGAGGACCGAGGTAGTCGCGACCGGGGGGCATTCGCCCGAGATGGCCTCCCTCTCGGAGACCATCACCCGCGTGGACCAGTGGCTCGCCCTGGAGGGGCTGAGGCTCATATTCGACAGGAACCGCCCGGAATGCCCCTGAAATTCTCGATAGGGGGCCTGCTTCTGGACAACCCCGTGCTGCTCGCGCCCCTGGCGGGGGTGACGATCCCCTCGCTGCGACTCCTCTTCTCCAGGCTGGGAGCGGGGGCCGTCCACACGGAGATGATAAGCTGCGCCGGGCTGCTCGCGCTAGAACGCGGCCAACAGAGGACCAGGACCGGGAGGATGCTGTCGATACTCGACGGAGAGGCGCCCGTGATCGCCCAGTTTTTTGCCGGGGATGTTGAGACCCTGTCGGCCGGTGTCGAGGTGGCCTTGCGCCAGCAGCGGGGTTTCGCCGCCGTCGGGATCAACATGGCCTGCCCGATGCCCAAGGTGCTCAAGAAGGGGGCCGGGTCGATGCTTCTCGAAAGGCCGGGCATCGCGTTCGAGATGGTCGCCCGCCTGGCCTCCCTGGGGCTCCCGGTCTGGCCGAAGATCCGCAAGTGCCCTTCAACCTCGCCCCTGTCCACCGAGTCCTTCTGCGAAGGGCTCCTCCGGTCCGGGGCCGCATCGGTGACCGTGCACGGAAGGACCCCCGCCCAGAGGTACGAAGGTTCAGCCGACGCATCCCTCCCGGTTCGAGTGGCCGCGCTGTTTCCGGGGAGGATCTGCGCGAGCGGGGACATCTTCACGACGGAGAGATCGGCCGAATACGTGGAGGGGGGCTGCGTGGCGGTAATGCTCGCCAGGGGCGTGATCGCGGACCCGTTCCTGTTGCCAAGGACCCTGGCGCACCTTGGACTCGACACGAGCCCGGAGCTGCTGGACCCCGCGCCCGACAGACAGACGGCTCTCCTGCTTGAGTTCGGGGATAGCGTATGCGCCGAGGCGGGGCAGCGAATCGCGGCGCTCATGGTGAAAAGGCTTCTCTCGGGGATGTTCCGGGGACAGCCGGGGGTGGGGGCGCTCAGGCGGACCGCGGCCGAGGTCCTCTCGTGGGAGGAGCTCAGGGCGATGCTCGAGGAGCGTGAGACCCGGGTGTCGCCGGATATCAGATAGAGTGGTGCGAACGGTTTTTGAAAGGGGAGAGTTGCATAGTGGATGCGCAGAATGAAAGGGAGCTCCTGAATGCGCCGGTGGAGGAGGCGGACGGCGGCCCTGGCGACGAGATCGTGCGCCAGCGCAGGGACAAGCTGGAGCGCCTGCTGACCGAGGAGGGTTACAACCCCTATCTTCACGAGAAGTGGGAGTGGAAGCATCATCTGGACTACGTGCGCAGGAACTTCGAGCATCTCGCCGTCGACGAGATCGACGAGTCCGCGGAGATAGTGACCGCCGGCAGGGTGATGACCCTTCGCAAGCACGGCAAGGCCACCTTCGCCAACCTGGCCGACGAGACCGACATCCTGCAGCTCTATCTCCAGCTGGACGCCATGGGGGAGGAGGATTACTCCTTCGTGAAGAAGTGGGTCGACTCCGGCGACTGGGTCGGGGTCGCGGGCCACCCGTTCAGGACGCAGCGCGGCGAGCTGACGCTTCACGTCAGGAAGCTGGTGCTGCTCAGCAAGGCCCTTCGCCCTCTGCCCGAGAAGTGGCACGGGCTGAGGGACACCGAGCTGCGCTACCGCAGGCGCTACACCGACCTGATCGCCAACCCCGAGGTGCGCGACACCTTCCGCAAGCGCTCCAGGATCATTTCATCCATACGCAAGACACTGGAGGACCACGGGACCCTGGAGGTCGAGACGCCGATTTTGTCCGTACTCGCCGGGGGGGCCAATGCCCGCCCCTTCAAGACCTACCATAACGCCCTGGGGATGGAGATGTACCTGCGGATCGCCACCGAGCTCTACCTCAAGCGGCTTATCGTGGGTATGTTCGGCAGGGTGTACGAGCTCGGGAAGAACTTCCGCAACGAGGGTCTGAGCCCCATGCACAACCCCGAGTTCACCGCGATGGAGGTCTACTGGGCCTACGCCGACTACGAGGATATGATGACCCTGACGGAGGAGATCATACGGAACGCCGCCGCCGCGGTCCGCGGCCCGGACAACTCGGGACCCGTGCGCTACCAGGATGTGGACCTGGACTTCACCAGGCCGTTCAAGAGGGGCTCGATGCTCGACCTGGTGAGGGAGTACACCGGGATAGACTTCAGGGAGATCAATGACGACGAGGAGGCCAGGCGCATCGCCAGGGATCGGGGGGTCGAGCTGAAGGGAGACGAGAGCCGTTTCCTGGTGCTCAACCTGATGTTCGAGGCCTTCGTGGAGGAGAAGCTCATCCAGCCCACCTTCGTCACCGGTCACCCGACGGAGATCTCCCCCCTGGCCAAGCGGGACCCGTCCGACCCGGACTACACCCGCCGCTTCGAGCTGTTCATCTGCGGCAAGGAGGTCGCGAACGCCTTCAGCGAGCTCAACGATCCAGTTGACCAGAGGGCGCGGTTCGAGGACCAGCTCAGGAAGAAAGAGGCCGGCGACGACGAGGCGCACGACTTCGACGAGGACTTCATAAACGCGATCGAGACCGGCCTGCCCCCGACCGGAGGCCTGGGGATAGGGGTGGACCGGCTGGTCATGTTCCTGACCGACTCCAGGTCCATCCGCGACGTCATCCTCTTCCCGACCATGAGGCCGGTGGCCTCGAAGGAAAAGGAGACGCCCGAGGAGTAGATGGCGCCGGTGGAGAGGGACGAGTCTCGGCAGGTGCCGGATAGCGCGCGCCTGAGGGCGGAGCGCCTGAGGGAGGAGGTCGAGCGGCACGGACGGCTCTACTACGTGCTCGATGCTCCCGAGATCCCGGACGATGAGTACGATGCCCTGTTCGCGGAGCTGGTTGGACTGGAGGAGCGGTACCCGGTCTTAAGGACCCCTGACTCTCCGACCTTGCGCGTGGGCGGCAGGGCGGCCGACGGGTTCGCCAAGGTCCCTCTGGTCGAGCCGATGCTCAGCCTGGACAACGCCCTCGGGGCCGAGGATCTCTCCGCATTCCTTGTCAGGACCGCGCCATTCGCCGGCGACAGCGGCTACGTCTGCGAGCTTAAGATCGACGGCCTCGCGGTGTCTCTCCTGTACGAGGACGGGTTTTTCGTCCGCGGCACGACGAGGGGCGACGGGCGAGTCGGGGAGGATGTCACCGCCAACATACGCACGATACGCAACCTTCCGCTTCGTCTGTCGGGGGAATACCCCCCGTCGGTCGAGATAAGGGGGGAGGTCCTGATTCAGCGCGACCACTTCGCGGAGCTGAACGCCTTGCGCGAGGAGCGCGGCGAGCCGCTCTTCGCCAATCCGCGCAACGCGGCGGCCGGCAGCCTGAGGCAGCTCGACCCGGCGATCGTCGCGGAGCGCCGTCTGTCGATATTCGTCTACTCGATGCTCAATCCCGAAGCCCTCGCTCTGCGAACCCAGCAGGAGCTGCTGACTCGCCTCGGGGAGATGGGATTGCCCGTGCAGCCGGCCTGGCGCGCCTGTTCCCCCGATGAGGTCGCAGGCTTCGTGGAGGAATGGAGGGGGAGGCGCTTCGATCTCCCCTACGCCACCGACGGGGTGGTGGTCAAGCTCAACTCGCTCGCCTCGTGGAGCGAACTGGGTTCCACGTCCCACGCCCCGAGGTGGGCGATCGCGTTCAAGTACCCCCCCGAGGAGAAAACGACCCGGGTGGAGGACATAGTGGTCTCCGTAGGACGGACCGGGGCGCTCACCCCGGTCGCTATCCTGGCGCCGGTCGAGGTCTCCGGGACGGTCGTGCGAAGAGCCAGCCTTCACAACGAGGATGAGCTGCGCCGCAAGGATGTCCGCATCGGCGACCTAGTGCGCGTGAGGAAGGCGGGCGAGATAATCCCGGAGATACTTGGACCGGTGTTGGAGCAAAGAACAGGGACCGAGCGGGAGTTCGTCATGCCTGATCGCTGCCCGGCATGCGGAGGAGCGGTCGCGCGCCTCGCGGGGGAGGCGGCGGTGCGCTGCCTGAACCGCGCGTCGTGTCCAGCGCAGCTGAAGGAGGGCATCCTTCACTTCGCCTCCCGCAACGGGATGGACATTCGCGGGCTGGGGGAGAAGATCGTGGACCAGCTGGTCGACAGGGGCATGGTGCATTCACCGGCGGACCTCTACGACCTCGGTGAGGAGGCCCTTGCGAGGCTTGACCGAATGGGGGGGAAGTCGGCGCAAAACCTGGTGGCCGAATTGAGAAAATCCAAGGAACGCCCTTTCTCGAACCTCCTCTCGGCCCTGGGGATAAGGTTCACCGGCGCACGCGGCGCTGAGATTCTCGCAGCCGCATTCCTAGATATGCCCTCGCTCCAGTCAGCCGGCGAGGAGGAGCTTTCGTCGGTGGACGGCGTGGGCCCGGTGACCGCGGAGGCGATACGCTCATTCTTCGGGCAGCCCGAGAACATGAGGCTCCTGGAGCGACTTGCCGAGGCCGGGGTGAAGGGAGCGCTGCCTGCGGAAGGCGGGGCTGCCGGGTTGGAGAAGGAGGGGGCTCGCCCGTTCGAGGGGATGCGACTGGTCTTCACCGGCGAGATGCGCTCGATGACTCGAAGCGAGGCCGAGGAGCTGGCCAGAAGGCTGGGAGGCACCTGCACCTCCAGCGTCTCCGGGCGGACCTCGCTGGTGGTGGCGGGGGAGAACCCTGGGAGCAAGATCGAGAAGGCCCGCTCCCTGGGAGTCAGGATCCTAGATGAACAGGAGTTCCTGAAAATGGCGGAGGCCGGCGGCGAGGGAGGGCAGGAGAAGCCCCGAGAGGACGGCGGTGCGTGAAGCGCTCCCGGGCTCGATGATCCCTGCGCGGCCGGTGATTTTTCTCGAGCGGCGGTTTTTCTGTCGCTTGAATCAGGAGGTTCTTTTGAATGGCACTGAGAAAACAGGGTGTTGGCGCGCAGGAGATTGCCTTGGCAGCGCGCATCGCAAGCAATGCCAGGATCTTCATGGACGAGGAGGAGACGATTGACCTGGCCGGTTTTATAAACGAATTCATGGGCTACGCCGACGAGCTGGCGGGGGTGGCGGTCTCGGCCGGGGGCGAACCCTCGCTCGGGTCGCCCCGCGCGCGGGCCAGGGAGGATGCCGTTCGGCGCTCGGACGTAAGGGACGCGGTGCTGGATGCGGCGCCCACGAGGAGCGGGTCGTTCTTCGTCGTACCGAGGATACTGGATCCGCAGGGCGAGGAGGGCTCCTTGTGATGCAGTTATCCATGACCGCCGCGGAGACGGCGCGCCGGGTGAGCGAGGGAGAACTCCGGCCGCTAGAGACGGTGGATGTCTTCATGAAGACCGCGAGGGAGCGGGAGCCGAATCTTCACGCGCTGTTGGCAGTCCTCGAGGAGAGGGCGGGGCACGCGGCCGAGCGCCTGGACGCAAGCCTCTCGCGCGGCGAAGGGCCAGGGCCCCTGTCGGGTGTCCCGGTGGTGCTGGACGACGGAATCTGCGTCCGCGGGACGCCTACGACCTGCGCAAGCCGGATGCTCGAGGGGTGGATCGCACCCTACGACTCCGCAGCATCGGAGATGCTGGATTCCTCCGGCGCGATCATCTGCGCGAAGGGCAACATGGACGAGTTCTCCATCGGCTGCTCGACAGAGACTTCCGCCTTCGGGGCGACCGCGAACCCCTGCGACCCTGGGAGGGTCCCTGGGGGATCCGCGGGAGGGTGCGCCGCTGCAGTCGCGGCAGGCTACGCGCCGCTCGCCCTCGCCTGCGACACAGGGGGATCCCTGCTGCAGCCCGCCTCTTACTGCGGGGTCTACGGACTGAGGCCCACCTACGGCCTTGTCAGCCGATGGGGGGTCGCAGCCCTTGCCCCGTCGATGGACCAGCTCGGGATACTGTCGCGCACGGTGGAGGATGCCGCCCTGGCCCTTTCGGTCATATCCGGCCACGACCCCAGGGATGCCATGTCCAGCCCGGGAGATCGACCCGACTATATGGCAGCCGTCGCAGTGCCGGATGGCAAGGACGCGAGAAGACCCCTGGCGGGCAGGAGGATCGCGACGGTAGCCGAGATGCGGGGAGGAAGCGACCTCGCGGGCGCTTGCCGCGAAGCCCTCGACAGAACCCTGGCCATGCTGGCGGAGGCCGGCGCGGAGCTCGTCGAGGTCCACCTTCCGCTCTCCTTCAACCACGGATTGGCGTGCTACCAGGTACTCCTGGCAGCGGAGGCGAGCTCCAGCCTCGCGCGATTCGACGGGGTGCGCCACGGCCTCTCTGCGGAGGCTGACTCGCTGAACTCGCTCTACCTCGGGACCAGGGGCAAGGGCTTCGGCAGGGAAGTGAAGAGGGTGGCGGCGGCAGGCACTTACATCCTGGGCTCGGACCGCTACGAGGACTGCTACCTGAGGGCCTCCAACGTCAGGCGCCGGATAGTCGGCGAGCTCCTCGACGCCCTCGCCGGATGCGATCTCATAGCCCTCCCGACGACCCCGACCACTGCCTTCCGCAGGGGAGAGTTCGACGGAGACTACTTCGGCATGAGCCTGTCCCTGTCCTTCACGGTCCAGGCGAGCCTGGCGGGGCTTCCCGCCCTGTCGTTCAACGCCGCAGGCGCAGGCGAGCTTCCGGCGGGCGTTCAACTGATCGCCCCCAGAAGGGGGGAGGCCGGGCTGCTGGCCGCGGCCGCCGCGATCGAGAGAGTCCGCGCGTCCCGCGACGAGGCCGGGGAGAGGAGGAGTGAACGATGAGACACGTCTACACCCCGGTTATCGGCCTGGAGATCCACGTCCAGCTGGCGACGGAGTCCAAGCTCTTCTGCCCCTGCTCGACGGACTACATCGGCGCGGAGCCGAACACCAACGTCTGCCCGGTGTGCCTCGGCCTGCCAGGCGCGCTTCCCACGCTCAACGCGAGGGCCGTGGAGCTGGCCGTCAGGGCGGCCATGGGGCTGTCGTGCGAGATACACGACGGCACCATCTTCCACAGGAAGCACTATTTTTACGCCGATCTGCCCAAGGCCTACCAGGTCAGCCAGTATGACCGGCCACTGGCGGACAGGGGCGAGTTGTATATCAGCGGTGACGGGGGCTCGCCGAAGAGGATCGGCATTACCCGCCTGCACCTGGAGGAGGATGCGGGCAAGCTGGTGCACTCCGCCGCGGACGGCAGGCTGGAG
>Ga0255347_1002001_pt1 | contig 30232 bp, 23 predicted proteins | sample wastewater_treat_2_FD_192479 | JGI IMG/M metagenome (GOLD analysis project Ga0255347, IMG submission 192479) | Wastewater microbial communities from Lulu Island WWTP, Vancouver, Canada - plant24 | ecosystem: Engineered > WWTP > Wastewater > Unclassified | place: Canada: Vancouver, British... | reverse complement strand
CAAAAGGTGCTTGCCAATTGCTGCCAACGACAAAGCAGCCTGCACAAATTGCACAGACTGCTTTTGGTTACTACATAGATTATTTTTGTTTTTTGCGCTGTCTACTTGACAGGGGGCGGGTCATAACACTCAGGGGCAAAATATTTATACGGGTATCCTTTACGATAAATAGTTTTTTTATTCTCTGTTTTTCAATACCTCTGTGGGCGATATTTTCTTCAGCCTGTTTACGAGGAGAGTGATGATAATAAAGTAAATGACCATTACTCCCACAAATATCAGAGGATAAACATACAGCGGGGACCTGATATTGACTCCGCAGGCTGTATTCGATATTATATTCGGATATATCTTATCCGCTATGCACTTCGTAAGGGGTATACATATAAGTGCGCCTATGGCAACTACGAACATATAGCCGTTTATATACAGCTTCCTTACCTCGTTCATTCTGTAGCCGAAGACCTTGACAAGAGATATTCCGAAGGAAGCTCTGTCTATCATGACCTTGAGCATGAGATACATTACCACAAAGAAGATAACTACCGATACCGACAGCAGCATTACCTGTGTAGGTCTCATCATTGAGAGGAATACCTCGGATGAATGGTCGATGTCCTCCTTGGTGGTCACGGAGTAGAGCCTTCCCTCCTCGATGTCAAGCTCGTTGTCGGAGAAGATAGTGTTGTAGAAATCGTCCTCTCTGCCAAAGAGCTCCCTCATACTGTCTATATCCATGAACACTGCAAGTCCTGCGGAATAATCGGCTATGCTGTCCACGGTGAATGCGTAGTCCATATCATTGGCGGAATCTGTGAGCACGAATTTGTCTCCTACAGAAAGGGAATATTTCTGCTGTACCGACTTGCTGACTGCAAGCTTGTTCTTGCCCTTTGCAGGCTCTGCTCTGAAGTACTTGCTGCTGCCGCCGATACCAAAGATGTTTACGTCCAGAGAATAGCCCTGATACTCCTTTGAGAGAGTTTCCGTATATACAGCCTCTCCTTCGGCGGGAAGCTCCTTTTCGGGATACTTCATATAGTACATATAGTTGTATTTCGTATCCGCCTGAGTCTCGTTCTTTACATTAAGGCAGAGGGTAAGACTGTTCATGCCTATCATGAAGATGAGCATGGATATGAACATACCCAGTACAACAGTGAAGGCTATCCTGAGCTCACGCAGGAGCTGTCTGATCTGGAAGCTTCTTATAAAGCTGAATTTTCTGAGATCAATATTGCTTATACTGCTCTCCTTCTGCTCGTTCCTGATAAGTGAAAGAGCTGTTCTTGAAAGCTTTTTGTTGATGACGATATAGTTTACGATGATCGCTGTCACAGGGGGCATCACAATGCAGTAGATCAGCAGATATACAGGATATACATTCTTATACTCGGGCACCGAATAATAGGAATATATCTGTGACATCTGAGAATTTACCGCAAAGCTGCTGAAGCCTATGGCTGCACCGGCTATACCTCCCAGGAGGGCGATAATTGTGGGCAGTCTGAGATAGTGGGTGATAAGGTCCTTTTTCTTAACGCCCAGAGCATAAAGTGCTCCGATAACGCTGCTTTCTGACTGTATCTGATGTACCACGAAAACGGAGATAACGTACATGAAGAGTATCATTACCACTACGCCTGCTAGCAGACCCATGTTCTTGTTTACCACACGCTCATTGCTTGCGGCATTTATCCTCGGGTTGTCCCCGGCTTTCAGGAACATGGTGAGATTGTCTATCTGTCCGTCAAAGTATTCCTCTGAGATCTCGTTTGTCTTGTCCTGAAGCTCTGTCATGCCGTCAGCCAGCTCCTCAGAGCCGTCATAGGCTTCATCCACACCGTCGGTATAGTCCTTTGTGCCGCCCAAGAATTCACTGAGCTGACCCAGCCTCTCTTTGAGCGCAGAGAGCTCACTGCTGTTTGTGGCAGCTATTGACTTGTCAAGCTCGGAGGCGTAATTATCCTTTGTCAGTGTGATACCAAAGGCTGAAACAGCGCTGTTTGCCTGATCAAGATAGAGTTCAAATATATCCGAGGCACCGTCTGTGAGCTCGGAGCTGTGATCCTTTATATCGGCGAGACCGTCCCTTAGCTCTGCCGAACCGTCCACCAGCTCCTGTATGCCGTCGAGCAGCTCATCCTTTTTGCCCAGGCTGTCGCTGATATAATCCTGAAAATACTCATCGTCCACGTCATGATAATCAAATTCCATGTCCTTGATGGCGTTTTTCAGTTCATCTGCGGTGTAATCCCCGTTCAGTCTGTAGGCATAGGTATACTCCTGAGCCTTCCGGCTCTTGCCGCTGATAAACTCGTCATACATTGACGCGGTGACGAAGGCGATGCCGAAATTGCTGCTCTCAACGGCAGTATCGGATATTTTCCTGATCGGCATATCATAATCGGGAACGCAGCCGGTACCGCATACCGTAAGAAGCTTTCCGCTTATATTTATCTCATCGCCTGTGCTTATACCGTTTTCCTCGGCATAGCGCTGCTCAATGACAGCTTCACCGTCAGCCTCGGGAAGTCTTCCTTCCTTTATTTCGATCCTGTCGATATTCTCTCTGACCTTAGTTACCCTGATGACCTTGCCGTTCTCCGAGAAGTCGAAATTGAAGATCTCCTCTATCTCAACATCATTTGAACGTATCTCATCGAGCTGTTTGTCAGTAAGAGGGACGAATACGGAGAATTCGCCGTCCTCCACACGGTTTATGCCGTTTTTTTCTATCGTTCCCTGAATAACGTTTTCAGACGAAGCTACCATGCTTGTAACTATATACATTCCCAGAACTACAAGGAGAAAAAGTGCCGCATATCTTACAAAGTTATGTCTGAGATCACGAAGGATCCTTTTATTCAAAACTCTTTTCATCAGAGATCCTCCAATTCTGCGGCGGGAACTCTTGTCTTGTTTTCATACTGTTTTACTACGAGACCATCTTTTACGAATACTACCTTGTGTACCATGTCCTTTATGGAATTATTATGGGTAACTATGAGCATGGTAGTACCGTATTTTGCGTTTATCTCCTCAAGAAGAATGAGTATATCCCGTGATGTTGCAGAATCGAGAGCTCCCGTAGGCTCGTCACAGAGCAGGAGCTTCGGGTTCTTGATAAGGGCACGGGCAATGGCGCATCTCTGCTGCTGTCCGCCCGAGAGCTGGGAGGGAAATTTATTCTGATGCTCGGTAAGTCCGAGAGTTTTTATCAGCTCGTCAATGTTAAGGGGAGAAGATGTAAGGTATTCGCACACCTTTATATTTTCCCTTACTGTGAGATTGGGGACAAGATTGTAGAACTGAAAAATAAAGCCCAGGTTATCCCTTCTGTAGTCAGAAAGGGCAGAAGGGGAGAGTCCGAAGATCTCCTTGCCGCTGACCTTTACCGAGCCCTCGTCAATGGTCTCAAGACCTCCTACGCAATTGAGCAGAGTGGATTTGCCGGAGCCGCTGGTGCCCTGGATAACGCACATCTGTCCCTTCTGAACGCTGAGCTCGATGCCCTTCAGTACCTGAACAGTATTGGAACTGTTTCCGTATTTCTTTTTCAGACCTTTTACTTCCAAATACATAATTTACTCCTATCTTAGAATCGGTTTACATTTTTCGTCTTAAAGGTTTTTGGTTATAGCTGTGGCTGTTTCATAGATGTTTGTATTGATAAAGAAGTGATCTCCCGGAACAAAATCCATGGTACAGCTGCGGCAGTAATTGCGCCACAGATCAAGCTGTTTCCTGTTGATGTCGTCGCTTATGCCGTTGATGAGATGAAAGCTCACATCAAATCTTACGGCATCATGCTCGTTTTTATACGTCTCACACATAGTAAAATCAGCTCTGAGAACAGGGATATAGAAATCAAAAAGCTCGCTGTTGTCTATAAGCTCCCGGGGTATGCCGTTTATGGATATGAGCTTTTTCTTGAAGCTTTCATCGTCAAGCTTGTGATATTCCGTATTGGAGAAGTGTTCGGGAGGTTCGCTTCCGAGTATAAATACCGATCCGGGCATTTTTCTGTGATGGCTCATGAGCCGGCAGCAGAGCTCATATGCAAGTATGCCGCCCATACTGAATCCGAGGATACAGTAATCCTCGTCGAGCCTGTCCTTTATGCTCTCATAGAGATCATTTGCTACACTGGAAAGATCGGACTCCAGCTCCTCGTTGAAGCGGCTGCCTCTGCCCGGTATCTCCAGGGGACAGAGCTTTATATCAGGGGGGAAGCATCTCCCCGATCTTTCTGAACATATAGGCGCTTCCGCCGGCACAGGGGATACAGAACAGGTTCATCATATCCCACTCTTTCCGCTTTCAATGGCTGACTGCTTCTTTGAAGCGGCAAGCTCACTGAAAAGCCGCATTTTTTTCTTTACGCTCTCTGCCTTGCCTGTTTTGAGTGCAGAATGAAGTATGGCAAGTATATCGTCAGCAATGGCTCTGTCAATGATGAGTGGCGGGAACATCGCCATAAAATTGTTGTTGTAATAGGGGATAAGTCCCTGTGAGGCGCAGTCAGCTGCGATGTTGAACACCTCTTTCATTTTATAGGGCTCCTTGGTGGAGCAGTCCTTTACAAGCTCTATGCCTATCATAAGACCCCTGCCGCGGACATTGCCGATTATGGGTCTGTCCTTCATCATATCCCTGAGGTTGTCGAGGAGGTATTTTCCTATTTCAGCCGAATTCTTTACCAGCTGCTCACGGAGGATTATGTCGATATTCGCCATAGCTACCGCACAGCATACGGGGTTTCCGCTGGCGGTGCTGCCGTGCTGAAAATACTCCTTGCCGATGAAGTTCTTATACACAGATGCCTTTGCCATTACTGCCGAAACGGGAAGATATCCGCTGCTTATGCCCTTTCCGAGGCACATTATATCGGGACGCACCTTCCAGTTTTCCGAGGCAAAGAGGCTGCCTGTCCTTCCGAAGCCCGTAGTGACCTCATCGGCGATGACAAGCATATCATAGTCCTTGCAGATCTCGGTGACCTTGTCAAAGAAACCGTCGCTGAGGGGGAGTATACCTATATCCCCCATAACAGGCTCGGCAATGAATGCCGCCACGGTTTCGGGACCCTCTGCCTCAATGGTATCTCTCAGAGCCTGAATACATCTCTCCTCGCATTCTGCCTGATCCTCGGTGCCATAGCTTCCGTGATAAGCAAAGGGAGGCTCTATATGTACGATACCTGCCGGCAGCGGCGCATAGAGCTTTTCGTATATCTCCTCGCCGCTGAGAGCCATAGCTGTGTATGTAACGCCGTGATACGAGCCCTTGAAGGAGATGATCTTGTATTTCCCTCTGAGCGCGGGATAGTCGCTCTGACGGAAGTACTGCCTTGTGAGCTTTACCGCTGTCTCAATCGCCTCAGAGCCGTTGCTGCCCAGATATACCTTGTCGTATTCGTAGTCCGTGAGGGCGCAGAGCTTATCTGCAAATTCAACTGCGCGGGGATGGGTCTGCTGAAAGCACGATGAATAGCAGAGCGTTTTCATCTGCTCGGCAGCCACCTCTGCCAGCTCCGTCCTGCCGTGACCAACAGCCACGTTCCAGAGAGAGCCGCTGGAGTTGATAAAGCGCTTTCCCGCAGCATTGTAAACATAGGCTCCTTCTCCCCTTACAAGAGTCATGGGACCCATGTCCTTATAGGGGATAAATTCTTCGAGATCGGTAAAGGGGTTCCAAAGGTGGTATTGTTTATCCTTGCCGAGAATACTCATTTTGATGTTACATCTCCTTATATTATTTTATAGAAAGTACCTGAATTGAGCTGATCGAGGATAGAAAATGCCTTTCTGTTCCATTCGGCAACATCTGAGTCATTTATCTTCATGACCTTGTCGGTCCATTTATAGCAGTAATTGCAGTCAACGGAAGGGTTCTTCACGTCCTTGCAGCATACGTGATCGTCGCAGCTGAAGCCGCCGTTCACAAACCTCTCAAGGAACCCGTCGAGGGATTTGTTGTCCATGTATATATCGGGAAGATCGAATACACTTGCGTAATTCAGCATACCCTTTATATTGAACTTATAAGCCTTCAGGACAGCTCCCTTTACATCGACGTTCTTTATCTTGTGATTGGAGGGAAGGTTGGATATTTCGATGAGATTGCCGTCATATTCCTCGTTGACATAGGCTTTTATTACTCCCTCAAGGAAATCCGTTGTTCTTGTACGGTCAAGAAGCTTCATGGAGAACTTGTCATAGCCTATGCGCTTTGCCATATCATCGTAATACTTAACATCCTCGGGTCTGATAAAGGCTGAGCGTATGAACTGTGACGGGTCATTAAGACGGGTCATGGTACACTTGAGCATACAGTAGTCAACGGAGAAGCCCGATGAGGAGCTTCCCTTTTCACTTGCGTGTGCCTGTGCATTTCCGTGAGCGACGCTGTAGGGGCAGTTGTGGAGGCAGATATTGTTGGCGATAAGACGTATCTCCTTGTCCCTCTCCTTTGCGTACATCATGGTGCTCTCAAGCAGCTTGAAATTTCTTACGAAGTTATCGTTAAGAGTGATCTCATCAGCGCCCAGGTCGAACCAGTACTTCACCTTCTGGACCGAATCTATCAGAGCGTAGAGACCTATGGTTATCTCAAACTCGGGGAATCTGCGCTTTATGCTCTCGACCATATAGGGAGAATTGGTGGTTATCCTGTCGACTCCCAGCTCCCTGAGCCTTTCGAGGTATTTATTGAAGCTCTTGTTGTACTCTCTCTCCATTTCATGGCTTCCGTAGCACATGGGATTGATGAGATAATTGAATTTAAGTCCCTGAGCGTGGCATTTTGTGATATAGTCTCCCAGCTGATTCCAGTTGATATCAGGAAGCACCATAGACGCTCTTCCTCCGCCGAAGGAATCTATTTTCAGCTTTCCGAAAACAGATCTTATCTTGTGTTCGGGGTCATACTTTTTAATGACATCGAGCAGTGCGGTATCAAAGTTAGTACCGATCGAATAATTCATAGTTTACTCCTTTCAGAAGTGGTTATTTGACAGCGGTTATGACAACGTATTCGGAAGTCCCGAAGAGAAAGCCCCATATAGCGGGATATATCCTTCTCCTGAAGGATGACCTGCGGATATTGACCTTCACTTCATCAATGGGCTTACGCGGCGACATGAAGCGCTTTATGAAATACCAGGCGAGACCTGTGAACACCTCATGGCTTATCACCTTGACACCGACGCTTCTGAATCCCGCCATTTTCAGCAGCTCTATACAGTGATGATAGTCGTACATATTCTCATCGGGAATGAATATGCCCTTGCGCCATTTCTTTTGCAGGGGGCTGTTCCATTTCTCTCCCTTTTTCGGGAGCATATCGGTCACTGTGAGCCTGCCGTTTTTCTCAAGGACCCTGTAGGCTTCGTTATAGAATTTTTCTCTTGTGGCGAAGTGGTATTCACAGTCAAGAGCCGATACCTTTGTAAAGCTCTCAGCTTCAAAGGGCAGGTTTCCCGCATCACCCTTCATGAAGTTCACCGTGCTTTTTTCCCGTATCGTGTATCCGCTTTTTTGCTTCCTCAACCTGCTTCTCAACTATATCCATTGCGGTGATGGATATGCCGTCATAGGTCTTCGCCCAGTAGAGATCCTGCTCGCCGCAGCCGCAGCCCACGTCCAGAAGCCTGTCCTCAGGCGAGAATTTTCCCGCTGCCGACAGCAGATGTGCAAGCTTTTCGCAGGCGGTATTGTAGTCCGAACAGTTCTTCCAGTATCCTACGTTCATCCACCGTGCCTTCCTGTTGACGCCCTTCAGACCCGGGACTATATCATAGTCCATATCCTCATAATATTCTGTAGCATTGTTGTGGGTATCTGACATATGCTCTATAAAACTGCCAAGCTTCATATTACATCTCTTTTCTGAAAAAATTTATTTTCTTGCCGTATTCAAGCATATCCGAAATATGTTTTTCGCTGACCTCTGACCACCTGAAGCCAAGTCTTTCAAGGAGCTCACAGGTCTTATCGTTGACTACCGCGCATATACCGCTGTCAACAGATATATATGCCCCCGAATGGAGCAGAAGGGTGTCTATATTCTCCTTATAGCTCTCATCCTTGTACTTATCGTAAACGAAATCAAAGAATTCCTCGAATTCCATTATATCCATCTTCTCGTTCATGCCGCAGCTCCTGAGCTTTTCATAGAACGAGCGCATACTCAGCTTGTTGGGATTGAATATATGGTAGACGCCTCCTGCGGTCTCCTTTGCAGTTATAAGCGAGGTTATCGCCTCTGCACACTGGTCCGCAAAGGAGAAGTCAAGGAGCTCTGCGTCAATGTCGGGCATAGCGCCCAGTTCAAAGAACGCCTTCATTATGAGGTAGAAGGAATTTGACTCGATATTCCTCTGGAAATGTCCGTTATGTGAGTCGAAGAGCACCGTTCCTATCCTGTAGATGTCTGCTTCAAGTCCCTGGTCCATAGCTCTGAGAATGATGTCCTCCGCCTCTTTTTTGGTCTGAACGTAGTACTCCTCGGATAACTCCGTATCCGCAATGGTGTACTCGCTGAATAATATTCCGCCCTCGGAAGAAAGGTTTTCGGAAACTCTCGTTGTGGACAGGTGGCAGAGGCGCTTTTTCCTGCCCTCATTGCAGAAGTGAACAAGATTGCTCACGCTCTCAACGTTGCTGTCTCTGAAATCCTCATACTTTCCGAAATGCTGGACCTTTCCTGCGCAGTTGACCACAAGCTCGATCTGCTGTGAAAGCATTCTGTATTCCTCCGCTTCCATGCCGAAAAGGGGCTTGGAATGCTCACAGGACACGTAATGGATACGTCCGCTGTACCTGTCAAGGATACCGTCGCCGAAATAGAACACAAGATTGTCGTTCAGGCGCTTCACGGGGTCATTTCCTCTCACAGTAAGATACAGCTCGGAATTTGTCTCTGCAAGGAGCCTTTCCGCGATATAGGCGCCGAGATAGCCTGTAGCGCCTGTCAGCATTATGCTGCCGTACTCAGCCTTTGTGAGGGAGTCATAGTCCCTGAGATCCTCACTGCACTTTTCAAGGTATTCTTCATATAAGCTGTCAACGTGATCGGCACTGTTGTCGTCAGAGACTGAATAATACTCCTTTTTGAATTTATCCATACGCTCATCAAGATAGCCGTTCTTTCTCTTTTTAAGGTGCGCTGCCAGCTGTTCCACAGTCTGATACCTGAATATGAGATTGAGCTCTATATCGTACTCCTCGCTGAGCTTGTTGAACATGGTGATACCCTTGACAGAGTCGCCGCCCAGCTCAAAGAAGCTGTCTGTTATGCTGAAGCCGTCAACGCCGATAGCTTCGCTGAAATACCTGTAAAGGAGCTTTTCATTCTCGGTCCTCGGCAGTATCACTTCTCTTTCCTTTGAGAGCAGATCCTCGGAAGCAAGCTTCTTCCTGTCGATCTTGCCGTTAGCTGTTACAGGAAGCTGCACCACAGGCTTTATCACCGTGGGGAGCATATATGAAGGTATATGCCTTGAAAGCTCTGCCCTGATCTCATCTTCCTCTATCTTCCTGTCAGAGACATAGAAGGCGAGGATATTGTTTTTATTATTCGCACTTATGACCGCAGCCGCAGCCGAAATGCCTTCGGTCTTCAGCATTGATGACTCGATCTCGCCAAGCTCTATCCTGTATCCGTTGATCTTGACCTGATCGTCTTTTCTGCCGTGGAACTCGATATAGCCGTCGGGGTGGAATGCACCCATATCTCCTGTTTTGTAGATCCTGCCGAGAACGGGGTGATCTATGAACGCAGCAGCTGTCTTCTGCGGGTCATTGCAGTAGCCCAGCGACAGACTGTTTCCGCCTATTGCGATCTCGCCCTCAAGCATTACGGGACATATCTCATTGTCCTTATCCAGAACATACATCTGCTGATTTGCAAGGGGATAGCCGTAGGGGATGACCGACCAGCTCTCGTCCACCTCGCCGATAGGATAATAAATGGACCATATTCCGCCCTCGGTAGCTCCGCCGAGACTGATGACCTCTGCATTTGAATACCTGTCCCTTATCTTGTCGGGAAGGTCGGTAGGGATATAGTCTCCGCTGAGCATGACCACCCTGAGGGTGTCGGTATCCTCGATCACAACGTCAACGCTCTCTGCTGCCTCATCGAAGTAATCCGCCGCATTATCTGAGGTATCGTTCATTATGAGGGAGAATATTGCGGGGACCGAGTTCCATACAGTCACAGAAGTATCGCTTATCAGCGCCCTGAGCTCCTGAACGTTTTTGCTGTCCTGAGCCAGCACAAGCTCAGCACCCGAACTGAATGCTCCGAAAATATCGTAGACAGACAGGTCGAAGGTGAATGAGGAAACTCCCAGTATAACGTCGTTTCCGCCAATACCGAACCTGCTGTTTATGTCGGCGATGGTATTCATTGCGCCGCCGTGGGTCATTACAACGCCCTTGGGTCTTCCCGTGCTTCCCGATGTATAGATGATATAAGCCTCGTCATTGGCAGAGGGTGCGGTATCCGCTTCGGAGGGCGCACAGGCAAGCAGCTTCTCAGCCTCTTCCTTTGTTATCTCTGTGGATATGCCGCTGTTTTCAAGTATGAATCTTCTTCTCTCCTCGGGAACAGTGGGACTTACGGGAACGTAGACCGCTCCGCATTTGAGTATACCCAGTATGGAAGCAACGGTCTCAGCGTTTCTGTACTCATATACAGCCACTCTGTCGCCCTTGCAGACTCCTCTTTCCCTGAGTCCTCCCGCAACGCATTCTGCCATTCTGTCAAGCTCCGAATAGGTCACGGATCTGCCGCCGCAGGTAACAGCGTTTTTGTCGGGGACTGCCGCTGCCGTCTTCTCAAAGGCTTCAATGAGAGTGGGAACAGGGTATTCCCTTGCCGTAGAGTTGTACTCCTCTATCATCTTCCTGTCAGCATCACAGAGACAGGACCTGTTTTTACCCGACAGGAGAGCTGCCGCGCTTTCGATCATATCTATGTACTGTGCAAACATCCTGTTGATCATTTCACCGTCAAACAGCTGTGAAACATAGTCCCAGGTAATGCTTATTCCGTTATTCTCGTTCATGACCTGGCAGTCAAGGTATACCTGTGAGGTCTGGCTCACGCTGTATACAACATCGCCTATATCGTCGATATTGAATGAGTCCTGATTTTCAAACAGCATACCCGTGAAAACATAGGGGAAAAGCAGCTCGCCGCTGCGGTTTTCCTTCCTTGCGATGCTTCTGATGACGCTTACACCGTCATAGAGCTTATATTCAAGGTTTTCCGCTATCTTCTCCTGAACGCTGCGGCATACATCGCTGTACTGCTCTCTGCCGTTTATCTCCACCAGCATAACTGAGGTGAAGTCGCCCATCATATTCTCCACAGCCTCATGGAAGGGGAATCTGGAGAAGGTGGTGACGTTGAGTGTAGCATTGGCGCTTCCGCTGTAATATGCAAGCAGTCTTCCGTAGGCTGTCATAAGGAATGTGGAGGGAGTTATGCCGTACTTTGCAAGAGCTTCCCTGACGCCGCTCCATACCTCGGGAGAGATCATGTGCTTGCAGCGTTTGAATACAGGCTTGGTTATATCCTTTGCCGAGGTCTTTACAGGCAGCGAGGGAGCTCCCGAATAGCTGTCCAGCTGCTTTTCCCAGTAGCCTTCCGCCTCCCTGTAGTAAGGGGTCTGCTTCATGGCGTTGAGGGAAAGGATATAGTCATGGAAGTCGAAATCCGCCTTTACATCAGATGTGCCCTGTGAATTATAGTTCTCCATGAGCTGTCTGATGAATATTCGCATACTTATACCGTCGGATATGAGCAGATCAAAGCCCGCAAGAAGTCTTACCCTTTCGGGAGAGAGCCTTATTGCGCGGAACTCAAACAGCGGGAAGCTGCTGATGTCTATTATCTTGTGGGAATGCTCGTTTCTTGCCGCAGTGAGAGCCTTTTCCTGCTCCTCGGGAGACAAGCCGCTCAGATCCTCCTCGGGTATAGAGTATTCGCCCACATTTTCCAGTATCCTCTGCATACCGTCGGGAGTTACCACCATCCTGAGCATGGGATTATCGGCTATGACCCTGTTCAGCGCCCTGTTGAGACGGGGTATGTCAAAATCGTTTTCGACCTCATAATAAGCATGGGTGGATATGCTTCCCATTTTCACGCCGCTGTTTCTGCCGATAAAGTAAGAAAACTGTATATCGGTGAGAGGAAAGGGACTGTTTTTCTCCTCCGCACTGCATCTTACGGGAGTATATACAGGCTCCTCCGATACAGCTGTCTTATCGCCGCACTGACTTATATGCTCTGCGATATTGCGAACCGAGCCCAGTATCATGAACTTCTTAAAGCTTATCTCAGTGCCGAAGATCTCCTTTATCTCGTTGACTATAGCTATCATGGCAAGAGAATCGCCGCCCAGCTCGATGAAATGTCCGTCAACAGGTATATCATCGTTCTTGAGATGCTTTTTCCATATCTCCGTCAGCTTTTTCTCAATCTCCGTCTCAGCGGAAACAGAGGCTGCTGCTGCCTCAAAGGGATCGGGCAGACCCTTGCGGTCGATCTTGCCGTTTGCGGTAAGGGGAAGGTCCTCCATAACGACTATCCTTGAAGGTATCATATAATGAGGGAGCTTCTCCGCGGAATCCTTTCTTATCTGCTCGGCATCGGTATTTTTATAGAGGGAAACGTAAGCGCAGATAGCCTGTGAACCGCTTTTTGTCTTTCTGACTACTGCAACGGCATTCTTTACGTAATCCAGCTTCTTTATGGCATTCTCCACCTCGCCCAGCTCGATACGAAAACCGTTTATTTTTATCTGATGATCCTTTCTGCCGAGGAATACCACATATCCCTCCGACGACATGAGACCGTAATCGCCTGTATGGTAGATCCTGCCCAGCTTTTCGTGCTGACAGAACTGTGCATCGGTCTTCTGCGGGTCATTGAAGTAACCCTCAGCCACACCGACGCCGCCTATACATATCTCGCCTCTTGCACCTATGGGAGCGGTCTCTGAGCTGCTGTCAAGGATATAGATATTCTGGTTCGCCAGCGGATAGCCGTAGGGGATAGAGTCCCAGTCAGGGTCGATATGGTCAATATTGTAATAAATAGACCATATGGAAGTCTCCGTGGCACCGCCAAGGCTCACCATTCGGCAGTCCGAAAACATCTTCATAGCCTTTGCGGTTATGTTCTTTGAGATCCAGTCACCGCTGAGCATTACAAGGCGCAGGGAAAGTATATAGCTGGAAGCCTCGTCCCCCTCAGAGATATAATCCCCGAAGTATGAGTCGCTTCCTTCCTCGTTCTTTGAGATAAAGTCAACAACAAGTCTGAATATGGCAGGCACCGAATTCCATACGGTTGCTCCTCTGTCAGACAGCACCGATACCATTGACTCCACATCGTAAACATCGGGAACAAGAGCAAGCTCCGCGCCGGTTACGAAACAGCTGAAAATATCATATACCGAAAGATCGAATCCGATAGACGAAACGCAGGCAAGAACGTCCTCGTCCGTTACATCGTAGCGTTTGTTTATGTCGAGGACCGTATTCACAGCGGCGCCGTGGCGTATCACAACGCCCTTGGGCTCGCCTGTGCTTCCCGAAGTGAAAATGATATACGCGATGTCATCGGGAGAGCAGGTGACAGCGTCTCCGCAGTCTGAGCTGTATCCGCTGAGGTCCGTGTCCTCCGTGATGACACAGCGGCAGTCCGCTTTCTTTATTATCCTGTCTCTGCGGTCAACGGGCTGTACTACGTCTATGGGCACATAGACCGCGCCGCATCTGAATACGCCAAGTATATTGGCTATGGTAGGGATACTCCTGCTGCCGATGACTGCGACTGTATCACCCTTCTGCACGCCCTTGTCCGCAAGCAGGCTGCAAACCTTTCCCGAACGCTCCCACAGCTCTCCGAAGGTAATGGTCTCATCTCCGCAGGAGACAGCTGTCCTGTCCTTATGGTCCTCAAAGCAGGGGGCAGCAAGCTCCATAAGCGAGCAGTAAGGAATATCCTCCGCAGTGTCGTTATACGCCTTTATTTTTTTCGCGTCATCATCAAGTATCCTGCTGAGGAAGCCTGTATCCGTGAAGTTTTTCTCATCGGAAAAGCTGTTTATATCGCCGCAGAAAAGCCTGAACATATTGTCAAGGATCACCTTGTCAAAGCTGTTTCTGCGGTAATCTATATTGATGGAGAGGGCACCGTCATATTCAAATATCTGACAATCGAGCAGTACGTTGGTGGTCTGGCTGCATCCGCAGATTATCTTTCCTATGGGAGAATCAACAGCTATGCTGAAATCCTCATAGAGCATGGGAGTGAATACTATGGGGAAATGCGCACTTTCGGAATTGTCCTTTCCCGCCATGGACCTCATTACCTCTATGCCGTCGAAGGCTCTGTTCTTCAGGGCTTTAAGTATCTTCCTCTGTATATCTCCGCAGAGAACGGCAACATTCTCCTGAGCGGTGTCTATATCTATAAGGAGAACGGAGGTGAAGTCGCCTATAGCGTTCCTTGATGCAGCCTTCCTGTTTGTAACGGGGAGGTTTACAGTGAAATGCTTTGAGCCGCTGTATAGCGCCAGTATCTTTGAATACAGGGCAAGCATGAGCACATAGGGCTGTATTCCCCGGGCGGTGATGTTTTCCCTGATCCTTATCCATTCATCATGGGCTATGGTACAGTGCAGTCTGTCAAAAACGGCATTCTCGGCAGACATATCCGAATTGAAATGAGGAATATCGGGAGCGGGCGGCAGCGCTGCTTCATCGCTGAGCCAGTAGTTTCTCGCTCTTTCATAGCCCTTTGAGCTGTGAAGCTCTGTTTTGGACAGGCAATAATCAAAAAAGCTGCTGTCCACCTCAGGCTCCCTTTCGGGATCGTCATAGTAATACTTTATCTTGTCCACAAAGAGCTTTATACTCATTCCGTCGAAAATGAGCATATCAAAATCCAGGAATATCCTTATATCGTCCTCAGCCATTTTTACGGCAGCTACCGTAAAGGGATAGCCCTCCCTGCAATCCCACACCTTCAGCTTCAGCTCGTTCATCATATTGCTTATGCAGGCTTCCTTTTCAGCCTCCGAACGTGAAGATATATCGGTAAAGGGTATATTTACAGGCTTTATGGTCTTCCTGAGCTTAAGATACCTGCTGTCATGGACATAGCTGTTGAGTGCAGGCTGTTCAATAACTATCTTTTCAATTGCGCGTTCAAGCTGATGAATATCTACAGAACCTGTTCTGACCTCGTAAATGACCTTTGTCGCCATTTCTTCTTCATTTCTTCCGATAACATAGGAGGTCTGGAGTTCGGTAAGGGGACAGTTTATGTTTTCGAGCATCTATATTTCCTTTCTGTCATGCATTTGTTATTGCAATATCCATATCTGATATGATCAGCGCTTTTTTCCGAATTCCATGGAATGGAGAAGCACCTGATCGTCTTTCAGCTTAAAACACGGGAGTATCTTTTCGTAATACAGTATACTATATCTATTGACTTCTGTCAAGGACTGGTGTATACTGAACACAGTTAAGACGTCCGGACAACTCTTGACATCATTCGTTCAAAAGCTATCGTTAATTTGAAAGGAAGATGTAAATGAAAAACAATATTAACTGCACAGCGTACTCTAACGATATCAACTCTCCGCTTGAGTATCTCAACATCACTACGCCTGCCGAGTTCAAGGTGGTGATGAATCTACTCTGTTACTACGACAGTGAAAAGAAAACCTCGACCATAAGCCGTACAGGTATTGCAAGAGACACTGCGATGTCGGTGAGCAATGTTGAGCGCGCACTGAAAACACTTGCACAGAAGGATATCATTCGCATACACAATAACTATGCTGACAATGGTCGTCAGGTCGAGAACTCTTATGAGGTTGCATTCCTGAATTATGACATGGACGAGGACAAGCTCCGCGACGCAGAGCTGGCGTTGCAGTTCAAAAGTTGAATTGTCATAGGGGCTGTGTCATGATGTCATAGGCTTATATATTAAGTATACAAGATAATATATATTATTATAGCTAAGAAGGAAGATATATATTAACTGTCAAAGATAATATAAACTATGCGCCTTCTTTTCTTCAGCTATAACATCTGTGACAGCAGCGTATAAGGAGCGATTATCTGAAACGCGCGCAGAAAGTCCCTTTTTAGCCGTCCTCAGAGTGAAATGGTATAGTTACCCCACCGCTCCCGTTGAATGCGGTTGTCGCGCAACGTGGAGCGAGTTGGGGGATATATCAGAGGGAGAAAAATCGGACAAACCTGCGGTGCGGAAGTCGGTCCGAAAGGCCGGCAAGCATAGCAAACGGCATTCCGCCTGCCGCTGAAAACGGGAGAACCCGTGCCCCTTTTTGGTTTGCAGGAAAAAGGCTGGCGTCATTTGCGCCCGCCATTCCACATCGGACGGGCAGTGCCCGCCGATTCTTCGGCATTTGCTGTGAAGTAAGCAGAGGCGTCTTTCCTTGGGGATTTCAAAAAAGCAGGAGTCTTTTTTGAGGGAAAAGCCAGATAAAGGCTATGATCAGGGAGATATGGGAGGCGTCTGAACAGCATAATTGCCGCTGTGAGAGGAGTGATAAAAAACCGAGCAGGCCTCGCAAGGGATGCTCAAAAAGTCTGGGCTGGTAACACGCAGGCTCAGCAAAGACGGTACGATCAGATTTTGTACCTGTGAATTTGAATTGAATAGTTTTAGAGGAGGCGGATGTATGAGCATAAACCTTGAAAAGACTCATTGCAGTGAAGATCCCGAAGTACAGTCCGTATTGCATCACGACTGTACTGTTGACGGTGTCACCTATCGTGTTTGGTCTGCTTTCCTTGGCAGGAAAAGAGCTGAAGAGTCGCTCGGAGAACTAATGCTCCGACAGCTCGAAAGGGGTGATGAAAAGCCTGCCGCAGATGCAAAGCAGACCGAGAGCGAGTCGATGTAAAAGTCGGAAAATGTTTTTTGTGCAGTCCTACGAAATCAGCTGTGCACACTGGATTCCTGAGCGGAGGTGTGGTATACTGTCCGTGTAAGGATCTGCTGCACGGCTGTGAAAGGAGTTATAATGAAAAACAAACAGCCTAAAAAAGCAGCTCTGTATTGCAGGCTCTCGGTCGATGACGGGCGAATGGGTGAAAGCGTAAGCATTGGCTCGCAGAAATTATTATTGGAGCAGTACTGCAAGGATCATGCAATAGATAATTATGAAGTGTACGATGATGACGGATACAGCGGCACTAACTTTGACCGTCCTGCGTTCCAGAAAATGTATGAAGACATTCAGAACGGGCTGATAGATACCGTCCTGGTAAAAGACCAGTCACGATTCGGAAGGTCGTATATCGAAGTCGGAATGTACGTTGAAAAGTTCAAAGAGCTCGGAGTTCGGTTCATTGCTGTGAGCGACAACTACGACTCCATGAAGAACGAAAACGATATGATGTTCCCAATGAGAAATGTTCTGAACGATTACTTCGCGCGTGAGGCTTCTATCAAGACTAAGACTGCGAAGAAGGCAAAAGCGAAAGCAGGACAGTACATCAATTCAAAGCCGCCCTTCGGTTACAAGCTGGACCCGAACGACAGGCATCATCTTGTGATAGACGAGCCTGCCGCGGAGACAGTACGAAGGATATTCAGAATGGCAGCACAGGGGATAGGCTACAATAAGACTACGAAAATCTTCCGCGAGGAAAAAGTTCTCACACCGATAGCTTACTTCAATCTCCACAATCCTGATTACTTCAAGTCGGATTACTGGAGAAAGGAGTTCGATTGGCACGTTACTTCTATCCGAGTGATACTTGAGAATGAGGTCTACCTCGGAAAGCTTGTCTACGGAAAACGAAAAAACGTATCTATGAAAAGCAAGAAGAAGGTGTTCTTTCCGCGCGAAGAATGGATAATAGTTGAAAACTGTCATGAGCCGATAATCTCTCAGGAGCTGTGGGACGAAGCACACAGAATGATGAGTACCAAGAGGCGTCCAACGCTGACAGGTGAGGTTCAGATGTTCGCAGGTCTGCTCTACTGTGCAGACTGCGGTCATGCACTCACCTACTCGCAGAAACTGACTGATATGGGATATACACATATTTACGAGTTCGGAGGAATTATCGACTGGACTGGAGAGGTAGTCACAAATTCTAAATAAAGCAGGAGGAAACTATGTCATTTGATTTTAAGAAAGAATACAAGGAATACTATATGCCGAAGAACAAGCCGCAAATCGTGGAAATACCGATTATGAACTACATCGCTGTCCGCGGAAAAGGCGACCCGAATGATGAAAAAGGCGAATACAAACGGGCAATAGAAGTGCTCTATGCAGTTGCCTATACACTGAAAATGAGCTACAAAACCGATTATAAAATTGAAGGCTTTTTCGAGTATGTAGTACCGCCGCTGGAAGGCTTCTGGTGGAGCGAAAATGGCGGAGCTTTCAACTATGCTGACAAGTCTCAGCTCAGGTGGATATCTGTTATCAGGCTTCCCGACTTTGTAACGGAGAAGGACTTCAGGTGGGCGATTGAAACTGCTTCAAAGAAGAAAAAGCTGGACTGTTCGGTGGCTGAATTCCTCACGATAAACGAGGGACTTTGTGTTCAGATAATGCACAATGGCTCCTACGATGAGGAGCCTGCAACTGTTGAATTAATGGATAAATATGTCGCTGAAAATGGCTGTCAGAACGACATCAACAGGGAACGTCTGCACCATGAAATATATCTCTCAGACCCGAGGAAAACGCTTCCTGAAAAGTGGAAGACTGTTATCCGACACCCGATAAGAAAGTGTGACTGATATGTTCAAAAACAAAGTAGCCGTAGTAACAGGAGGCGCAAATGGTATCGGCAAGTGTATAGCCGAGGAATTCCGCAGAAACGGAGCGGAGGTTTGCGTTATCGACAAGGCTGAGGGAGACCACTTCGTCGGCGATATTTCCGACAAGTCCGTGCTTGAAAGGTTTGCGGCGGAAGTTATTGCAAAGCACGGACACATCGACTTTCTGGTCAACAACGCTCTGCCGCTGATGAAGGGCATTGACGAGTGCAGCTATGAGGAGTTCCAGTACGCACTGTCAGTGGGAGTGACTGCACCGTTTTACCTGTCGAAGCTGTTCGCACCGCACTTTGGCAATGGCGGCAGTATCATCAATATTTCGTCCTCCCGGGATCGTATGAGCCAGCCTCAGACCGAGAGCTACACTGCGGCGAAAGGCGGTATAGCTGCCCTCACTCACGCACTTGCGGTTAGCCTTGCAGGGAAGGTGCGTGTGAACTCCATTTCGCCAGGCTGGATAGATACGTCCTACAAGGTCTATGAAGGTCCCGACGCATATCAGCAGCCCTGCGGACGTGTGGGAAATCCGTTGGATATTGCCAATATGGTCATGTTTCTCTGCTCCGACAAGGCAGGCTTCATCACAGGCGAGAATATCTGCATCGACGGCGGTATGACAAAGCTGATGATATACCACGGCGACAACGGCTGGGAGCTGAAATGAGAGGGGAGCCAAAAATGAAAGTACTGCTTTTACTTGCAAAAGGTTTTGAAACAATGGAGGCAAGCGTTTTTATCGACGTATTCGGATGGGCGAAAACCTCCTATAACTACGATGTGGAAGTTGTTACCTGCGGAGTTCGTGAAACAGTCATAAGTGCCTTCGGAGTTCCTGTGAAAGTCGATAAGCTGCTGAAAGATGTACGTGCAGAGGAATATGACGCACTTGCTTTGCCGGGCGGATTTGAGGAATTCGGCTTTTATGAGGAAGCCTATTCCAAAGAAGCCTGCGAACTGATAAGACAGTTCAATGTGCAGCATAAAATGATAGCTTCGGTCTGTGTAGGAGCACTTGCACTTGCTCATGCAGGGATACTGACAGGCAAAAGAGCAACTACATATCACCTTAATGACGGACACAGACAAAAGCAGCTTGCAGCTTACGGTGTTGAGGTGGTCAATGAGCCTGTTGTGAAAACTGATAATATCATTACTTCTTATTGTCCGCAGACTGCTCCGGAGGTCGCATTTGTTCTCCTCGGAGAGCTTGCGGGACAGGACAAAATGCTCGTTGTCAGAACGGCTATGGGGTTTTAGGATTTTGATTGTTGATTTATTCTCAAAGCTGTGATATAATAATACATATCAAACTACTATGATAAGGAATGACCGCAATTGTACGATTGGTTTATTCAGGGTATCGGCTTTGTTGCCGTAGCACTATTCATAGCATCTTACCAGATAAAGTCGAATCGCAGGCTTTCCTCCGAGCACCTGCCGATGAAAAAGCTGTCAACGATGTTGTACAGCGCCTGTATGAGCTGTGCAGCCATGACGGGCGGCGCAAGCCTGAATATCATTTTCCATACGCTGTCTTTTGCAAAATCTATCTGTCCTTTTTCCATATAAGCACTTCCTTAGTCTATACATTATAACACAGATATATACGGCTTTCAATACGTAAGAGAACCTGTAAACGGGGATCGCAGGTTATTTTTTTATACAATAATTACATAAAAAGCTGCGGCGGCAAGCCATTGATTTAACGAAATATAAAAGTTTTTTAAGAATATTGACAAGAATGCTATAATGTGCTAAAATATAAGCTGTTAGTGTTGTAAAACATATTTTTACCAGCCCGGTTCAAAAAGCATATATCCGATGATATATCGCTGATTCGAGTACGGGCTTCATTTATGACACGATATTAGTAAAAACTAACTTTATTCCTCAAACATTCCTTCTACACGTCTCACCACTTTTCTCACCTTATTCGTTTTATAAGCGTAAGTTAGTTGCCGCTAATTAACACGAAAGGATGTATTTATATGAAAAGTATGTACTTCTGGTCTCCGTCTGTTAATTTTAAGATAATAAACGGCGAGCTCAGAATAGAACGCTTTAATTACGGAAAAAAGGGTGCAGAATTTTTCCCTGAGCTATACTACTACACTCAGGACGGCACAGAGCTCAGCGAACTGAAGGAGCGTTTCCCCGAAAACAAAAGGGCTTTTCTCAACAACCTCATCAAGGACCTCATAAAGAAAAAGATCCTTGTAAACTCTATACTTTCCCCGAAAGAGCTTTTTTACAGCCAGAAGAAAATATTCAATGACGATCATGATGAGGATATGAGGTTCGTAAAGGAAAAGCTTGAGGAATTCAAGCTCATGCAGACGGAAAGGCACGTTGTCACAGGCGATACATCCTATATACTTGCGAATACGGAGCTTCCCCCTCTTGTGGAGAAAAGGTGCTCTGTAAGGGAATTTTCCTCTGATCCTGTATCATACAGCGATCTCTCATATATCCTGGGCTGTCTGAAAAACAAGCCCGTCGATCATACGAGGTACTATCCGTCAGCAGGCGGACTTGCTACGCTGGATATTTATGTACATATAAAGGAAGGAAGAGTTGAGGGGATTGATGTGGGACTTTATTATTACGATCCTGTCCTCAACAGCCTTGTTCTTGCGGACGACGGAAAAATGATATCCTCCGAAGCTCATTATATAACCAACAGGGATATATATGAAGGCTCTGCCTTTACTGTTTATTTTGCGTACAACGGTCAGGCGAGTATGCCGAAATACGGCGGAATGGCGTATTTTTACGGCATTATGGAATGCGGCATAATAATTTCCCTTCTTACGGCTGCGGGCGAGAAAAAAGGCATAGGGAACTGCTGCATAGGTGATATGTATCTACCGAGTTCAATCTATAATCTGTTTTTATGAACAGGTTGTAAACTTTTAGTTTTCAGCTATTTTCAAAGCAATCCGCAGTGTTATGCGCTCTGACGAAATAGAACACTATTTCTGAAAGGAGTTATTATGTTTGAGATAGAAGCACACTACCATGACAGAAAAATATATCTTTCCGATGGCAGAGTTTATCCGCTCGGAGAGATACTTCTGCGCTATTTTTCAATGAATTTTTATGACTTGGGCGAACTGTTTGACGTATGTGAACGCGTAAAGTCTGAGCTGAACATCAGTTCCTTGTTCTGTCCTGCTGACATAGGCAAGTGCGCACAGGAAATAGAATCCACATACGACAACATCATGGACATTGCAAAGTCACTTCCGCCCTACGACACAAAGCATTTCAGACACGGTCTGCTGAGAAATCTGTTCGCATACTACAACGACATCTTTGACGAGCCTTTCTATGAAGACTCGGAGTTTGAAGTCGATGACTACAACGAACACTTTGTCAACGCAGAGAGCACGCCTGTGTCCTTTGAGGAAATGTACATCACGAAAAATCTGAATGAACTGCGAGCGTTATCTGATTACGACTTTGACAGCAAGAAAGTTTTCAGCAACTACGAGAACAGAAAAGGCGCTGCTGACTTTACAACTTGTATCGAGCAGATGACAAATGAATTCTCAACTTTTATCGAGGACGTTATCCGCGTCAAGAAAATCTTTATGCCGTTCGTTGACGAACTATGTGACCACAACAGTTACCCGACAACTCAAAAAGTGATTGACACATTTCAAAAATATATAGGCGTTATTTCAAGCGGAAGTATGTGCATGGGACACACAGTTATCGAAACGAAAAAAGGTCCCATACTTTGTGAGACCTACCGTTTCACATCGCTGGGAGCCTTTCTGTATTTTGAATTGTTCAAGTGCATTGAAGAAAAGTTCATGCCTGTCAAGTGCCGTAACTGCGGTCGGTGGTTCATCATGAAGCACACCACCTTCTCACACTACTGCAAGCGACTCATAAGCAGCAATCCTCCCAAGTCCTGCCGTGACATATCCATGCGTCACACCTTCAAGGACAAGCTCAAGAACGATCCGGTTTGGGAAATATACAACCGTGCATACAAGCAGCACTACGCTCGTTTTATGAAAAAGAAGATGAGCAAGTCTGAGTTTGCTGAGTGGGGCGACTACGCTATTGAGCTGCGAACTAAAGCTGCCGATGGTGAGCTGGAGATTGAGGAGTATCAGAAGTTGATCAGGGTATAAAATTAGAAAGATGAATAATAAGTGCGCGAGGTGATACTAATAAAAACGCTTTACTTTAAATGATAATCATTCATATATCTATGACTGTTCATTTTAGTGATTCGAAATGTATTAGTACTTGTTTTTTGTTTTAATATACATCTTATTATAGACTTTGTTTTTTCAGCTACATAAAACGACATTTTTTCGAGTAATAAAGCACACTTCGTACTTGACTTTGAAATTTGAATATGCTATACTGTAGAAAAAGGAGGAGACTATATGAAGATAAGGAGTATTACTATCAGTGGATTTAAAAATCTTAAAAAAACAAAAATCAAATTACAAAATATAGTAGCTCTTATTTCAACTAATAATTATGGTAAATCAAACCTATTAGAAGCTATTGATTTTGGCACTGAATTCATTTCAGCAAGTGAAAAAGACAGAAAGTTAATGATGCGATGGGTCAAAGGAATCCCTATTAATAAATCGCTTGCAAAAGATGATTTTTATTTTGAAATCGAGTTTGAAAATGAGACTAATGATGACTATAAGTATGTACATTATGGATATTCTTTTTCTTGGTATCGAGACAATGGAACAGGTCAAATAATAACTGACGAATGGATTGATGCACGCCCGAATGAAAGTGTAAGATATACATCATACCTAAAAAGGAAAGAGGGCACATATCGAAAAGAAAAAGAAACCAAATCGTTTAGAAAAATAAAACTTAATGATTCCCAACTTGCTATTGATGTATTAACAATAATGGATGACCTTCCTATTTATTCAACGATTAAAGCAATAAAAGATATTAATTATCGTGTTTGTTCGTCTCTTGACTTAGGTGAAAGATTTCAACCAGTTCCAATAGAGTATATTACTGCTGATGACGAAAACGATAACATCGCCTTTGATGACAATGATGTTCCAAGAGCTATATATAAATTAAGTCAAATAGATCCTGAAAAGTATTCTCTGTTTCTTGAAGCAGTATATACTCTTTTTCCTGAATTTACTGATATATCCATCAAACCATATTCAGTAACTTCCGATGATAAGACAAAATTATCTATGGTAGTATCCGACAAAGAAGAAAACATCGAAGAAATACCGTTTAAGATCAAAAACGAAATATATAGAATCTTTATAACTAATAAATTTATAAATCAGCCAATGGACATTGCCAGAATGTCTACAGGAACAAAGAGAATTTTTTGGCTGTTGGCTAACGTGTTTATTGCAAGTTCACGCAAAATAAGCTTTATTGGTATAGAGGAACTCGAAACAAGCATTCATCCTAAATTGCTAAAAAGCTTACTCGAATTTCTTGATGAAGCACTTGAAGATACAACAGTTATTATATCAAGCCACTCTCCTTTCCTTGTTCAATATATAAAACCTGAAAAAATGTACATAGGAAAGCCAACTAATGACGGAACAGCCAAATTCAGCCGTGTTAAAAGCAACAAAATTAAACAACTAATTAATATTGCAAGAGATAATAATATGTCTTTTGGTGAGTATATTTTCGAACTTCTGTCCGGTGATTCAGATAATGAAGATTTACTATCCTTTTATCTGGAGGAATGATTCATGGGAGATACTTACTCATCTGGAATCGCTTTCGTATTTGAAGGTGATACCGAAAAGATTTTTTATCATACACTGTTGTCCTACTTTCTATCAAAGTATCCTGAATGTTCTCTTGAAAAAAAGAACGGACGAAAAAACTGGTGAAACATTTCACGTACTATCATCAAACGGTAAATCAATACTAATAAAAGACAATGTCGTGGGTACTGTTTCCCAAATATCTAATTCAGGTGCTTGGTTTTCGAATAGGTGCTATAAAGAGAACAAAAGCATAGGGTGGACCGTGTTCCTTTGTTATGATACTGACAGTTATAATAACGACATCACTAAGATTATGGATGGAGATTGGATAGATTTGCGAAAATCAATAGAAAAAAAACAGGAACTGCAAAGTAATAGATTTAGCAGCGCATGCAGATATTGAAGATATAATACTTTTAGATTCTGAAAGTGTTTTTAAATTTATCGGAATTGCTCCAGTTCCTATACCTACTAAAGGTAAAAAAGGAAAGCGAAAAATGAAAATGCTTTTTCGAATGAAAGGCAATGGATCTGCTTATCACGAAGGTAAAAGAGCTGAGCCTTTAATCCAATCTCTCGATTTTGAAAAAATAATGTCTAAATCTACAATTCCTTTTTTCGAAATAGAAAATAAATGTTTTAAATAACTTTCGAATAAAATGAGTTCCATTTTTGCACGCAACAAAGTAGAACTCATTTTTGCTTTACTATAAAATACAGTGAATATCCGGAATGAGTTCCATTTTTGTGCGTAACAAAAAGTATTTCTCTATCCCGCAGTATATTTGCACACTCAATAATCGTTCCATATAAATCAAATATGGTATTGCTGAACCATAACAAGTAGAATCTTTAATGTGATTGAATGCCTAATCGTAAGTGCCCTGAAATGTTCCTTACGCTTTTGGGCACTTTTCTTTTTTAACAGCGAGCTGGAGATTTAGGAATATCAGAGGTTGATCAGAGTATAATAATATATTCTATTCTCACCTGATAATTAAACGACCCGACATGGTACGCATGATCAAGGCAACCGTTCAGCATTTCGGTGTACGCAGCTTTAAGGACATCAACCGTTTGTGTTTCTATAAATACTTCCATCTGCTCTTTTGAGGCAGGGTATATTTTCAAGTGTTCTGTTTCAATCATAGTAGTCTCCTTATATCGGAATATGCTTTTAAATACATTCGTTCAGGTGATTTAACTGTTTTTTCGCCCAAGTAAAGATAAGATCTGACAGTCTTTCAAAATCTGACACGCCGCTGTTTTTTATCTGTATATAAGCAGAGATTATATCCTTTTCGATGCCTTACGCTTTGCTGACAAGTTCCTGTAAACGTGCGATATATTCTCCTGATTGCAGATACAAGAGTGCCTGTATCACAAAGTATGCGGATTTATACGATCCTTTCAGTATTGCGGGATCTTTTTCATATATCAGATTATGAACGCAGGAATGGTAAATATTGCAGACTTCTATCCTGACTGACCGCCTGATATCATCAACAGTTATTGGCGGAATAATATCATCAAGAGTTCCGATTATCGGATTCGTATCATAATAAAACTGGAACAGATCAGATACCTCCCAGTTCCTGAGGTCGTCAGCATCAGAAAGAAATCCGCAGAATAATTCCCTTTGCGGAAAGGCATCCAACATAGTTCGGGATTTTCTTACATCTTCACATGAAAGGTGATCGAGAATAACAACGAAATCAATATCGCTGCTTTCTGTTGCTTCTCCGCGTGCATAGCTCCCCTGTAAGCCAACGAAACATACCTTATCGGGAAATGTATTTTGTAATGCTGAGATGAATTTATCTGTCAAATACGCTGTATCGATCATATCTGGCCTCCTGAACAATATGTTTTTTCTGTTTCTTGATTTGATAAAAAGCACTGACAGCTGAAACTGTCAGTGCCCTTTATGCTTTCCCTGCGCTTTTGCTGCTTATATCATAACACATCTGCACGGTCTGGTCAAGACTATGGGTTGACGGAATTTCACCTTTCGGTTATAATAAAAATTAGCACAAAACATCGCATCAAAATGTCATGACAGCAGAACCAGAATACGTGTCGCAAATGGCGTAATATCGCAGATGTCACGATTCGTGTCACCGGTGTGACGATGCGGTTCTTTACTTTTTTCAGTCCCAGTGTTACCATGAGATCAGCTGAAAGGCAATCGTCTGAAAGGAACACGAAATTACGAAAAAGAACGGAAAGAACATATTGATCACAGGCATGATAATGCTGATACTCTTTGCAGTCTGGACTGTACTGATACAGACAGTTGATGTTCAGGCAGTGGGGCAGAACGGAACAGACATCGGTTTCGCAAGTCTGAACACATGGTTTCATAAAACGACAGGCGTTCATATGTGGGTGTATACTGTAACCGACTGGCTTGGACTTGTGCCGATCTTTATCTGTATGATATTCGGAGTTGTAGGTCTGGTTCAACTCATAAAGCGGAGAAGCCTTCTCAAAGTGGATAATGATATTATCCTGCTTGGTATTTACTATATCCTTGTGATATTTGGTTATCTCATATTTGAGATGATACCTATAAACTACCGACCGATACTTATAGAAGGACGTATGGAGGCTTCTTATCCATCTTCAACAACGCTTCTTGTTATGAGCGTAATGCCGACGCTGGATTTTCAGGTGCAGCTAAGAGTGCGAAATACTAAAGTCAGGTACGGGCTTTATGCGTTTACAGTCTTATTCACGACGTTTATGGTGGTGGGACGCACCGTTGCGGGAGTACACTGGCTGACAGATATAGCTGGCTCTGTACTGCTGAGCACGGGACTTTACCTCATTTATCAGGGCACTGTTCAGCTTACTGACAAAAAATAACTAACGGAGAAACGGAAATGGAATTTCATGAGAAATTGCAGGAACTAAGAAAAGCAAAAGGACTCACTCAGGAGGAGCTTGCAAAGGAACTATATGTATCCCGTACAGCTATCTCAAAATGGGAGTCGGGAAAGGGCTATCCGAATATCGATTCGCTGAAAGAGATATCAAAGTTCTTTTCCGTAACCATAGATGAGCTTCTGTCATCGGAGGAACTCATTACTGCGGCAAAAGACGAGAACCGCTCAAATATCGGAAAAATGATAGACCTGCTGATAGGAGTAGTCGATATAATGAGCATTATGCTTATTCTCCTACCGCTTTTTCCTGAAAAGACAGGAGAAACAGTCTCGGCGGTTGCACTGTTTGATTACATGCATATTTCTTTCGGGATAAGCTATATCTGCTGGGGACTTTTTGCTGCACTCATCATTATCGGTGCAGTGAAGATGTTTATGAATTACAGGAACATAGAAAAGGGCAGAAGCGCAGTTACAGGCGCGTCGCTTGTACTCAGCATTATCGCAGTTTTGTTTCTGATCATAGCAAGAATACCCTATGCGGCAACAGTTGCGTTCTTGCTGCTGTTGATAAAGGGAATAATGCTTTTCAAAGTTCCGAAAAGCTGAAAATCGAAAACGCTTATTCTGAAGACGCCGAAGGATACTTGGCTGCAAAAGAGGAGAAATTCAAAAAGATAGCCAAGGACAATAAAACAAATCATAAAAATTAAGACGAACATAAAATCAGAAAAAAGCCGCAGGAATAAACTGCGGTCATTTTTATAACAAAAAAAGCTCTCACAGCCGAAACTGTGAGAGCTCTATTTGTTTATTCAGATAAACACATTAACGTGAATATCACGCCAACTTAGTATCCTACGCTTCGTAGACTTTGCGTAAAGGTATTCTTTAGCATCGTCCAGATTCAGCGTAAAATAGCCAATCTGAGTATATTTTGGAATTACTTTCCTTCGTTGATTGCAGCCTGAGCAGCAACCAGTGAAAAATGAAGTATCGCTAGTAATGCTCTGCTACATTGCTATGCCACAAACACTCCTTCAGCATAATTCATTATTGTCTTAAGTTTTGTATCTGTTTTTGTAATACTGCCGGGCATCTTTCGTGTGACAATCCGTACGATTTTCATGGCATTTGTGTGATTTTTCTGCATTTTGAAGTGCAAATACGGATATTCAAGCACATTTGAAATACAAGAAAACCGCCTGAATATCGGCATAAATCCGGTGTTCGGGCGGTTCATTGTCTGGAGCTTGTGACGGGACTCGAACCTGCGACCGAGGACTGTTTTTAAAGCGAACATAATTTCTGTTTTTGATTGTTACGCTGCTTTTGCCACAGTTTCCTTCAGTTCGCCTACGAATCTGTAATATATCTCTACCTGCTGATATGTCTTTCCATAGAGCTTTTCCTTATGGTGGACAACTATTTTGTCGATAAGCTCATTGAGTATATCAGCATTGAGTTCCTTTATATCCGTATAACTGTCAATTACTTTTGTAAATTTATCAGCGGCATCGGATCTGGCTTTGAGCGTTGTGATCTCATATGTCAGTTCTGGTATAGATTTCTTGAGTTCTGCCTGTTCTTCCTCAAATGTTTTTGTCATCTGTGCGTAGCGATCATCTGAGATCTTTCCGAGTGCATTATCTTCATAGAGCTTGTTGAGCAGGCGGTCTATCTCAGCTACTCTGCCCTGTGCTTTTTCGAGCTCATGTTCAAGCTGTATTGTCTTCTTTGCACAGCTATCGCTGCACTTACTGTCGAGGAATGACCTGAACTCATTCTTATTTTTACGGTATGACTTCAGCACTCTCCGGATATCTTTCAACACAAGCTTGTACACCACATCGTAGGTAATATAATGCGATGCACAATATTCCTTACCGTGAGTTTTGTACATCCAGCATGAGTATGCTCCGTGGTATGTACCGTCTTTGCGTTTCTTCTGCGAGTAAGTGAGTGCGTGACCGCAGTCCGCACAGTAGAGCAGACCAGCGAACATCTGAACCTCACCTGTCAGCGTTGGACGCCTCTTTGTGCTCATCATTCTGTGAGCGTCGTCCCAGAGCTCCTGAGAGATTATCGGCTCATGACAGTTCTCAACGATTATCCAGTCCTCCCTCGGGACCTTGACTTTCTCCTTGCTTTTCATCGACTTGCACCGCTGCTTTCCGTAGATAAGCTTGCCGAGATAAACTTCGTTTTCGAGTATAACTCTTATGGAAGTAACGTGCCAGTCGAACTCCTTTCTCCAGTAATCCGACTTGAAGTAGTCGGGGTTATGGAGATTGAAGTAGGCGATAGGAGTGAGAACTTTTTCCTCACGGAAGATTTTTGTAGTCTTATTGTAGCCTATCCCCTGCGCTGCCATTCTGAATATCCTTCGTACTGTCTCCGCAGCAGGCTCATCTATCACAAGATGATGTCTGTCATTCGGGTCCAGCTTGTAGCCGAAGGGCGGCTTTGAACCAATGTACTGTCCTGCTTTCGCTTTTGCCTTCTTCGCAGTCTTAGTCTTGATAGAAGCCTCCCTTGCGAAGTAATCATTCAGTACATTTCTCATGGGGAACATCATATCGTTTTCGTTCTTCATGGAGTCGTAGTTGTCGCTCACAGCAATGAAACGAACTCCAAGTTCCTTGAACTTCTCAACGTACATTCCGACTTCGATATACGACCTTCCGAATCGTGACTGGTCTTTTACCAGGACGGTATCTATCA
>Ga0255347_1001991_pt1 | contig 30319 bp, 22 predicted proteins | sample wastewater_treat_2_FD_192479 | JGI IMG/M metagenome (GOLD analysis project Ga0255347, IMG submission 192479) | Wastewater microbial communities from Lulu Island WWTP, Vancouver, Canada - plant24 | ecosystem: Engineered > WWTP > Wastewater > Unclassified | place: Canada: Vancouver, British... | reverse complement strand
ATATCTTACAGTTCAACCCCGTTTTGAATTGATGTATCGTTTTCTGCCCTGGCTGGCTCTTCGCGCTGAAATTGGTTATGCCTATAGTTATAATCTTACTAATTACTGGAAGGTAACTAATATTGATGGCGATCCTGTAGAAATTAAAGGTTCTCCAGATACTAATTTTCAAGGTTTAACCCTTTCTATTGGTCCCTGGCTGGGGTTCTAATAACTAAAAAGAATCACCTGTTTGTGGGTGTCGAATCATTGTCTGAAGAGGCACTAAAGGTATTTAATAAAGGTGTTTCAGTTGAGCAGATATGCAAGCAATGGATGTTCTTAGAGAATTAGGAATAAACTGCAAGTTTGGGTTCATTTTTTTTCATCCCTGGACTACTATCAATGAGATAAAGACGAATATCAGCCAATTGAAAAGTATAATAAAGGGGGATACTTTTTACCTTTACCACCCATTTTATAGCGTGAATCATCTTGACACTCTTCCGTATCCCGTTTAGAGTGTTAAATATGAAACGATTTAGCTTGATAATTATTACTTTTCTGGTACTTTCCTCGATGCTGTGGGCGGAAGAGCAGCCAAGTTATGCTTATAAATATTTGGCTTCTTATCCGCAAACTGCAAGACAAGCCATCACCGCACCACTTTCCTGGCAAGGTGGAGATTGGCTAAAAGCCGGAGCAGTTGTGCTATCTGCCGGAGCTTTATATCTTGCCGATGAAGATATCCAGCATTATTCTCAAAATAGCCGCAACGATGGTACCGATAGATTGATGAATATAGCCAGTAATTTCGGAGAATACAGAATTGTGGCTCCTGCCCTTGGAATCGGCATTTTGGGTGCATATCTGCAAAATGACAAAAAAGCATTGGACACAGGATTGCTCTCTATGAAAAGCTTCGTATTATCCTCGGTGATATGCCAGGGCTTGAAGCTTGCCACACAGCGAAACCGTCCTTCCGAAGGCCTGGGAAAGAAATTCTGGCAGGAAAGTAAGATAAGCTTTGATAATGACAGTTTCCCATCTGGCCATTCCACTGTGGTTTGGAGTATCGCACCCATTCTGGCTGATCAATATCAAGAAAGCAATTGGATTCCCCCTGTAAGTTATGGAATCGCCACACTTACCTCTCTTTCGCGTATATACAATGATGAACACTGGGCTAGTGATGTTCTGGCGGGGGCAGCAATTGGCTATTTTTCAGCTAAACTAGTAAGTACTTCCACTCCCCGCTTGATATTAGCAATAAATCCCGCTATTCACGGGGCTGGATTTTCATATAAGTTCTAAACCTGGCAAATCGCATAGAATAGCGGGTTTTGATACTGGCAATATTATCCACCCCTGTAAAAGGTTCTTACTGCTATGTAGTTTAATTCTTTTTATAGGGTTAGCGCCAGCTTCATATAGGCCGTGGCGCTATTTTTAATAAAATGCCCCAAGGGATCACTGTAGGTAGATTTCTCATCCTGGCTTTGCGAGCTTTTAATTCCGGCGTAGATAAAATGATCCCTCTTAAATTCATATCGCATATTGCCATAGAACTGAACATCGGAATAAACGCCATATAGGGCATAATTAGTATAGCTGATTCCCCCGGTGAAGCATAACTTCAAATTGGGATTGTAGTTCAAGCGAACATTACAAATTGAATAGCGATCGTCAAGCTTAACATTTGCGGAGCCATCGCCATAATCTACTATATTATCCTTGGGATAGCTAAAATCAATGTATTGCCAATCAAAGGAATAGGAATACATTTTGGCAATATTACCGGAGGCGTTTGCCACCAAACCAAATTTCCCATAGGTATCATTCAGTACATACACTAATTCATCGCCATAGGACATCCCCAGGGTTATATGTGCCCAGTTCTCTTCAGATCTGGAGATGCTGGAGCTCACCCCATAATAGTGATGCTTTTCCCAAAGATCATCATGCACTGTGCCAAAGTTACTATTAAATGAATAATTAAAGCCGGACTTCAGATCAATTCCAAAATTGCCATACCAAGAGTACTCATTATAGGTATTGTCCCCAATGTACCAATCGCTGAAATCCAAGCTGAGGAAACTACGCTTTTTCTTGATGAAACCATAACCGGGATTTGAATTCCAATCCATCGAGATTCCATAGGTCTGGCGGTCTTTATAGTATAGATACCCCGCATCTAAAAAGATATCCTTGCTTACCTTCTGGTAGTAGATATAATTATCAAAGTTCCCGGGGCTGAAATTCAATTCACTGAATAACTGATATCCCTTCAGAACTTTATCTTCCTCTCCCTCGTCATTACTTTTAATACTTCCCGTAACTTCTGTATTCAACATCAGTTCCTTGCCCAGCTTCAAGTCATAATTACCGAAATAAGCATGGTTATAATACCCCTTGTTCATTCTGCTGATTAAGGCATTACCCATAGTAAAAATCGAATAACTGGGAATAAGAGACAGAACTTGGAAATAATCATCATTGTTCTGCACCTCGCCATCTTCCACTACTTTTTCATCTTTTGCCCCCAATATTCCCCATCTGGTAGTGCCGACATTGCCCGTTGCCTTGTAGGCGAAAGACGGTTTATTGATATTTCGGGAATAAAAAACGCTTTCTCTAAGCCCAAAGGCATCCAGATCCTCAACGAAGAAAAAGCGATTTTCGGAATACATAGTAGGAATATCATTATTATAAACATCTTGAGCATTATCCGGTGGAACATCCGAAAAATCGGGATTGAAGCTAAATTTCATCTTCGTTTGCTGACCGGGATTAAGGGCAATATCCAAGCCCATCATATCCGGATCGAAGCTATCCGTCTTATTTATCAAATCGTAGCTTTTTACGAAGTAGGGCTTAATCTTCATATCCAATTCTCGTTTTACCTTCTCGTGCAGAACGATTGGATGCACAGCCTTAAAATACTCCAGTTTGCTGTCTGTATTGGCATAGGGACTGCTGTAATACTCCTTAGTGGACTGGTGAAAACGGGTAAAGATCAGCCCCCAATTATAGGGCAATTCTTGTTTAAAGCGCAAGGATCCCAGGGGGATGCTAAAAGTAACCGTCCACAGCGAATCGTTATATGAGGATTCATAATCATAGTCGCTGTCCCATTGATAATCTACACTCATATCATCTTTGCGGATTCCATCTACGAGGTGCCCGGAGCTATATGCCCCAAAAAGGTAGGCAAAATTGGCATCCGGCAAAGTAACGAGCTGAACCCTCAGATAATCTGCCTGAATCTCACTATCCCTGCTAGCTGGATATCCAGGCATAAAATTCTCATTAATTGCGCAGGAAAAATGAACCATCAGTTTGCCTTCTTCCTGCCACACCCAGACCTTGGTAGCCAGTGTTTCAGCTTGGGAATCGTCCGGATCAATTCGAACAAAATCCCCGATGAGATTGGTATCCGTCATCACCGCCTGATCAGAAAAGGGGATATCTATTGCAGAAAGCGGAAAAACGATTAACAAAAGCGAAAATAACAGGTAACATCTATTCATCGGGTACTCCTTTTGCATTTTGGATTTTAGTTTCAAATAAAAGCTGCTTTTTACTGAGATACATATTATGACGATGCACTTTTATAATGCCGCAGCATTGATCGTGTACCCCAATATGCAGCAATAACAAAAACCACGGCACACATACTTGCAGCTATATACAATTGGTATCCATATCCCCCTTTCATCGCCATCATAGGAAAATTACCTATCACCAATACAGGGATTACATAGATGAAAATCCACTTAAGATAGCTTGCCCTAAAAATAGCCGCCGGATAGGTGGAGAGCGAAAAAAAGGAAGATATCAATGAGGCAAAGGCATCCATGCGCACAAATATTATGGAACCAAGATAGATAAGAATATTGAATGCTGTATAGACCATTGTGGCTAATCCAATCATAATTAAATATAAACATATACTCATCACCGAGATGGCGATGTTATATTGAGTAAATATTATCACAAATAGCACTACATCTATTATCAAGTTCACAAAGTATTTCCAATTTAGAGTACTGCAAAACAGCATAAAGAACAAATTCATGGGTTTAATAAGAATGCTATCTAAGCTACCATATTGGATTAGGGAAGGCAGAGAATGAACTCCACTGCCAAATAGCAGATTATACAGATCTCCGGTTAACTTAACCGATAGCACCAGTATATATAAATCCTCAATGGAGATACGCAGCCCTTCCCCAACATTCAAGTACAAGATTTGGTAAAAAAACAGAGCCAGCATAATGCCGGTCAGGTCAGCTAAAACATCCAGCAAAAAGCTCTTATTATAGACGACCATCCGCTTCAGTTGCAAGAGATTCGCCTGTATGTAATAAACAAGATAGTGCTTCATCCAATTGCCTCATATTTTTTTCTGCCTTGGGACCATGCTACCTGAGTGATCATAATAAAAACGATCAACCACATAAGCGCTTCTAATACAATCTGCCAATAGGACCTCCATGCATAATTTCCAGTCAGGATGCAGGAGGGATGGTAAACAAGATATGCAGAAGGAAGCTTCAGTAGGAGGCCCCTTATTCCTCTGGGAAAAATATCAAGGGGCAGGATGTTTCCAGATGCAAATGGCAGTAATATCCCTAGAAAATTCATTACAAAACCGATATCTGTGAAATAGAATGCCAGGATGGATAGATAAAAGGTGATTAAAAACGATAAAGGTGCAGCGATTAATGCCATAATAATAAATTGAATGATGCTCTGCAACTTTATTTGAGGCACCAGGTTGCCACTAACAGCTATGAAAGCCAGATAAGCAACAATAATGGCAAAAATAGTGTATACCGCTTTCAAAGCGTAATACACCACAAAATTATGCCAGAAATAACTGTAGGGCTTTAATAGATGATAGTTCAATCCTCCTTCTCGTATATCATTCTGAATATCCCACCAGGTTCCGATTACGAAAAATTCGCTTACAATAGTAGCTATAATGTAATAGAGAAGCAACTGATCTAATTTCCAAGCTCCAATTTGGTAACCTCCGGAATATATAAATTTGGCAAGGAGTAGCTGACCACCCAGGGGAATCAGCACTACTAAAAAGCTGAGGATAAAATTAGTCCGATATGCCGCAGCTTCTTTTATAGTTTGGATGCCAAGCGCAGTATAATACCTACTCATTCTTCAATATCTCAGTGATGATCTCTTCATCATCTTTTTTCTTGATGCTAAAATCGCTAATCTCATATTGAGCAAGGATTTGGCAGATTAGCTGCTTTGAATGGTTCCCTGTGGATTCAAAGACAACTTCTTCATCCTCCACAGTCGTCCCTCCAAATTTCTCTGCTATTTCCCGCGCAACATCATTACTTTTTGCGCTGAGGGTAATAACCTCATGCTGATGCTTTTCCAGCAGAAAAGTAGTATCACCCTGATAGATGATCTCACCATTATCCAAAACAATGCAGGAATTGCAACAATCGGTGATATCCTTAACATTGTGACTGGTGATAATGAAGCAGATGCCGTACTCTTTATGACAGAAATTTATAAAACTCCTTAGCTTGCTTCGGGTAATGATGTCCAATCCTGAAGTTGGTTCATCCAGAAATACTATTTTGGGAAGATGGATGAAGCTGTATATCAGTTCCATCTTGCATCTTTGCCCCAAACTCATATTCCTTAAAGGTTGATCCAATTCATCGCCAATATCCAGAGCTTGGCTGAAATGGGTAATCCGCTTCTTAAATTCATCGCGGCTGAAGCCATATATATAGCGTGATAATTCGAGGCTTTGGATTGCGGGAAGATCCCATATCAATTGTTCTTTCCCGCCCTGAAACAGTCCTATTTGCTTCTTAAATTCTGGTTTCAACTTATATGGAATATGCCCCAGTACCAAGATTTCTCCCGAACTGGAGTGTAATATGCCGGTGAGAAGCTTTACCAGGGTAGTTTTACCTGCTCCATTTTTGCCAAAGATACCCAGATTATGATCCAGATTATGGCAAAGAGAAATTCCTCTGATTGCCTCTATTTCCTTGTAAACAGGCCTGAAGAGCGATACCGAGGTCTTTACACGGTATTTTTTCCAAAGGGACTCTATTCTGATTGTCCGGCTATTTTCCATTCTAATACTCTTGGTTAGATATAGGTTAAGTCATTCTTGGAATATCCATTATCGTGTTCTCCGGTTGTTCTTTCTAATCGGCAGCCACCATAACATATAGATAAAAACATACACTTTCTGCATGAACTAGCAAAAACAATCTTCATTTGTTCTTCCATTCTCTTACTAATGGAATCAAATCCATCTTTAATTTTTCCACATAAGCATTTCTAAATTCCTGTGTTACTTGCATAAATATATGTCCATAAAACTGTCAATAATAAAAACATTCTTTGCCCAATATAAACATAGAAACTTCCCAAAATACTCATTCCGAATATTATAAATCCTCATCCATTACTTCAAATTGACTTCACTTGGACAAATCAACCTATCACTTTATCAATAAATATGATATGGCATTGTTAGGGAATTTGTTTGGACTTGGATAGTTGAAGTTTTCAGTGAGGGTCTATATCTGAAAACTTTTGCTTGACAGCGCTATTCATTTTTATTTAATGAGTTTTATTAAAATTTAGAGGCAGGAAGGAAGTTAGCGCCATGGAACTAATTACAGAACCACTCAAGTTTCCCTCTGATTGCAATATCATACTGGGTCAAAGCCATTTTATTAAGACCGTGGAAGATTTATATGAAGCACTTGTTACCAGCGTTCCCAATATCAAATTCGGTTTGGCATTTTGTGAATCCTCAGGCCCTTGCTTAATTCGTAAAGAAGGCAATGATAATGAACTGATAGAAATTGCCGCGGAAAATATGTTTCGTTTAGGCGCTGGCCACAGCTTTTTGATTATTTTGCAAAATGCTTTCCCTATTAATGTCCTACCGGCAATTAAACGCTGCCAGGAAGTAGTTAATATTTTTTGTGCTACAGCCAATCCGGTGGAAGTAATTTTAGCTCAATCAGAACAGGGACGGGGAATTTTAGGTGTTATTGATGGTTTTTCGCCAAAGGGAATTGAATTGGATACCGATATAACGCACCGAAAGAAATTTCTATTAGATATTGGGTATAAACGCTAAAATAATGATACGCACTTTTATTGCTCTCGAATTACCGAAGCCCTTGAAAAGTAGGCTGGATAGCGTTATTAACCGTTATTCTAAAGTTACTCCTGTGGGGGTAAATTGGGTGAAGCCAGAAAATCTACATCTCACTTTGCTTTTTATTGGTGATGTTCAACCCGCTCAGCTTTCTGAAATTGAAGAAGTGCTTTCCCACCAATTAACTAAGATCCCTGCTTTCAATTTTACTTCCGAAGGCTTGGAATTCTTTCCAGCAACCAACCCCCATCTTTTGTGGCTGAAACTCTCCAGCGAAACCGACGATATTTTCAAACTAAATAGATGCTTAATTAGAGAGCTTTCTACAAAAGGAATTATGCCAGATAAAAAAGCAATGAAACTGCATATCACCTTAGCCCGTTTAAAAATGAACTTAGCGCCGGAACTGGAAAGAGAAATAATGAGCAAAGATCTAAAACAAGGCCCTCTCGTTTTTGACAGTATCTGCCTGTATAAAAGTCTGCTGCTGCCCGAAGGGCCACAATATACTATTCTAAATAAATATAATCTATTGGACAGCCGGAGGTTAAATGCTGGATAAAAACAAGGATGCCGCTCTGAAAACGGCAATTTCGCAACTGGAGAAAAAATATGGAGTGGGAACTCTTATGCGCTTAGGAGATAAACCTAATCAGGCCGTGGATGTAATTCCCACTGGAGCACCAAACTTGGATATTGCTTTAGGCATTGGAGGAATTCCCAAAGGTAGAATAACTGAAATTTACGGAGCTGAAGCATCAGGTAAAACAACTATTGCTTTACATATCGCAGCAGAATGTCAAAAACTGGGTGGAACGGTTGCTTTTATCGATGTGGAACATGCTCTCGATCCTTTTTATGCCAAGCGCTTAGGCGTGGAAATTGATAACCTTCTTCTCTCCCAACCCGATGGTGGTGAACAAGCCTTAGAAATCACAGAAACCTTGGTTCGCAGTTCTGCTGTTGATTTAATCATTATTGATTCAGTGGCAGCTCTGGTTCCTAAACAAGAAATTGAAGGAGATATGGGAGATAGCCATGTAGGTTTACAGGCAAGGTTGATGAGCCAGGCTTTGCGTAAATTAACCGCTATCGTCTCCAAAAGCAATACCGCTGTAATTTTTATCAATCAAACCCGTATGAAAATAGGAGTTACACCCTATATGAATCCAGAAACCACAACTGGTGGTGTAGCGCTAAAATTCTATTCTTCCGTACGTTTGGAAGTTCGCCATATAGGTCAGATAAAAGATGTGGGTTCAGATTCTCAAGTAATAGGAACCCGCACCAGAGTTAAAGTGGTTAAAAACAAATTCGCCCCTCCTTTTAAAACTGTGGAATTTCCTATTATTTTTGGTCAAGGTATCTCTAAACTCGATATTCTATTAGATATGGCAGTGCAGCAGGATATTATTAAGAAAAGCGGTTCCTGGTTCTCCTATCAGGACTTAAAGCTTGCCCAAGGTGCGGATAAAACTAAACTGTATCTAACCGAAAATCCTCAGCTGTTGGAAGAAATTGAAACAAAATTGCGGGAAAAGCTGAAACCTGAAGATTTCAACCTAACTCCTGAAGAAAATGTACCTGAAGATAACGAAGAAAGCTGAAAACGATAAAAAATCCCTTATCATAATTGACAATCAAATATGGGGGATTCTTCCTGATAGAATCCTCCTTCCTTTCTTCCCTATCCCTTATACAGGAGAAATTAACAACGACCAAGCAAAAGAACTGCTTTCCCTAATTGAAAAACAAGCCAGACAACAATTACTAAAATATCTAGGCAACAGAGAACATAGCTCTCTCGAATGTAAACAATACCTTAAAAGAAAACATTATCCCACAGAATTGATTGATACTCTTATTTGCGAATTCCAAGATAAAAAATATATTGATGACCACCGCTATGTGCAAATCCTGATTAGTTCACTTATCTCACGCAAGAAAAGTAAAAATGCAATCGCAATGAAATTGAAAGAAACTCGCCTGCCAACTGAAATTTGGAAAGAACTACTAAATGAACTTTATAATCAGGAAGAAGGAATGGAAAATCTGAAAGAACAGATTACTCAGCTGCGGTTTCGTTATCGGGATTTACCCCCCAGCAAACAGAAAGAAAAGATATATGCTTCCCTTTACCGTAAAGGCTTTAACCTAAATGATATTCATCTTGCCTGGCAAGCTACTGCTCAAGAGATTATCCTTGTGGATTAAAATAATGTTGCATAAGGTATAAGAATTGCTTATTTTATATTGAGATATATAACTGTGTGTACGGTTCCTACTCCAAATTAGATGAGATGATATAGAGTGTCTTGCAAATAACCGGTAGTATGCATATTTACTCCGGAAGTAATGCTAACCTAACATAACCCAAATAAGGAGTATACTATGAAACGAATAAGTTACTTCGTCCTTGTGTTATTGCTGATTACAGGAGGTGTTCTTTCTGCCCAAACCCTGGTCAGCATTGGAAGTGGAACCACAGTTAATACTACAACGGGAGTTCCTACACCTTATGGAACATATTACAAGAACTTCCATCAACAGTTTTTAGTTTTGGCATCCGAACTTAATGATGCTGGTGGAGGAGCTGGTAATATCACATCTATTGCCTTCAATGTCGATAATGTAAATAATTGTAGTCCGATGCCGAACTACACTATCAAATTGAAACAAACAACTCAAACTACCCTGAGCACTACTTTTGAAGTAGGAGATTATACAACTGTTTGGAGCGCACCGGAATTTATGCCTGTAAACGGATGGAATGTTCATACTTTTACAACTCCCTTTAACTGGGATGGTGCCTCCAACCTCATAGTAGATATTGTTACCACTTTAATTACCGGAAGTTACACTCAGAATGCCTCTTGTTATTATTCTACCACTTCTTTCAATAGCTCGCTCCGCTATCAAAGTGATAGTGTTGACGCTTCTACATCCCTTACTGGAACTGTATCTACTAACCGCTCCAATATACAATTTGTTATGGCTCCTATTATAGTAACCAATCCTCCCAATCCGGCAATGTTGGTTTCTCCAGCCAATGGAGCCATCCTTATTAATCCTAATGTAAATTTAAATTGGAATAGCGGTGGCGGCGCTCCCTCTGGTTTTAAACTCTCTTTGGGAACCAATGATCCTCCCACCAACATATTGAACAATCAAGATATGGGCTTGGTTACCACTTACAATCCCCCTCAGGATTTTGATCTTAACACTACCTACTATTGGAAAGTAACTCCTTATAACGCTATAGGAGATGCAATAAACTGCCCTGTTTGGAGTTTCACTACTTACCCTGCACCAATTGTAACTCAACTTCCCTATATGCAAAACTTCGATATCTCAGTTATTCCTCCCGCTTTACCTTATGATTGGACAAGCATCGTACAAGCAACAGTAACTACTGCTTATGTAAACACATTGGCTTCTACAACTTATGCTCATAGCCAACCAAACTGTGTCCGTCTTTATAATTCTACGGATGCCAATGCTACGGTTATGTTAGTAGCTCCAGTTATTGGAGATGCTCTTGATCCTCATTCAGTCAGAATTAAATTTTGGGCTCGTTCCAGTAGTGCCGGCTATCCTCTTTCCGTAGGGGTCTTAACTAATCAAACCGATCCAGCCACTTATCAGGAAGTGCAAAATATAGCTCTTACTACAACGCTAACAGAATATGTGGTTGATTTGACTACTTACACGGGATCCGGACGCTATATTACTTTCAAACATGGGCTGGGTGGAACAAGCCGCACTTTGTATCTGGATGATATCAGCTTGGAATTAATTGCTCCTAACGATTTGGCTGCCCTTTCTGTAACCGGAAATGTTACTCCCAGCGTAGGCAACGCCTCGAACTATACAGTAACAGTGAAAAATTGGGGAACTGCCACCCAAAATGCCTATATTGTTAAATTAATGAGTGGCGATACAGAATTGGCAAGCGTTCCCGGACAATCAATTACTCCTGGATCTACTGTTTCTGTAGTTGTAACTTGGACGCCTATTGCAGAAGGACCAATGAGCATTTATGGAAAAGTAGTCCTTACCGGTGATGTAAATCCTGTTAACGATAATTCACCGGTTATGAATATTTCTGTTATGCCTCCCGGAGCCACTGTAGTAACTATTGGAGAGGGTAATCTTGCTGAAGGCGTGCCCTGGGAATTTTTCTATAAAAGCAGCTTGTTCCAAACTCTGTATTACCAAGCTGAACTTGGGGTGATGGGAAATATTACTGCGATTACTTTCTACAATAACTTTGTCACCAATTTAACTGATAAACCAGTTAAACTGTGGCTCGGAACAACTGATTTGGCGGATCTTAGTGCGGGCTGGATTTTGAATGGTTTAACCTTGGTTTATGACGGCACTCTGAACTTTCCCAGCGGAGAAAATACCATTGTAGTTCCGCTACAAACACCTTATCTCTATACCGGTGGTAATCTTGTTCTCTATGCCAACCGCCCTATGGATACACAGTATTTTAGCAGTAGTGATAATTTCAGAGCTCAGACAATTGGCACTACCCGTGCTCGTAAACTTATGTCAGATTCAGTGATTTACGATCCGATGAATCCTTCGGCCACCGGAACCCTTTCCGGAACTTTTCCAATGACCTCATTTACTTTTGTGGTAACGGGAATGGGTTCTTTAAGCGGAACTGTTACCAGTAGCGGTTCTCCTGTTGCCGATGTTTTGATTCAAGTAAGTAGTGCTAATTATAATTACTCCCGCATTACCTCTGCAACAGGACAATACAATTTTGAGTATTTACCGATTGGAACATATACCGTTACTGCTTCTAAACTTGGTTATGAAACCCAAACAGTGAATGTAACCATTATTGAAGACCAAAATACAATACAGAATTTCAGCTTAGTAGCTTCCAGTACTGTATCTGTAAGTGGGCATATTGTGGGTAGCGATCAACCCACGGTAGGTATTGCCAATGCTCATATATTTTTGGATGGACCTCTGGATTATGAAGGCACTACCAATGCCAATGGTGATTTTACCATCACCGGTGTCCTTTCGGGGAATACCTATAACTATACTATTCAGGCAATTGGCTATGCAGATTTTACTGGAACCGTGGTAGTTGGCTCCACAAGTGTAAATATGGGAACCCTGGTTATGAGCGAATTAGCCCTACCCCCGGTGCAAATTTTAGCAGTGGAAAATACTGCTCAAACCCAAGTTACACTCACTTGGCGTCCTCCCGGCTCAACAGGAACTGGAGCTGGTTTGGAAGATTTCGAAATTGACGATGGCGGCTGGGTTTCCAGTGGTTTCGGTGACTGGGAATGGGGTCACTATAATGTTACTGCTTATACAGATATAGATACTTATGTGGATACACCTCCTCCCTCCGCACATTCTGGAACCGGGATGTGGGGAACAGTTTTAGAAGGAGGTTATTCTAATTGTGGTGCATGGTCTTATTTGCGCAAAACTTTTGACTTCTCCACTATTTCCAATCCTGTCTTACGTTTTTGGCACTATATGAACGGTTACAATACCTGGGATTATGGATTAATAAAGGTGAATGGCAATACAGTTTGGGGAAATAGTTCCTCTGCTGTCTTTATGCCTTGGCAGGAACTTACTATAAATCTTTCGGCTTATGCTAATATGAATAGTGTAGAGATAAGTTTTGAATGGTATGCTACAACTACGGTTTCCTATGCTGGATGGTATATTGATGATATCTATGTTGGACATTCTATAAACAAAACAGTGAATTATGTATATAAGCCAATACCGGAAAAAGAACATTTGCTTTCCGAAGAAGAAGAGGCCTTGTTACATTCTAAACAGTATGTTCAACAGTATGTTCAGGATAACCGTTACTTATCTTCAAAATCTTCAAAAGAGATAAACCAAAACCGCTCTTTATACGGTTACAAGGTCTGGCGTTTTACTTTTGGAAACGAAAACAATGAAGATAGCTGGACTTTGCTTACCGCAAGCACTATTACCGATACAACCTTCATTGATACAGCCTGGGGTACTTTACCCGACGGAAATTATCGCTGGGCTGTGAAAGGTGTTTATACTAATAACTTACTTGGTCCTGCGGGCTTTTCCAATCGGGTACTTATCCTAAGAAATGACCTGGCAGCAAATACTATAACGGGTTCGCTTACTCCCACTGTAGGAACATCATCCACTTATACAATTGGAATTAAAAATGTGGGAACTCAAGCTAAACCAGCAGGAAGTTACACAGTAAAACTAATGAGTGGAGATACAGAACTGGCAAGTGTCTCTGGTCCTGCAATTAATGCCGGTCAGGAATTAGATGTGCCCATTGACTGGGTTCCTACTCAACAGGGAACTATGGTTATCTATGGCAAAGTATCCTTAACGGGAGATACAAATAATGCCAATGACCAAACACCAAATTTAAATATCCTGGTAAATCCTTCCGGGGTCTTTATGATTACGATTGGCACAGGCGGTCAGTTTGCCCGTATGCCTGTAGATATGTATTATAGAAACAGTATCTATGAAGGGCTATACTATCCTGCCGAAATGGGTAACTTTATGGGTCAGATTACCGGTATTCAGTTCTATAATAACTTCTATACCGATCTGCCCAATATGCCTACAAAGGTCTGGATTGGAACTACCACTTTAACTTCGTTGGCTAATGGCTGGATTCCTGTTTCAGAGATGACCTTGGTTTTTGACGGGACGATTAACTACCCTGTTGGGGATAATGTTATCACTATTCCTTTTACTACTCCCTATCTGTATTTGAACTTAGAAAACCTGGTAATCTTTGTGCAACGACCTTATGAAACTGTATATCACAATGGCAGTGATGATTTTCAGGCACAAACGGATGCAACGAATACTGGCCGTTCCCGTCGTTTGTATCATGATACTACTGTTTATGACCCCACAAATCTTCCTACCGATGGAACTGTTTCCGGTCAATTCCCCAAAACTACCTTAATAGTAATTCCGGGCGGAGTTGGTCATCTGGATGGAACAGTTGTTGCCTCCGGAAGTATTCCTTTAGAAGGAGTAGCCGTTAATATTCCTACTACTACTTATAGCACAGTTACGGACGCTTCAGGGCATTATCACATAGCTAATATCCTACCCGATGATTATACTGTGGAATTCAGTAAATATGGATATATCAGTCAAAGCATCAATATTACCATTGAAGAAGATGAAACTGAAATCCTGAATGTAACAATGCAACCAATGCCCACTGTTTCTGTTACGGGAACTATTTTAGCCAGTGATACCGGAGCAGGAATTAACGGTGCTTCCATTTATCTGACAGGTTATCAAAATTATGAAGCTACCAGCACTGCAACTGGAACATTCAGTTTTCCTACGGTCTATGCCAACCAGGAATATGAATACACAATTATCGCTGCTGGCTATACTACCGCCTCCGGAACCATCAATGTAGGTTCTACAAACTACAATATGGGATCCATCACTCTTAACGAAGTTGCCTATGCCCCTTATGGTATAGTTGCAGCCTTAAACGATACTTATACGGAAGTGAATATCAATTGGCAGGCACCAGATCCTACCGCAGTAGATGTAACGGAAGGTTTTGAAGGTACCGTATTTCCGCCTTTACATTGGACTCAAATCATCAATAATACAGGGGCAGAAGTTATTCCTGGTATTTTGCCTACTTGGTGCAGATTTGGAACTGTGAATACAGGTGGTGATCCAATTGCTCCTCCGGAAGGAAATTATCAAGCCGGTTTATGGTGGACTTATACTCACCAGGATGAATGGCTGATTACTCCAGATTTCAACTGTCCGCCAATGGCTCATCTAAATGTAGACGCCTATGTTTATCGGGGCTCTGTATATAACGATCACTATTATATCAAGGTCTCCACCGATAATGGCACTAATTGGACTGTTTTGTATGACGCCACAACAGCAACAGGCGGCTGGAATTATTATGCCTCGCCTATCTATATAGATATGGAAGCGTATGGTGGACAGCAGATTAGAATTGCTTTCCAGGCCGATGATCCCCCTTCCAATGATGGACTTTGGTATGCTTGGTTTATCGATAATCTCTATATCGGTAACGCAATTGAAACTGTTCGTTTTAGCGGTGCGGAACTTACTTCTACCCGTTCTAAAGTTAACTTGGATAGAGTATCTTCAGAAACTATAATTGCTCCAAGTCCTTCACGAGCAGCAATTAATGGCATCAGAGATGTTCAACCTACAGCTACCCTAAAAACCACAGCTCCAGTGCGTAAAGAAAGATCACTTCAGGGATACAAAGTCTGGCGTCTGAACAGTGGAAATGAAACCAATCCTCAAACCTGGGTGGCTTTGAATGATCAGCTGCTTACTAATTTGGCAACCACTGATTCCTCTTGGACAGCTCTTCCTAACGGAACTTACCGTTGGGCTGTGAAAGCTGTTTATACTGCCAATGTTACCTCCGTTGCTTCATTCTCTAATCCGCTTACTAAAGAAGTCCAGATGGGTAATATTGTTGGCTTCGTTCGTAAACAAAATAATCAGCCCATCCCAGGAGCTACAGTAACAGCAAATGAAGTTTCTGCTACCACCAATTCCGCAGGTGCATATTCACTACCTTTGGCAGTAGGAACTTACAATGTAACCGCTTCTGCAACAGGATATCAACCACTAACGATTGAGGGAGTGATTGTTTTACCCAATCAGAATACTACCTTGAACTTTGTGCTTCTTCCTGTATCCAATGAAGATGAATATCTGCCAATTGCAGCTACAGAACTGAAAGGCAACTATCCCAATCCGTTCAATCCAGAAACGACAATTACCTATTCCATTAAGGATAGATGCCAGGTGCGTCTGGAGGTTTATAACCTTAAGGGACAGCTGGTTAGAACCCTGGTAAATACAGAAAAAGCTAGCGGAAACTATAGGGTTGTCTTTGACGCTAAAGATGATAAAGGTAGTCCTCTTTCTTCCGGAATCTATTTTTACCGTCTGCAAGCCGGAAAGTATATCTCCACACGGAAAATGCTGCTGATGGAATAAGATCAGAAAAGTTATGTGATTGCTGTGTAAACAGGAATCATAAAAATGTAGAGGGCGAAACAATGTTTCGCCCTTTCTTTATGATTTTGTTCCTCTGCCTCGAAAACAGGAATCCATAATGAGGATTTTAGAAGAATATTTAGCCACCGAGGTCACCGAAGCCACCGAAAATAGTTCACGCAGAATAGATTTTCGAAACAAGGATTTAAGGGTTTTAGGATTAAGAGGATTATATTATATAACTGCTTATTATATAAGATGTGAATAAAGCCCCTTAGGGCGATACGATCATAGCGACGGTGGCGTAAGCCCCTCGAAAAAGGAAAGATACAATCATTCACTTTTATTTTACACCCCCAGAAAGCCCCTTAGGGCGATACGATCATAGCGATGGTGGCGTAAGCCCCTCGAAAATGATAATAGGCATAGGATGAATAGGATTTTAGGATTAAGAGGAATTCTAATTTAAAGTTCCGCTAGGAACGATACATACTAACGACGGGTTTTTAACCCGGCGCAATAAAAAATGGGTATAAAAGTCCCAGCGGGACGACAGATTTGAGCTTTCGAAACAAGGATTTTAGGATTTTAGGATTAAGAGGATTGAGTTGTGTAGACGGAGGACGCCGTTCCTCCGCTTTTTTTTCTCGCCACCGAAGCCACCGAAAATAATTCACACAGATATATAAACAACTTTATGTTCGAAGGCATCGCTATCTTTAATATACATCCTTTTAGGTAGAATTTTTTTGTTCATTTCTTTCTCCTTAATTTTAGTCCGCTATTTTCAGGACACCTCACAAACAACCCATCCTCCTCTCCTCTTCATCTGCTCCTCCTCTCCTCCTTTTCCCATGGTTAAGGAGGAGTTAAGATGAGGTGGATGAAGAGTTGTATCTGGGCTATCTGAAAGAGAAAGTAAGGATTAGATTAAGACTATCTTTATATGTTGTTAATAGTTATGGTGTTAGGAAATCTCTATGACTTCGGATTATTGATCTTAGTGTGCTTTTTATTTTGATGATAAATCCATTATATATTGGAGGTGATAGTATCTAAAAGGTTGATTAGAAATTGGGAAAGAAAATTGGAGATGTGTAACAGTTTGTATATAATTTAATCCTTAAACCCTCGTTTCTAAAACTTAATCCTCTTAATCCTAAAATCCTAAAATCCTCGTTTCTAAAACTAAATCTGCGTGAACTATTTTCGGTGACTTCGGTGACTAAATATTCTTCATAAATCCTTGTTTCTAAAACTCAAATCTGTCGTCCTGCTGGGACTTTATTTAGGCATTCTTTTTATCGCCGGGTTAAAACCCGTCGTTAGTATGTATCGTTCCTAGCGGAACTTTAAATTAGAAATCCTCTAAATCCTAAAATCCTATTCATCCTATGCCTATTATCATTTTCGAGGGGCTTACGCCACCATCGCTATGATCGTATCGCCCTAAGGGGCTTTTTGTTGAAAATTAAAGAGAAAGATTGTATCTTTCTTTTTTCGAGGGGCTTACGCCACCATCGCTATGATTGTGTCGCCCTAAGGGGCTTTATTCACATCTTATATAATAAGCAGTTATATAATATAATCCTCTTAATCCTATAATCCTTAATTCCTTGTTTTTAAAGCTATATCTGTGTAATCCGTGTAATCTGTGAGAGGATATTTTTTTCGGTGATTTCGGTGGTTTCGGTGGCTTATAAATAAATCCTCTTAATCCTAAAATCCTTAAATCCTTGTTTCTTAAATCTAATCCTAAAATCCTTGTTCCTAAAACTCAAATCTAAAATCCCACAGAATCCTTTTCGACCAAAGCTCTTTGCCCCCTGCAATCATAATCCTGTTCATCCCCTAATTATTTTATCTTTTGCTTGACATTTAGGTGCCAAGTATTTTTGTAACCTAAAACAGGGGTGCTGGAAAATATTCCGGCTGAGATTATACCCTTCGAACCTGATCCGGATAATACCGGCGCGAGGAAGAAGACCTTAAATTTCACTCAGTTAACCATCGAAGGATAAAGCTCATACAAACAACCCCTTAAAAAACTAAAAAGGGGACAAAATGGAAGCTCAAATTTCCCAAGCCATTACCAGCGGCTGGTTTACAAAGCTGCAAAATCATCTCATCAGTGATGTTATAATTGTTGGAGGAGGTCCTTCGGGTCTTGTTTGTGCCGCGGAACTTGCCTCGCAAAACATCAAAACCACCCTTATTGAAAAAGACCTTGCTCCTGGAGGCGGGATGTGGGGTGGAGCGATGTTTTTTAATCAAATCGTTTTCCATAAAGATGCGCTTCAGCTATTAGAGCGTTTTGCAATTTCCTATAGCTATTATGGCAACGACTTATATGTTTGCGATGCCGTGGAAGCAACTTCCTCTCTAATTTACAATGCCACTCATAAAGGAGCGGGCATTTTTACCGGTATTTGTATGGAAGATGTACTGGTAAAAGATAATCGGGTTTCAGGTGTAGTGATAAACTGGTCAACTGTAAAGAAAGACAGATTACATATTGATCCCTTATCTTTATCCGCCCAAGCCATTTTGGATGCAACTGGGCATCCTTGTGAGGTAGTGAGTGTTTTATGCCGCAAAAACACTATCCACTTGAATTTGCCCTCTGATACCATTCCTTATGAAAAGTCTTTAAATGCTGAAGCAGGCGAAAAATCCTGTTTGGAATTTACGCAAGAGGTCTATCCGGGACTTTTTGTTTCCGGTATGGCTGCTTGTGGAGTTAGCGGCAGTAATAGAATGGGTCCTATTTTTACCAGTATGTTGCTTTCCGGAATGAAAGCCGCGGATTTGATTCTGCAATCGCTAAACCGGGAGAATTAACAATGGATAACTTCGGCTTATATATCGTTATGACTAATCCGCTTTTGGGTTATGAGACATTCACCGAGATCTGTGTTCAGGAAGAAGTACCGATGCTGCAGATTCGCGATAAACATCTTTCCGATAAAGAGTTGCTGAATCTTTGCAAAAGGTTGAAAGCTATCACCGAGGGCTCTAAAACCAGGTTCATAGTTGATGACCGACCGGATATCTGTCTTTTGACAAAAGCAGATGGCTTACATTTAGGGCAGGATGATCTTCCCTGGAAAGAGGTTTTACCTTTTTTGCCCACCAACACTCTTCTAGGTGTTTCTACGCATAATTTAAAGCAGGCAAAAGAATTAATGGAAAGTATCACTGCCCAAAAAAACCTACAAAAACCTGATTATTTCAGTTTTGGCCCCATCTATCCTACTGTAGCCAAAGAAAAACCTGATCCCGCTATAGGGGTTGAGGATTTAAAAACTGTTCTGAATTTATCTCCTATACCGGTAGTGGCGATTGGAGGGTTATTTCCTGAAAATCTGCCTAATGTTTTAGCCGTCGGAGCCCAAAATATGGCATTTATCAGGCATTTTACTCTTTCCCGCGAAACAGCGGAATTAAAAGCCAAAATTAGAGAAATGAAATCATTATTAAAGGAGGCACAAAAATGACCCAATTACAACAAGCAACCAAAGGCATAGCCACTTCCGAAATATTAACCGCAGCCAAAGAGGAACATATTGAAGCTGATATTCTTATGCAGCTTATAAAAGAAGGCAAAGTGGTTATCCCTCATAACCAAAACCGTAAAGCGATACCAACTGCTATCGGAAGTAAAATGACTACCAAAATAAATGCCAATATCGGAACTTCGGAACTTTGCTGTGAGCCAGACACCGAAATTGCCAAGCTGCAACTGTGTAAAAAATATCAAGCTCATAGCGTTATGGACCTTTCCACAGGTGGCAATTTAGATAATATCCGCATAAAAATGTTGGAAGCAACAGACCTAATTTTGGGAACGGTACCTCTTTATGCTGTAGCTACAGAATTACAAAGAACCGATAAAGATATCACTGCTTTTGAACCCGAAATGCTCTTTGCCGAAATAGAAAAACAGGCAGAACAGGGAGTGGATTTTATGACCGTGCACGCAGGTATTAACCAATGGTCACTTAAAGCACATCAAAAAGAAAATCGGTTAACGGGAATTGTAAGCAGAGGAGGTGCTTTTATCAAACGCTGGATGCTACATACAGGAAAAGAAAATCCGCTTTATGAACAGTTCGACCGCCTGCTAAATATTTGCCTGAAACACGATGTAACACTAAGTTTGGGAGATGGCTTCAGACCTGGAGCAATTTGTGATGCCACCGATTGTACCCAGATTTCAGAATTGCTTGTGCTGAGCGAACTGGTTAAAAGAGCCCGCCTAAAAGGAGTGCAAGTTATGGTGGAAGGTCCGGGGCATATACCTCTTCCAGAAATTGAAGCTAATGTTTTGCTGGAGAAAAAATTATGCGCTGAAGCTCCTTTTTATGTGTTGGGTCCTCTGCCAACTGATTTTGCTTGTGGTTATGATCATATCACAGGAGCCATTGGAGGTGCCATAGCAGCTTCCTTTGGAGCCGATTTTTTATGCTATGTAACCCCCTCCGAGCATCTTTGTCTGCCAAATCTGGAAGATGTAAAACAGGGCATTATCGCTTCTCGCCTGGCAGCCCATATTGCAGATATTGCCAAAGGAAATGCTAACGCCAGAGAAATTGATAATATTATCGCCAAAGCCAGAAGAGAAATGGATTGGGAAACCATATTCCGTTATAGTATTGATCCTGAGTTGGCAAGAAAACGCAAAAGCGAAACTTCCAGCGAGGTTCAAGATCAATGCAGTATGTGCGGAAAACTATGTGCTATAAAAACAGATAAGCAGTCATAAATAATGCAATTACGAACAAATCTGGCATTTATTGAACCCAGAGATCCTACCTTCCATACGGGTTTGGAACTGGACTATATAATGACTTTAGGTTTGGGGTTTGCTCCTGTTTTTTGTTCCAGCGGATTAACCATTCAAAGCGAAAAAGGAGTGGAAGAAATCATTCCCGTAAATAACCAGAACTTTGAAGCCGGTATTCGAAAAATAGTGCTTTCTGATAAAGTTCAATATTGCAAAATAGGTGCGTTATGTAGCGTTGAACAAGTTAACCTGCTGGAACAAACTCTTTCCTCAAAACGGGAACTTAAAATTGTTGTTGATCCTGTTTTTACTCCGACCAAAGGGAAGGCATTTTTAACTGAATCAGCCCTGCCTGATTTTTTGAAGCTAATGAATCTGGTTGATTTTATAACTCCTAATTTGCCTGAACTATCTTTTTTAACCGGAAAAGATACAACTGCTTTTGAGACGGCTATTGAGGTTGGAAAAGAACTTAGCCAAAAAACGGGAGTAACTGTTTTGCTAACTGGAGGGCACGGCAAAACAAATAATATCCAAGAAGCTATGATTAATAAAAAGGAAGTAACTATTTTCCATTTCCCGCGTAGTAAATGGATATATTCTCACGGAACGGGTTGCGTGTTTTCCACCTTTTTTACTTGTTCTTTGGCAATGGGAAATGATCCGGTTGAGGCATTTACTGAGGCATCTAACTTTGTGCGTAAACTTTTTGATGCCTATAATGCAAAAATCTCTCCGGAAAATCAGTGAATAGGAGTTCAAAGTGCGTAGTTCAAAGTGCGTAGTTCAAAGTTATTTCTTCCGTGGCTTTTGTAACTTCGGTGCTTTCGGTGGCTAAATATTCTTCTAAAATCCTTGTTTCTAAAACTCAAATCTGTCGTCCCGCTGGGACTTTTTATATTTGTACTTTTTGTCGCCGGGTTAAAACCCGTCGTTAGTATGTATCGTTCCTAGCGGAACTTTTTTCATTGTATGTCTTCCTTTTCGAGGGGCTTACGCCACCGTCGCTATGATCGTGTCGCCCTAAGGGGCTTTATTCACATCTTATATAATAAGCAGTTATATAATATAATCCTCTTAATCCTATAATCCTTAAATCCTTGTTTCTAAAGCTATATCTGTGTAATCCGTGTAATCTGTGAGAGGATATTTTTTTCGGTGGCTTCGGTGCTTTCGGTGGCTAAATATTCTTCTAAAATCCTTGTTTCTAAAACTCAAATCTGTCGTCCCGCTGGGACTTTTTATATTTGTTCTTTTTATCGCCGGGTTAAAACCCGTCGTTAGTATGTATCGTTCCTAGCGGAACTTTTTTCATTGTATGTCTTCCTTTTCGAGGGGATTACGCCACCGTCGCTATGATCGTATCGCCCTAAGGGGCTTTATTCACATCTTATATAATAAGCAGTTATATAATATAATCCTCTTAATCCTATAATCCTTAAATCCTTGTTTCTAAAGCTATATCTGTGTAATCCGTGTAATCTGTGAGAGGATATTTTTTTCGGTGGCTTCGGTGCCTTCGGTGGCTAAAAAATAAATCTGCGTAATCAGCGTGAGACCAATAATCTCTCTTGACAGCCAAACCCATTCTAAAATAATGGTATAAACTAATTTACTAAATGAAGGTGGTGATTTATTTGCCTACAGTCGTAGCGAAGGAAAATGAAAGCTTCGATATCTTATTAAAACGCTTTAAGAAAAAATGCGAGAAGGCAGCTATTCTTTCAGAGATAAAAAAGAATCAAGCATACGAAAAGCCCAGCGTTCGTAGAAAACGCGAGGCCAATACAGCCCGGCGCAAAATGTTAAAGATGCAGCGTCGGATGCAGCGTTATATGAAATAAGGTTATATTAACCAAAGAACACAATTAAAAAAATCAAGAACTTAGCTACAGGGACTTAGATTCCCTGTATGCTTTTTTAAGCGGAGAAAAGAATGGGAGTTATTGATTGGATCATTCTTGCCGTTCTGTTAATATTCACATTTTTCGGATGGCGAAAAGGTTTGCTGGCCAATGTAGTTCAATTGTGCGGATATATTCTCACTTTTTTTCTTGTGAGTCATTATTATCCTCTGGTACAGCGTAGTTTAATTTTAAAATATCACTTTGCCAAATGGCTGGCAACCATTGTTTCCGTGATTTTAATTGTGGCGTTGATTGTTGTCATTGCTCGCCTTGTTATTTACATCTTAGAGAAATTTTTACATGCTTTAAAGCTGACATCTTTGAATCGTGGCTTAGGTGCTGTTTTAGGAGTAGTAAACGGTTTACTAGTTGTTATTATTTTAATGGTAGTGCTGGATTTTCTACCCAATATTTCAACCTCGCTAAAAGATGGAGAAAAGCATAGGGTTTATGCTGGAGTAAATCTAGTTAAGGAAGAGATTTTTACTAAGCTGAATTTAACAGAAAGAATGAAACTGATTAAACTGCCCAAGCTCCCTTTTCTTGAGGAGAATGAAGCAGAAGATAAGTAAAAAAAAGTGGAAAGGTGAAGAAATTGAAACCCGCCAATAATTTTAGCTGCATTTGTAAGACAGGAGTTACTTGTGCTCCTCTTAATTATCCATTTGCCAATAGCTTATACAGGTATAATGGATTTCTAATGCCCATCACACAGATATTTTGTCTCCCTTTATAGCGTATGTTTTACCATAATCCCGATTTAGAATTTGATACCTTAGTAGCGCAGATCAGCAAACGCTGTAACAGTGACTTAGGAAGAGCACAATCAGCGAATTTACGGCCGCTTACAGATTTATCCGCAATCAAAAAATCCCAGGCATTGGTTGCTGAAATTCAAGAACAACTTGCTCGTGGTGTAAATCTCGATTTTAGCGGTTTAACAAATCTTGCCCCTCTTTTTGAAGACAGCCGAAATGCCCTGTTTGCTTTTGAGGAATTTACTGCCGTTTATAATAATAACATAATTGTGGAAGAGATTCTTGACCCTCAGGATATTTGGGAGGACTTTCCCGAAATTGCAATATACTTAAAGAAATTAACCTCCTTCGCTGATCTCAATGTTCGCTATCTGCAAATATTCGATACAGATGGCGAGATTTTAGATGGCGCATCCAAGGAACTATATACAATCCGTAAACGGATAAATTCCTTAAGAATGCAGATTCAGAAAACAATGCAGTCCCTCTTAAACGACAATAACTTAGAACGCTATCTGCAGGATAAATATGTAACGCAAAGGGAAGGCCGTTATGTTTTACCGATTAAAGAAGGTTCGGCACCTTTTGTAAACGGTATCGTGCAAAGCCAATCCGGAAGTAAATCTACTGTTTTTATAGAGCCGATGGCAATTATTCCGCTGAATAATGAACTTCAACTATTGAAACAACAGGAAAAACAGGAAGTATTTAAGATTTTCACTGAATACACTGCCGCTATAAAAGCTGAAAAGAAAAGGATTTTGCGCAATCAGGAAATATTGGCTTTTTTGGACTTTCGTTTTGCCTGTGGACGCCTTTGCAATACTATAAAAGCAAAAACTCCTGTTATGCTTTCTGAGCCTTGTTTAAAACTAAAAACAGCAAGGCATCCTTTACTAATTTTGCGTTTAGGCAGTTCTGCCAAAGTGATTCCTTTTGATCTGGAACTTGGCGAAGAGAAAAAAATAATTATTCTCAGTGGACCTAATACTGGAGGAAAAACAGTCCTGCTAAAGGCAACAGGATTGATTACTTTAATGGCTTTATCGGGGCTTCCTGTTCCTGCTGATGAGGATAGCGAAATTGGATTTTTTGAAAATATTTTTGCCGATATTGGTGATGATCAATCAATTGAAAATGCGCTTTCTACTTTTTCGGCACATTTGGAAAAAATCGGCAAAATGCTTCAGTATGCTAATCCTCAAACCTTAATTTTGATTGATGAAATTGGAGCTGCAACCGATCCACAACAGGGTTCAGCCTTAGCTCAGGCAATTTTGGAAAGATTTTTAGCGCTAAATTGTCCAACAATTGTTACTACGCATTACACAGCTCTGAAAATATTTGCAGAACAGCATCCTAAATGTTTGAATGCATCAATGCAGTTTGATACCAAAAATCTGCAACCCACCTATAAATTTATTGCAGGTTTTCCAGGTGATAGCTTTGCAATTGAAGTTGCTGCCTCCCTTGGAATTGAGCCAAAATTAATTGATCGCGCCAAAGAACTTGCCGGCAGCCAAAATGTGCAATTTACGGAATTGCTGAAAAAAATGCAGGAAGAAAAAAAGAAATTTAGCGTTTCCAGCTACCAAAATGAACTAAAAACCCGTCTGCTAGAAAATAAACTGCAAGAACTAGCCAAAAAAGAAGAAGATTGGGAAAAAGAAGTTATACAGCGTCGGCAAAATTACCTGAAAGAACTGCAGCAAGAACTTATTTCCCAGCAGAAAATTTACCAAAATGAACTGGAAGAGCTGAAAACTCTGTCTAAACAGGAACGTAAATCTCTTTCGGAATATAAATTGCATTATATTGAAACGAAAACAGCTGAGATTCAAAAAGAGCTTAACGATAATATTAACGATAATCTGAGCCCTATCAGAAACCCCCAACCCGGAACGAAAGTATGGCTTTCCAATTTTGATACGGAAGCAGTTATTTTGTCAATTGAGGGTGAACAAGCAAAAGTGGATATGAATGGAATTACTTTTCAAACACCAGTTAGCACCCTTTTTGAAACAAAAACCAAAGAGGTTGTTATCAAAAACGAAACGAAAGTGAAAGCCTATATAGCTCCTAAGGCAAAATTCGAACTGAAAATCCTGGGGCTTACTTTTGATGAAGCAAAACCCTTAATTGATGATTTTTTAGACGACGCTACTTTGGCTGGATTGCATTCTTTAAGAATTGTTCACGGAAAAGGAACCGGTGCCTTAAGAACAAAAGTAAGGGACTATCTAAAAAAGAAGAAACAGGTAATTAGCATTGGAACTCCAGGCCAAGCTGAAGGTGGAAGCGGAGTTACAATCGTGAATATATAACAGGATGGTTGATGTTTTCATCAACCCTCAACACTATATTTTAGGTAGTTACCTATAAGCTATAGGAAACTTGAAAACTTGGCTGTTAGGAGAACGACGAAATGCCGTTCTTCCCTGAAAAAGAGATATATACTATGGACCAAAACTTAATCGATCAAATTCGTCGCGCTAATGACATTGTAGATGTTATTCAAGGTTATATACCCTTGAAAAAGGTAGGGAGTAACTATCGGGGTTTATGCCCTTTTCATAATGATACCAGACCTTCGCTATATGTAAACCAACCCAAGCAAATATACAAATGTTTTGCTTGTGGAAAAGCCGGCAATGTAATCAGTTTTGTAGTTGATTTTGAAAAGCTCAGTTTTATTGAAGCTGTTAAAAAACTGGCTGCGCGTGCCGGAATCAGTGTTCCTGAATATGAAAAAACGAAGGTGGTAAACACAAAGCGTGAAAAGCTCTTAAGTGTTTATAAATGCGCTGCGGATTTCTTTAATGAATCCCTTTTTGCTTACGGACAGGAAGTTTTGGACTATTTAAGAAAGCGTTCTTTTTCTCCAGATACGGCTAAAGAGCTTCATCTTGGTTATGCTTTAAACAGCGATAAAGCCCTTTTAAATCACCTGCTGAAAGAAGGCTATAGTGTTTCGCTGTTAAAGGATTCTGGACTTTTCGGAAATTATGGTGGAGGTTTAACAGATCTTTTTAAAGACCGCTTGATCTTTCCTATTCATAATAGCTTAGGCGAAGTTATCGCTTTCGGGGGACGCCTTCTGGAATCCAAACCCGGAATCGGAAAATATATAAATTCCCCCGGCACTGAACTTTACACTAAAGGTAAAGAACTCTACGGACTGTTTAAAACCAAATATAACATCAGCAAGGCGGGCACAGCTATCATCTGTGAAGGGTATTTTGATTTTTTACGGCTCTATGCAAACGGTTTTACTAATTCCGTTGCTAGTTTAGGAACTGCCTTAACCGAAGATCAAATAAATTTATTGGCACGTTTCTGTAATCGGATTATTATGTTATATGATGGTGATGTTGCAGGAATTAAAGCAGCAATAAGAGGTGGTCTATTATGTTTAAGCAAAGGACTGGAAGTTCTAATCGCCAATCTTCCTGAACAGGAAGATCCCGATTCTCTTATTTTAAAACAGGGCAATATGGCAATGCAAGAGGTTTTAGGTACAGCAATTCCGTTAATCAGTTTTCTGGCAACGGATAAGCGTCTGGAACAACCAACTGCGGAAAGAATTGAACTTATTTTAGATGCTTTACGAATGCTGAACGACCAAATTAAAAAGGAATTGCTGCTAAAAGAGGTTTCAGAGGCCTTTGGAATAACTATTGGTGCATTAAACAGTAAATTACGCAGCCGTGGTACTTATCGTTATCCTGCCTCTGAACCAGTGAAAACAGCGCCTCAGAATGAGAACTATGAAGAACGAAATGTCCTTATTTTGGCGTTAAAAGATTATGATTCATATAAATTACTTGCCAAAGAACTGGATTCGAGTTATTTTAATAATAAACTCTATCGTGAACTATATAAATTTCTGATAGATAAAAACATAAAAGAAGAACCCTGGGAACCTGAATCCCTGCTGGATAATATTGAAAATAATGATATAAAGGAAAGCTTAGCTGAACTTCTTTTTGAGGATTTACAGCAAATGCGGTTTGAAGATTGCCTACACGGCTTACGCATCCGAAAAATCCAACACGAATTGGAAGAAATGGACCGCGCTATTAGCAAAAACCCTAATAACCTGGAACTCCTCAAAGAGAAGGAAAAGCTTGCTCTAAAGTATAGGCGTATGACCAAAAAGGTCGTTAACAAAGTCCTGTATTGAAGGACGCAGTAAGGAGCATTGATGATTACTTACAACGAATGTTTGAAAAAATTGGTGGAATTGGGCAAAGAATCCGGTTACATTACTTTTAAGCAGATTAATGATATTCTACCCCCAAGCCCTTTCTTCCTCGATAAAGTTGATGATATTATCTTCGATTTGTCCCAAGATGGCATCGAAATCATCGACGAAACGGAAAAACGTATTACAAAAAGTGGTGCGGCTATTCGTAAGCCTTCAACTACTAAAAAATTTAAAAGTAAACGCTACTATGACGATCCTGTCCGTATGTATTTACGAGAAATGGGACGCGTTCCCTTGCTGGATAGAGAAGGGGAAGTGCGCGTGGCCAAAAAGATAGAGACCTATCAAAAAATGATTAACCAGAATGTCTTCAAATGCGGAAGCACGCTGCGCGAAATGTATAACTTCCTCCATCGCTACCGCGAAAGAAGAGTCCGCTTAGACCAAATTTTTAAAGTGGATATCAGCACCTGGATAGATAAAAATCAGGACGCCAAAATTATCGATAAATTCAAAGAAATTCTTAAAGAAAACGAAGAAAAATTCGAAAAAGTAGGATATATCCTTGATAATTGCGATTTTGATGATACCGGCACTGCCAGTCGCCAAGAAGAAATTGACGAAATTCGCAATCAAATCGTTAATACCTTTATGCAACTATCCTATAACGATAAACTGATTAAACGAATGGTTTACCGCATCCGCTCTCTGGTGGAACGCATCGAAGAAAGCTATCAAAGTATCAATAACTTAACCCGCATCAAACGCTTTACTATAGACGAAATTTGTATGTATGGACGCCGCGCCAAAAAAAGCGATGAGGACTTTCAGGAAGTGCTGGATGAAACAGGAATTGACCCTAATGTCTTTGTAGAAACCCTACGCAAAATTAAAAACGCCCGCCGAAAAATCCGCCGCGTAGAACTGGAAACCAAAATGACCGGAAATGAACTAATTTTCCTGCTGCGCGAAATTGACCGCGCCGAACGCAATAAAGAAAAAGCCCAAAACGAAATGATTGAGGCAAATGTCCGCCTCGTTATTAGTATCGCTAAACACTACAACAACCGTGGACTGGAATTTCTGGACCTCATTCAGGAAGGAAATACAGGACTTATGCGCGCCGTGGAAAAATACGATTACCGCAAAGGCTATAAATTCAGCACTTACGCTACTTGGTGGATTCGCCAAGCAATCACAAGAGCTATTGCAGACCAAGCAAGAACTATTCGCATCCCGGTCCATATGATTGAATCCATCAATAAAATCAATAGAACCAGCCGTCGCCTGGTGCAAAAATTAGGACGCGATCCCTATCCGGAAGAAATTTCCGAAGTTCTGGATATCCCAGTGGAAAAAATTAAAAACATTATGTCGATCAGCAAAGAACCCGTCTCGCTGGATAAACCCATCGGCCACGATAGCGAAGATAGCATCCTGGGCGATTTTATCGAAGATAGAACCATTATTTCTCCCGAACGCCTGGCTGAACGCTCCCTGCTAAAAAAACAGGTAGATGAAGTTCTAAAGACCCTAACCCCACGCGAGGAAAGAGTTATCCGCCTGCGCTTTGGCATTGATGACGGCTATCATAGAACCCTGGAAGAAGTTGGCAATATTTTTCAAGTGACCAGGGAACGTATTCGCCAAATTGAAGAAAAAGCCCTTAAAAAATTGCGCCATCCTTCGCGTGCCGCTATTTTGCAACAGTTTCTGGATAACTTCCATGTGAAATAATATAGAACAAAAATACCACCTGTAGCCGGAGGATGCCGTTCCTCCGCAAGAAAATATTCTCTCACAGATTCCACAGATTTAAGAGGATAATAGGTCTGGGATGAACAGGATTATAGGGATTTTTGGGATTGTTAAAACAATAATTTTCCCAAAAGCCCCTTGTGGGGTAGTAAAATAAAAAAGATGATGGTTGTGTCTTTTTTCTCGAGGGGCTTACGCCACCGTCGCTATTTGTGTTGTCCTTTGAGTTAAAATCGGCTTTGCTCGTGATTTTCCAGACAATTTCATTCTTTTTTCCTATCTTTTAAATAGGTCATTAATTATCTCATAGAATATGCCGATTTTGACTTAAAGCCGACAACCGACAGATTATTTACACCACCGTCGCTATGATCGTATCGCCCTAAGGGGCTTTCTGGAGGTGTAAAATAAAAGTGAATGATTGTATCTTTCCCTTTTCGAGGGGCTTACGCCACCGTCGCTATGATCGTATCGCCATTTGAGTTAAAATCGGCTTTGCTCGTGATTTTCCATACAATTTCATTCTTTTTTCCTATCTTTTAAATAGGTCATTAATAATTTCATAGAATAGGCCGATTTTGACTTAAAGACAACATTCGACAGATTATTTACCCCACCGTCGCTATTTGTGTTGTCCTTTGAGTTAAAATCGGCTTTGCTCGTGATTTTCCAGACAATTTCATTCTTTTTTCCTATCTTTTAAATAGGTCATTA
>Ga0255347_1001990_pt1 | contig 30341 bp, 23 predicted proteins | sample wastewater_treat_2_FD_192479 | JGI IMG/M metagenome (GOLD analysis project Ga0255347, IMG submission 192479) | Wastewater microbial communities from Lulu Island WWTP, Vancouver, Canada - plant24 | ecosystem: Engineered > WWTP > Wastewater > Unclassified | place: Canada: Vancouver, British... | reverse complement strand
TATAAAAACAGGAAATATTTCGCCCAATACGCAATATCATCGTATCAGCCTCAATTTCACCGGTCAACGTATCCTTAATCGATCTATCAATATAACGACACTCTATAATAGCAGGTTCGAGAATAACGTTTTTTTGAGCAAATACTCCAATCGAAACCGATAAGAGTAAACAGGCAAAAGCCATTTTATTAAATACATTGATCATAATATTATTCCAAATAATAAGTTTCTTATGCCATATACTTCAACTATTTCATCACCAGAAACTTGTTTTGTAAGCAAAGATAAGTAAAATTATTACCTTATCAGCAACCTAAACGATTGAGATTGTAACAGTTCTTGGAGCACTACTATCATCCTCCTATCCTAACACGCTATAACCCCCAACCCGCACCGCACAACACGTACCACGAAACAAAAAAACGCAGAACCTTACGTCTTTCTGCGTAAAATTCTGCGTAAAAATATAACTCACCTAAGTTAAACTTAGTGGAGATGGGCGGAGTCGAACCGCCGTCCAAACATAGCGCCAGAGGGTTTTCTACATGCTTATCCTGCTGTTGATTGTCAGGAGGAGACTGCTTGCAGGCCTGCCACCGCCCCCGTATCCTCGGTCTCTTAACGCGATGTAGAGGAGTAGTCGCGTGCAGCGAACTTGGATGATACCCCAAATGCCGAACATAGTCCGCTTAAAGTCCGGCGGGATACTCGTCGATACCGGCCTGGCCGGCTCGATTAAGGAATCTGACTTAGTCAAGATTACGCAGCGAGTGCATAGTTGTTGTTGCCAGTTAATGGCTTGAGATCTGAGATTAACGAGCCAGGTCACGAAGCTCGGCATGCTTGCCATCCGTCATCATATGCTGTCAAAACCAGACATCCCCATATATGACATCAGCAGAAGTCAAAGAACTATCTATATATTAGATGCAAAAAAAGCCAAAAAGTTGCATCAGCTACTCTTCTTTATACTTAAATCTGCGGATTTTCCTGGTTGCGGTCTTGTCAAAGGGCTCTTTCATCACCTCGACATCGTTTATTTTGGAGGTTTTGCTAACCTTTTTATTGACGATATTCATCACCGCAGCTTTTCTGGCCTCAAGTTTTTCGTAAAACTCCGCTTCTCCTTCGCTATCCCAGTCTATAATATTCTCATTGAACTGGACGAGGGCTACAAGTTTGCCTTTACGCTGAATGATGATGGATTCATTTACACCTTCTATATCATTGATGACGCTCTCAATCTCTTCCGGGTAGATATTTTCGCCCGAAGGGCCGACTATCATATTGCCAATACGCCCTCTTACATAGTAGCGACCCTTCTTGTCCATAGTGGCAACGTCCTTGGTCTTGAACCATCCATCCTCTGTAAAGGCCTCCTTGGTACGCTTGGGGTCCTTGTAATATCCGAGCATCACATTGTCTCCCTTAACCACAATTTCTCCCTCTCCTGTCTCCGGATTGGGGTTTTCCAGACGCATCTCAACTCCATATACGGGAAATCCCATGGATCCGGGGTATCTGTGCTTGCCAACGGCATGGCTGAGAAGAGGGGAAGTCTCGGTAAGCCCGTAGCCAATAGCGTAGGGAAAGCGTGCCTTGTAGAGAAACTCCTCAACCGTAGTGTCGAGCTTGGCTCCTCCAATACCGAAAAAGGTGATTTTGCCGCCGAAACTCTTTTTCAACTTCATCCCTATAATGAGAGACATCAGTTTGTTGTGACGCACATTCATCCAAGAGAGGGTTTTACTCTTGCGAATAGTCGGAAGTACACTGTTTCGGTAGATTTTCTCTATAATCAGCGGAACAGTGAGAAGCACCGTAGGACGAACTTTCTTCATAGCGGCCAATAGCAGTGCGGGTACCGGTGGTGTAGAGAGATAATAGACGGTTGCACCGCAATAGATTGGATAGAGTACGCCGAGTGTCAGTTCGTAGGTATGGGCCATCGGAAGGATGGAGAGCCAGGTATCTCTCTCAGTACACTTGTGAGAATGATAGCAGGAGATGACGTTGGATGCAAAATTGCGATGGCTGAGAACTACTCCCTTGGCGCTACCGGTGGTGCCGGAGGTATAGATGATGGCCGCTATATCTTCGGGCATCGGTACTCCTACTCTACCGTCGCAGGTAAATGCCTCGTCATCGGCTTTTATGGTCTCGAAAGTATCAATGTCCACCACCAAACGCATATTGTCTAGAGACTCCTGAGAGAGCTTGTGAAGGAGTTTTCTGGAAATGAAAATCGCTTTGCTCTCGGAATGTTGCAGGATATTGGTCACTTCATTTTCAGAGGAATCAATAAGTATGGGTACCACTATACGGCTGAATGGTACGCAGGCAAAGAAAGCCACCGTCCAATTTGGAGTATTGTTGGCAAGAATTGCCACTTTATCCCCCGATCCTATACCGTACTGGGTAAGTTTTTTGGAGATGGAGTCGCACTTTTTCTTGAATGAGCTATAGGTATATGAAAGCTCCCCGTCAATTACCTGCGAGAGTTTATTGTCGGGGTATACGGTGGTTGCATAATCATAGAGGTTGCCGAGGGTGTCAACATAATTTTCACGCATCCTCTTAAATATTTTCAAAATTCTCTTCATACTTGGTAAAAAGGGGTACACAAAAGGCCTGCAAAGATATGCAAAGTTGTCAAATAACCATCTAATTGTCGGAATTAACGGAAATATAAGTCATAAATAGACTTAAAACAACGAATATTACTCCATAACCTACACCCGGAACTCAGAACTCAGAACTCAGAACTCCCTATACTTATATCTGCGGATTTTTCTTGTAGCGGTCATATCAAAAGGCTCTTTCATTACCTCGACATAGTTTATTTTAGAGTTTTTACTCACCCTTTTGTTGACATCGTTCATCACCATGGCTTTTATGGCTTCAATTTTCTCATAAAATTCTGCCTCACCTTCGCATCCCCAGTCAATAATATTCTCATCAAACCGAATAAGTGCCACCAATTTACCTTTGCGCTCAACAATTATTGCTTCATTGACACCTTCTATCTCATTGATCAGGCTCTCTATCTCTTCCGGATAGATATTTTCGCCCGAAGGGCCGACAATCATATTCCCAACACGGCCTTTGATATAGTACCGTCCTTTATCATCCATAGAGGCGACATCATTAGTCTTAAACCAACCATCCTCAGTAAAGGCCTCCCTGGTTCGCTCCGGGTCCTTATAATAACCGAGCATGACATTGTCTCCCTTAACCACAATTTCCCCTTCTCTGGTTTCGGGATTGACATTATCCAAACGCATCTCTACCCCATATACCGGATATCCTATAGATCCGGGGTATCTATCCTTGCCCATAGCGTGGCAGATAAGGGGAGCAGTCTCGGTGAGTCCATAGCCTATTGCATAAGGAAAGCGCGCCTTCCAGAGAAACTCCTCGACTATGGTGTCGAGCTTGGCACCGCCAATGCCAAAGAAATTGAGCCTTCCTCCCAGAATCTTTTTAAGTTTCAATCCAATAATGAGACACATCAGTCTATTGTGGTGCTCATTTAACCAGGAAAGGGCCTTACTCTTTCTAATGGTAGGCAGGACGCTGTTGCGGTAGATTTTTTCAATAATAAGTGGTACGGTGAGAAGTGCCGTAGGACGGATTTTCTTCAAAGCAGCTATTAGTAGTGCGGGTACCGGCGGTGTGGAGAGATAATAGGCTGTTGCACCGCAATAGATAGGATAGAGCACTCCGAGGGAAAGTTCGTATGTATGGGCCATCGGTAGGATGGAAATACAGCTATCCTTATCCGTACACTTGTGAGAGTAATTACAGGCCATCACATTGGCTATGAAATTGCGGTGGCTCAGCATCACTCCCTTGGCAGTGCCTGTGGTGCCTGAGGTGTAGATAATGGCGGCAACATCATTCGGCGTGGGCACCGCTACAGTACCGTCGCCGGTAAAACCCTCGTCATCAGCTTTTATTGTCTCGAAGGTATCAATATCCACCACCAATCTCATTCTGTTAAGGGACTCCTTCGAGAGCTTATAGAGCAGTTTCTCGGAGATGAAAATCACCTTGCTGTCGGAATGTTGCAGTATGTTGGTCACCTCATTTTCTGAAGAATCTACGAGAATGGGGACAGCAATGCGACTGAACGGTACGCATGCAAAGAAAGCTACCGTCCAGTTGGGAGTATTGTGGGAGAGTATTGCGACCTTGTCACCGGCCCCTATGCCATATTGACTTAGTTTTCTCGAGAGGAATTCGAACTTTTCCTTAAATGAACCGTAGGTATAAAAGAGTTCCCCGTCTATTACCTGCGACTGCTTGTTATCTCTATATTTCGTGGTTGAATAGTCATATAGCGTGCCAAGGGTGTCAATGTTATTTTCGCGCCACCTCTTCAATGTTTTTGAAATTCTCCTCATACCTTATAGAAACGGGGGTTCATTTAAATGACAAAGATATAAATATTTGGATAATTGTCAGAGTTGGCATAGATTTGATCCCTCAAAATACTTAATACAGATTATGTCACTCTATATTCCCACCGGTTACAGCAATATCCTTGGTACGGTCGTCAGGACCGAAAAGGCCATCAAAGTGGTTAAAGATATGTTTCAACTCAACCTTTCGGCTCAACTCTCTCTGTTGCGAGTGACTGCTCCAATGGTGGTTATGAAGGGAACAGGGATCAACGATGATCTCAACGGAGTTGAGCGTCCTGTGACCTTCCCTATCAGGGATCTGGAAGATAGCCCCGCAGAAGTTGTACACTCTCTTGCAAAATGGAAACGCTTAAAGTTGGCAACACTCCAAACTCCGGTCGGAAGCGGTATTTATACTGATATGAATGCTCTGAGACCCGATGAGGAACTGGACAACATCCACTCTATCTATGTGGATCAATGGGACTGGGAAAGAGTAATTGAGAGTTCCGAAAGAAACCTTGATTTCCTCAAAAAGATAGTCCGCCGTATCTATGAGGCCATAAAGGTGACTGAAAATAAGATATATGTGGATTTTCCACAGATTTACCCAATACTACCGGAAGAAATTTTCTTTATCCATTCGGAAGAATTATTGCAAAGATATCCGGGACTCTCATCCAAGGAGAGAGAAGATGCAATTTGCAAGGAGAAAAAGGCGGTCTTTATAATCGGCATCGGCGGAGAACTCTCTGATGGAAAACCTCACGACTCGAGGGCATCCGACTATGATGACTGGAGTACTCTGAATTCGGATGGGTATAATGGGCTGAACGGAGACCTGCTGCTATGGAATCCTGTACTGGGGAGTGCCTTTGAGATTTCCTCCATGGGTATAAGGGTAGATGAGGAAGCTCTGCGTTACCAACTTGCTCTCAGAGGTGAAGAGTGGAAGTCTGAACTCTACTTCCACCGAAAGCTGCTTGCCGGAGAATTGCCTCTTTCCATAGGCGGTGGCATAGGACAATCACGCCTCTGCATGTTCCTGCTCAGAAAAGCTCACATAGGCGAAATTCAGAGCAGTATCTGGCCCGAAGAGATGCGCATTGAGGGCCATAAAAACGGCATAGACCTGGCCTGAGATAAGTATAGAGTTCGCCTGAGATAAGCATAGAGTTCGCCTAAATTGGCTTAAAAGCCACCTATCCCATAAGTTTCTTGTATTTGAAGCGTTTAGGTTCTACATTACCCAGACGACGCTTCTTATTCTCCTCATATTCCGAGTAGGTCCCTTCAAAGAAATAGACCTTTGAGTCACCCTCAAATGCAAGGATATGGGTTGCAATACGGTCGAGAAACCATCTGTCGTGAGAGATGACTACGGCACAACCTGCAAAATTTTCGAGACCCTCCTCGAGGGCTCGGATAGTGTTGACATCCACATCGTTCGTAGGCTCGTCAAGCAACAGCACGTTTGCATTCTCCTTTAGGGTCAATGCAAGGTGGAGACGATTCCTCTCTCCTCCCGAGAGAACCCCGCAAAGTTTTTCCTGATCAGCCCCTCCAAAATTGAATCTCGAAACGTATGCACGGGCATTAACCTCACGATTGCCAAGCTTTACATATTCGGAATTCTGCGCAATGGTCTCGTAAACTGTAAGATCGGGATCAATCTGCTTGTGCTGCTGATCCACATAGGCTATTTTGACACTCTCTCCTATCTCAAAGGTTCCGCTATCAGGCTTATCATATCCCATAATCAGCCTGAAAAGTGTGGTTTTGCCGGATCCGTTTGGACCAATTACACCTACAATTCCTGCCGGAGGCAGTTTAAAGGTCAAATCCTCAAATAATATCTTGTCACCATAAGCCTTGCTCACTCCCTGGCAGTCGATTACCTTGTCGCCGAGACGAGGACCATTTGGGATAAAGATTTCAAGCCTCTCATCTTTCTGGCGTCCATCTTCGCTAAGAAGTTTTTCGTAAGCACCCAAACGGGCCTTAGACTTGGCATGACGAGCTTTTGGGGCCATTCTGACCCATTCAAGCTCCCGCTCGAGGGTCTTACGACGCTTACTCTCCTGTTTCTCCTCCATTGCAAGGCGAATGCTTTTCTGCTCAAGCCATGATGAATAATTACCCTTCCAGGGGATTCCCTCTCCCCGGTCCAGTTCGAGTATCCATCCGGCTACGTTGTCGAGAAAATATCTATCGTGAGTCACAGCTATGACCGTACCCTTGTACTGCTTGAGATGGGCTTCGAGCCACTGGATACTCTCGGTATCAAGGTGGTTGGTGGGTTCATCAAGCAATAATACGTCCGGCTCCTTGAGTAGAAGGCGACAAAGTGCCACCCTGCGCCTCTCTCCACCACTGAGCGTAGAAATGTATGCATCCGGGTCCGGGCACTGAAGCGCATCCATCGCCCTTTCCAGCCTGGAGTCAATATCCCAACCGCTTACCTGCTCGATCCTATCGGTTAATTCACCCTGACGCTCGATAAGAGCATTCATCTCATCATCATCCATCGGCTCCATAAATTTGAGGTTAACCTCTTCGTACTCGCTCAGCAAGTCCATTACCTCCTGTACTCCTTCCCTAACCACTTCTATCACTGTTTTGGAGTCATCAAGCTGCGGCTCCTGCTCCAGATATCCCACGGAGTATCCGGGGGCAAAAACTACTTCTCCCTGTGTTGGAATCTCGACACCGGCTATGATCTTCAATACGGTGGATTTACCCGATCCGTTAAGACCTATGATACCGATTTTTGCTCCGTAAAAAAATGAGAGATAAATATCCTTTAAGATTACTTTGTTGTTGTGGGGCAGAATTTTACTTACCCCGTTCATCGAAAAGATAATTTTTTCGTCAGCCATGATATGTTAAAAATTTATTATTTCCATGTAATTGCGAATAACCTTCACTACATTTTCTATACTGCCTAATTTTGTGGAGTTGAGAGAGAGATGGTAACTGGAACAATCTCCCCACTGTCTGAAGGTGTAGTAGTTGTAATAATCGGACCGCTTACGGTCTCCCCGCTCTATCAGGCGACAGGCCTCAGCCTCAGTTATACCTTGATCTGAGACAAGTCTGGCGACTCTGTCCTCTTTCGAGGCACTAATGAAAACAGAAAGGCGACGGGGATGATCGCGAAGGACATAGTCAGCACATCTTCCCACTATGATGCAGGATTCTCTTTCTGCAATACACCTCATAACTTCGCTCTGTATTTTAAATAGTTCTTCATCTGAGATGGCATTAAAGGAAGAGAATGCGTCATTTCCCTGCATTGTCGACCTTAGTCCAAAAAAACGCACTAGAGGCCTCTTGGCTCTTTTTTCATCGCGTTTTTCAAAACATTCGCAAGCCAGGCCGCTCTGTTTGGATACTTCCAGCAACAGGTTCTTATCATACATCTTTACGCCGAGCTGCTCGGATAGCATATGTGCCGTGGCAAGTCCTCCACTGCCAATCTGGCGTCCTATAGTTATTACAAAATTGTTCATATCGAGTTACGGGTTAAGGGGTGCGAGTTACGGGGTTCGGGATGGGTTCTTCTTCAATATTCTGAAGGGCTGTTTCAGCCCTGAATTTACGAATCAAAGAGGCAAGCATCAGTGCTGCCACTATGGATGCAATGGCATCAGAGACCGGCATGCTGATCCATACTCCGTCAACTCCGAAAAAGCCGGGCAGTATTGCAAGGCTCGGAATCAAAAAGAGTAACTGACGTGAAAGAGAGAGGAAAATCGCTCTTCTTGCAAGTCCCAGACTCTGGAAAAAGTTGGATGTAACCATCTGAAAGCCCACTATAGGAAAGAGGGAAACACCAATTCTGAACCCACGCGAAGCAATTGCTTTCAGTTCGGGATCTCTGGTAAATAGCGATACCGGAACTTCCGGAAAAAACATGCCTACAAGGAAGCAAAGTGTGGTTATAAGTGTCGCCCAGAAAACTGTCAACCGGAAGACCTCGACCACCCTCGAATAGAGTTTAGCTCCATAATTGTACCCCGCTATAGGCTGCATGCCATGCGTAAATCCCATGACTATCATCATAAAAAGGAATACAACCCTATTTATTATACCGTAAGCTCCAATAGCCATGTCACCGCCATGACTCCTTAGCTGATTATTCATCAGAATTACCACTAAAGAAGAGGTGAGATTCATCAGGAAAGGTGCCATGCCTATTGAAAGCGAACGACCTGCAATCTTCCGGTCAAGGGAGAACTGTTCCCTTGAAAAATGGAGTACCCTGCTTTTATCGGAAAGCATTCTGAAGACCCATACCAGTGCTACTGCTTGTGAAAGGACTGTCGCAATAGCTGCGCCCTGAATACCCATATCGAACACGAAGATGAATATCGGATCCAAAATAGTATTAAGCACCACGGTCAAAATCGTAGCAGTCATCGCCTTTTTAGGAAATCCAGCCGACCTTAATATGGCATTCAGTCCAAAATAGAGGTGGGTGATGATATTACCGAGTAATATCACTGTCATGTACTCCTTGGCATAAGGGAGTGTCGCATCACTGGCTCCGAAAAATCTAAGGATTGGGGTTAGGAAGGAGATGGAAAATATGATGAAGAAAACTCCAATGGTGACATTGAGGATAAAGACGTTTGCAAGCACTTTTTTAGCCATATCGTAGTTGCGCTGTCCCAGCAGGACAGATACGAGCGTAGCACCTCCGGCACCTACCAGAGTTCCAAAAGCTGCTGAAATATTCATAAGGGGAAAGGTCACCGCAAGACCCGATATTGCGAGAGGTCCCACTCCTTGACCAATAAATATGCTGTCCACCATATTGTAAAGCGAGGATGCAGTCATCGCAATAATTGCCGGTACTGCATATTGTCTCAGCAATGTTCCTATCTTTTCCGTTCCAAGCTCTACAGGTATCTTCTCTGCCATAATTATAATTCTACTTCCGGGCAAAGATAAGCATTAAGATTTGAAAAATTTTTGTATATTTGAGAATTGAGAGTAGGATACAACGAGGGTGACACGAATAGTGATGATTATTGTCATTGACAATTAATAATCACGCAATGTTAAAAGCCAATGGCTAAAGGCTAACGGCTAAAAGCCAACGGCCAATAACTAAAGGCTAAAAACTGACTGAAATTACTAACAACCAATACCTATATGCCATGAAACGACTGCTAATCCTATTCAGCACACTGTCGGCGCTGCTGCTTTCAGGATCTTTTTGTGCCGGCAGGATGAATGTTCCCCGGATCGGACAGATCTGGCAGGATAAGGTCATCACGCTTCCCGACCAGTCCGTTCCGGATATTGAGTACTACTTTGATGCCATTGTCAAAGCATTTTCTAACAACGTCTTGCAAGTGGCATACAATGTCTACCACGAAATAGATGTCGAAAGTGACCCTAATTGTTATGTTGTTATGGATAAACGCAACGGCTATATGCGTGCAGGCGTTGCCGGTGAGCAGGAGGGTAATCTGCAAATGTGTTACTGGAGAGTACCTGATGGCAGACGCATAGTCGGAATTATCCTAAGAGAAGAGGATAGTGTAATCAAAATGTTTTATGAGCACCGCATCGAAGAACAATCTCTAAAACCCCTCCCTCAACTCGCTGCATCCATTCCCGATGCAAAACGTTACTACATTGAATTGCCTCAGAAAGGTAAAGACATTACCGTCTATGTTAGAGGTGAAGAGTACCAGAAAGTAGGCCACCTCGAATGGGATGGTTTCGGAGGTTTCGACCAACTTGATCTGGTGATGGATAGATGCTACTACAATGAACGTTTCGGGTTTACAATCAGGTATCCTTTCAACTTCACAGGTCAGGGCGAGCCCGAAAATGGAGATGGACAGTTATTCATTTCGGATAGCGGGCTTGCCAGATTTTATGCCTACGGCGGTTATAGCGACATCGTAATGTTTAACCAGACCCTTCGGGAACACTTTGAGGAAAAGTGTCAAGGGTTTAGAGAGATGGGGTATACCCTCGATGATACATTTATTTCTGATAAGGAATTTTATATCATCGGGCACAAGGAGGACACCTACATCTACAAGAAGGCCATCATCGTAGATGACATCCAGCTCAATGTGGTTATCTCATTCGACTCCGTAATTGCCGATGACTTCCTAATGATGGCACACCAGATTGCAGCTACGCTGATGAAGAGGTAACGATTAGTTATACACCTTCGCTTCTTCGCGTCCTTCGAGAACGGCGAAGCCATTCATTGCGAGAGCAGCCATTTCATCCTCTCCGGGATAAACCTTAACGGGAGCAATAAACTCAATATACTCTGTAAGATCCTTCATCAATCCCTTGCCTTTAGCTACACCTCCAGTAAGCAGGATTGCATCCACCTTACCTTTTAGGACGGCTGCCATTGCTCCTACCTCCTTAGCCACATTGTAAATGAATGCATCGGCTATAAACTTAAAGCGAGGATCATCCGCCATCTTGAGTTCTACTTCATAGAAATCATTTGTTCCCAGATAGGCTACCACTCCACCCTTTCCACAAATTATCTTTTTTACCTGGTCGAGTGTATATTTACCGGAAAAACACAGTTCAGCCAACTGATATGTAGGCAAGGTACCGGAGCGCTCAGGCGAGAAAGGCCCATCCCCGTTTAGAGCATTATTGACATCAATTACTTTTCCATGGCAATGTGCCCCTACAGATACTCCTCCACCAAGATGCGCAACGATAAGATTAAGCGAGTCATAGGGGACGCCTATTTCGCTTGCATATAGCTTGGCTATGGCTTTCTGATTGAGAGCATGAAAAATGGATATCCTCTTGAACTCGGGATGGCCCGCCACCCTGGCAAGATCGCTAAGTTCATCCACAACCACAGGGTCGGCAATAAATGCACGGCACCCGGGAATATCAGATGCAATAGAGTCAGCGATTATTCCACCCAGGTTGGAAGCATGCTCACCACCAATGGAAGCCCGAAGATCAGCCAGCAGCGCCTCATTCACCTCGTAAGTACCTGAGGGGATCGGCTTAAGAAGCCCTCCACGACCCACTATGGCACTGAATTTCGATTTGTCGAAACCGTTATCTTCAAGAGTCTTGAGAATAATCTCCTCTCTGAATTTATACTGGTCTATGACCGAATCATATTTTGCGATCTCCTCTGCGGAGTGCTTGATATTGGTGACGAAGACCTGTTTACCATCTTCAAAAACGGCAATCTTGGTAGAAGTTGATCCGGGATTGATGGAAAGAATTTTCATCTGAGGGATCTATTTTGCCGTAAGGGCTGCGAGAGCGATTGAGTTAAGCTTTGTGTAGATACTGTCAGCACGACTGGAAAGCACGCATGGAGCTTTAGCTCCGGCCACTATGGCAGCCTGTTTTACACCTACCGAAAGCTGTGAATTTACCTTGTAGAAGACGTTGGCGGACTCTATGTTGGGGAACAACAGGCAGTCTGCGTCACCCGCTACATTACTCTCAAGTTTCTTAATTTCAACAGCCTCTTTGGAGATAGCCACGTCGAGCGCAAGGGGACCATCGAGGTAACAGCCTTTGATCTGGCCTCTGTCAGCCATCTTTGCAAGCATTGCTCCCTCTACACAAGCAGGCATACCCTCGAGCATCTGCTCGGTGGCTGCAATAGCTGCTACTTTAGGTTTTTCTATACCTAGGGCATGCGCAGTCTGAACCAGATAGTTTGTGATAGCGACTTTCTGCTTGAAGTCGGGTGCAGGGATTACTGCCATGTCTCCAAGAATGATAAGTTTATGGTAGTTTGGATTCTCAAGGACGGAAACGTGGCTCAAAACTGCCTTAGGAGGAAGAAGGCCTCGCTCTTTGTGAAGAATGGCACGCATATATTTGTCGGTGCTGCAAAGACCCTTCATCAGGATGTCGGCTTCGCCTGCATTGATCATGTCCACAGCCTGTGCAATTGATTGGAGTTCATCTTTGTTGTCAACTATAGTGAACATCGAGGGGTTGATACCCTCTGCCTTGCATACCTCGTTGATCATGTCGGCATCGCCCACAAGAATAGCTTTGACTATACCTTTGTCAACTGCCAAACGGGCAGCAGTAATTGTGTGATCATCTACACCCCAAGCAGCGACAAGGCGTTTTCTGTTTTTAGAACGCAACTGCGTAAAAATCTGTTCGAAACTTGTAATCATTGTTCTTAGAATTATTTTATTTGTTATTTACGATATTCATTGTGTCCTGAGCGATTACCAACTCCTCGTTGGTGGTGACCGCAACAACTTTCACTTTGGATGAAGGGGTAGAAAGGATTACATCCTTCCCTCTGACAGCTCTGTTGACATCCTTGTCAAAATCTACTCCGAGGAATTCAAGCTCCTCGCAAGCCTGCTCTCGTGTCGTAGAGGAATTTTCTCCAATACCGCCGGTAAAGACAATCATATCAAGTCCACCCATGGCTGCTGCATAGGCTCCGATAAACTTGCGAATACCATAAAATAGCATCTCCTGAGCAAGTGCTGCATTGGCATTGCCACTTCCTGCACCAGACTCGATATCCCTCATATCTGAAGAGGCCTGTGATACACCGAGAAGTCCGCTTTTTTTGTTCAGAATTGTGTTGATCTCGGCTGCGCTTAGCTTTTCTTTCTCCTCGAGAAATGTTACTACGCCCGCATCAACGCTTCCACTTCTTGTACCCATAACAAGTCCCTCCATAGGAGTAAATCCCATTGAGGTATCTATGGAACGTCCATTCTTTATGGCTGTTATGGAACTACCGTTACCGAGGTGGCAAGTGATGATTTTTGAATTTGAGATATCCATGCCTACAAGGTTGCAGGCCTTCTTTGCTACATATTTATGGCTGGTACCGTGAAATCCGTAGCGGCGGATCTTATATTTCCGATAGTACTCGTAAGGGATTGCGTACATATATGCATAATCCGGAATGGTCTGATGGAATGATGTATCAAATACAGCCACCTGAGGAATGTCCGGCATTAGGGACTGCACAGCACGAATACCGAGCAGGTTGGCCGGATTGTGAAGAGGGGCGAGTTCCGCACACTTTTCAATCTTTGAGATAGCCTCATCATCAATTGCAGCACTGCCTGAAAAATATTCTCCACCATGTGCCACCCTATGGCCTACGGCCTCTATTTCCTTGAGTGAAGAGATGACTCCGAGAGATTTGTCGGTAAGCAGTTCAAGCACTTTGGAGATACCAACAGTGTGATTGGGCACAGGTTTTTCTACTGAAAATTTATCTTTGCCCGGTAACTGATGATTATAAATACCCATCGGTTCTCCGATACGTTCTACAAGGCCTTTAGCCAAGAGTGAATAGTCATTGTCGCTCTTCATATCAAGCACTTGATATTTCAAAGAGGAACTACCGCAATTTAGTACAAGTATGATCATAATATATATCTGGTTATAATTGTCGGATTTATCCGGCAAAAGTAGTCATTATAGGTGACCTTTCAAAAAATAATTGTACATTGCAATCATAAACATAGAGGGAAGGATTATGTGGAAAGGTAGGAGACTTTTTTTCTATTCGCTAGCCTTTATCGCGGGCGATTTATTTGGAGGTTGGCTGACACTGCCACCTGCCCTATTCCTTACAACGGCAGCCTTATGTGCCATAATGGGGCTGACAACTAAAAACAGGATTATAACTCTAATTACTCTCTTTTTGCTGGGCGCTGCTACTCTTCAGATCTCAAGAATACCTACCCTGAGCGGAGAATCGGCAATCGGTCATGCGGCAGGCTCAATTAAAGCGGAGTTTTCAGCATCTCTGGGTAAAATACTTAGCGAGGGAGAGGAATTGGCGATAGTACGCGCATTGACGATAGGCGACAAGAGCGATATCAACCGGGAATTGAGAGAGAATTATCGAAAAAGCGGTGCCATGCACCTTCTTGCACTCTCAGGTCTTCATGTAGGTATCATTTATAAACTGGTGGAGCTGATGCTCTTTTTTATAGGCGGTTCAATCTCGGCCAAGCGATTTAAGAGTATTTTAATAATACTGCTGCTATGGGGATTTGCCGTAATTACCGGACTGAGCTCCTCTATCTTCAGAGCGGTATTGATGATTACTATCCACGAATTGTCCGGTTGGCGCTACTCCGATAAGGATGGCCTCACTTCACTTGCTGCAAGCGCACTTATAATCACTATTGTTAACCCTGAAGCACCACGGGAAGTGGGATTTCAGCTCTCGTTCCTTGCAGTGTTTTCGATTTTTACCATCTACCCTGCGATAAAAGGATTAATGCACACCCGCATACTAATTTTGGAGAAACTCTGGAATAGCATCTGCATAAGTCTAAGTTGTCAGATGACAACCGGTGTTGTCGCATTTCTTTATTTCGGGAGTTTTCCCGCATATTTTTTAATCACCAACATTCTTGCAATCCCTCTTACAGGGATATCGCTCTATCTTACAGCAGCTGCGCTCATTAGCAAGAATATCCCTTACGCCAGCCATTTCGCCGCTTCGGCACTACAATTTACAGTGGGATTATTGAATAAAATTATTGCCATTATTGCCGGATTGGGATAGTTTATATTTTTATTTATGCTAACTTTGTGGCTTAAATTACAAATCTGAAATTATGGGAGGTCTATTTGGAGTAATATCCAAACGCGAATGCAAAACCGAACTTTTTTACGGAACAGATTATCACTCACATCTAGGCACCAAACGTGCCGGAATGGCGGTTCTCAACCGCGACGGACTCTTCGCACGCTCCATTCACGATATCCAGAATTCCTATTTCAGGATAAAATTTGAATCGGACCTTCATAAATTTGACGGTAATTCCGGTATCGGAGTCATAAGCGATACCGATGCACAGCCTATACTGATCAACTCTCGCCTCGGCAGATTTGCGATCGTCACGGTAGGTAAGATCAACAATGTCGAAGAACTCGAGGAAGAATTTCTTGCAAAAGGTAAGAATTTTGCTGAAATAAGTTCCGGAAAGACCAACCAGACCGAGCTCGTTTCTCACCTTGTCACCGAAAAGAATTCATTTGCCGAAGGCATAAAATATGCACAAAACCGAATAAGAGGTTCACTGACAATGCTTATCCTCACATCTGAGGGTATTATTGCAGCCAGAGACAAATATGGACGTACACCACTTATTATAGGGCGAAACGAAGACTCTATGGCCGTCGCCTCCGAAGATTGCTCATTCCCCAACATCGGGTTTGAAAGTGAATACATACTCGGACCGGGTGAGACGGTGCTGCTAACTGCGGATGGCACAACACAGTTGCTGGCACCGCAAAAGGAGCTTCAGATTTGTTCCTTCCTGTGGATCTATTACGGCTATCCCACAAGCAACTATGAGGGCATCAATGTAGATGATGTACGCAACAGACTCGGCAGTATAATGGGGGCAAAAGATGACACCCCACTGGATGTTGTCTCATCCATTCCGGACTCTGGTACCTGTATGGCGGTAGGATATGCACGCGGCAAAGGTATCCCCTTCCGTGCCGCAATGGTCAAATATAATACTACTTGGCCCCGCAGCTTTACTCCGGTCAGTCAGAGTACAAGAGAACTGGTAGCAAAGATGAAACTCATACCCAACTACTCCATAATTAAAAACAAGAGAGTTGCCTTTTGTGACGATTCAATTGTACGTGGCACGCAGCTTAAGAACAATGTCAAAGCTCTCTACAATCACGGAGCTCAAGAGGTTCATATCAGGATAAGTTGCCCGCCTATCATCTATCCCTGTCCATACCTAAACTTCTCATCATCAAGGTCCTCACTGGAGTTGATTACCCGCAAATTTATAGATGAGGTAGATAAAGCCGGGCCGGCCGATTTACACAAATACTCCTGTGAGAGTTGTCCTGAGCATGCCCGTATGGTGGAATATATACGGAAAAAGCTAAATATGAGTACCCTATGTTTTAATAGTGTAAAAGAGATAGTGCAGGCCATAGGACTCCCCAAAGAATCTCTCTGTACGCATTGCTTTGACGGAACAGGCTACGGTCAGTGATTTAACTAACGGACGGAACAATGAAACAACCTTACCAAGATATAATTAACGATGATGATTTTTATCTATGGCCTCAGCTATAAGGCGAGGCGAGAACATCTGATACAGTTGTTTGAACAGTATGGTACTGTTACATCTGCACGTATCATAGTTGACCCCGAGACCAAACGTTCCAGAGGCTACGGATTTGTGGAAATGAATGATGAAGAAGGTGCTGCCGCCATAGCCGCACTCAACGGTAGCAAACACATGAACCGACCTATCCATGTGGAAGTGGCCGTGAACCCTCCTAAAAAGCGTTCAGAGAAAAAGGATAACGAGTAAGATACCTGTAGGCCTCTCCGGAAGATTTTGGGCATCAGCATTTAATTTCTCAGAAGACCCTTTTGAGAACTTCTGTGACATTGTTGCCGCGCCCCATCGTATAGTAGTGGATTGCAGGTGCTCCTTTTGCAATCAGATCTTTGCTCTGACTCACACACCACTCTATACCTAACTGATATATTTGTTCTTCACTTTTGCACTCTTTTACAAGACTAACCAGTTCCTGCGGTATGCCAATTGAAAAGGCTTCGGGCAACTTTGTCAGATGAGCAGCTGTGGAAAGGGGTTTCAGTCCGGGAATAATAGGTACTTTGATTCCCTTTTCACGACATTTGGCAACAAATTCAAAATACTTGTTGTTATCAAAAAACATCTGAGTGATGATGTAATCGGCACCCGCGGCCACTTTTCTTTTAAGATTTTCGATATCTACTTCGAGATTAGGAGCCTCAAAGTGCTTTTCCGGATAACCGGCAACACCGATACAGAAATTTGTCGGCACTGCATCCTTAATGGAGTCATCAATATACCTACCCTCATTCATAGCCTTTATCTGCGCAACAAGTTCGTTGCTATATCTACAACCGTCAGGCTCGGCTTTAAATTTCTTGTGACCTGCGGGTGCATCACCACGAAGGGCCATGACATTCTGTATATCCAGGAAATTGAGGTCAATCAACTCGTTTTCTATGGCAAACCTGTTTGTTCCACTACAAATTATATGAGGAACTACCTCAATGGGAAATCTCTTCATTACCGCTGCCGCAATAGCTACTGTACCGGGACGTTTGGTCAAGACATACCTGGAAATTGTACCATCGGCATTCTCCCTATATTCGATCTCCTCTCTATGACAAGTTATATTGATAAAGGGTGGATTGAACTCCATAAACGGTTCAATGGAAGAGTAGAGGCGGTTTATGTCACTACCTTTTAACGGCGGAACAAATTCCAATGACGGGAATGGCCCGCTTTTGCTGTTAATTATATCTATTACCTTCATTTCAGTTACTCTTTCTTGTTTCTAATAATAGGATAATGGGCTTTCGGATGCGATATGAGCATTCCGCATAGCGAAGTGGAGGGAATTAGAGCAGAGGTCTCGCTCAATTGCACTCCTATACGTTCAGAGGCATCCAAAAGCCGGCAGGCAAGATTTTTCTGTGAATGGTCTGGACAGGCAGCATAGCCGAAAGCGGGTCTTATCAGCACCGTTCCCTCACTAACCTGTTCTTCCATCCATTCGGCAGTTGCCTCTGCGAGGCGGGCACAGATACTTTCCCTAAGCAGATGTTCGTAATCCCTGCAATCGTCACATCTTTGCAGATCCTCCACCTTTATGGCAAAAAGACCTACCGTTGATACTAAGCCTGATCCTTCGGGAACAACAAAGTCTGCAAGCGACCTATAGTCGCTCCTCTCCGAAGTGGATCGGGGCATCTCAAATCTATGTTTGCCATCCAAAATGATTGTCTCACCACTACTTTGCGCATCAAAAAAACGCACTTCCATTGATATATCTACACTTCTGTCGACAATCATTGAATCTATGGCAGCTATTGCAGATTCATAGCATTGCGCTGCCTCCGGATTGGAATATACGATAGCAGGATATCCTCCTTTGAATCCCCAAAAGGCTAGCAGCATATTCCAGTCGATCTTGTCGACAAGAGTCTCCACCGGAAGAAATCGCACATGCAGATTGTCTTCCCCAAAAGCTTCGGGCAATTGATAGCTCTCAAGAGGATATTTTTCCACCCTGGCACGTGCCTCTTCAAGCGAGACAAAAGTTTCATTGCTTTGATGATACAAGTTGCGGAGCTGCTCCTGAGAAGCCTTTACCTCTTCTAGGGTTTTCTGCGGTTCGCGTGAAAGACGGCTTATCATATTGGCACAATCGGAAGCACCAGCAGTATGTATTACAGCTGATGTACGCAGCGGAGCAAGTTTAACGGCAGTATGAAGAGCAGAAGTGGTGGCTCCTCCAATAAACAAAGGGAGCTCCAGACCCTCTTTTTCCATCATACGGCACAATTGCTCCATATATTGCAATGAGGGTGTTATCAGACCACTGACTCCGACAAAATCGGGTTTATAAGAGTGAATGGCCTCTATTATAGTCTCATTATCTACCATTACACCGAGGTCAATGATCTCGATATTATTGCAACTCAAAACAATACCCAGAATATTCTTCCCAATGTCGTGAACATCGCCTTTTGCCGTTGCTAGTATCATTTTCCGGCGTAGCCGGGGAATATCGACCTGATCACTCTCCATCAATGGCTGGAGAATAGCTACCGCATTGCGCATAACCTTAGCAGACTTAATTACCTGCGGAAGAAACATCTTACCCTCACTGAAAAGCCGTCCTACACGCTCCATTCCCTCGAGGAGGGCTCCCTCAACTATATCTATGGGACTGTATTTATCCAGTGCCTTCCGAATATCCTCTTCCAGATAAAGTGTGTCACCGGAAACCATTGCATCAGATAAACGCTCTTCAACACTCTTTTCAGAGCGCTTTTCTACCTGAGAAGCACCTGCAGAAGGTTGTTTTGAATCTTGTGTGTCGGCCTTCAGGCTCTCCGCCAAATCCACCAATCTTGCCGTAGCTTCGGGATCCCGGTCAAGCACCACATCCTCTACCGCCTTTAGCAGAGATGGCTCTATAGTGCTGTATATCCGGAGCATTGAAGGATTGACAATTGCCATATCCAGACCCGCATCAATAGCGTGGTAAAGAAATACCGAGTGCATCGCCTCTCGGATGGTATTGTTGCCTCTGAAGGAAAAAGAGATATTGGAGAGTCCTCCGGAGGTGTGACAGCCGGGGAGATTGGATTTAATCCAGCGCACCGCTTCGATAAAATCCACGGCGTAACGATTGTGCTCCTTGATACCGGTAGCAATAGTAAGTATATTTGCGTCGAAAATTATATCGTTTGGCGCATACCCGCCCCTCTGCGTAAGCAGCTCATAAGTCCTTCGGCAAATCTCAATCTTGCGCTGAAATGTGACTGCCTGACCCTCCTCATCAAAAGCCATCACAATCACGGCAGCTCCGAACTTTTTTATCTCAGCCGCCTTTCGGAGGAACTCCTCCTCCCCCTCTTTTAGCGAAATGGAGTTGACTATGCTCTTGCCAGGAGACCAGCGCAACCCCTCCAAAAGAGTCTCCCAGTCAGAGGAGTCAATCATTAATGCAGCTTTTGCGATTTTAGGGTCATTGGATATATATCTGACGAACTTCCCCATCTCTACAGCACTATCCAACATAGGATCGTCCATATTGATATCTATGATCGAGGCACCATCCTCTATCTGTTTTTCAGCTATGGAAGCTGCCTCTTCATATTGCTGTTCCTTTATCAGATGGGCAAATTTCCTGCTGCCGGCGACATTAGTGCGCTCTCCGACATTGATAAAATTCTGCTCCCGCCTATCCACGACCACTGTTCTGAGCCCCGTAACTATCAAAGGAGCCGAAGTGTACCTCTCTTCAATCATACGCGGCTCTATTATTCGCGGAGGGATACCCTTTAGTGCTTCGTCTATAGCGCGGATGTGATCGGGAGTGGTACCGCAGCATCCCCCTGCTATGTTTAGCATTCCCTCGAGTGCCATCTCCTTTAGAAGAGCTGCGGTCATCCGGGGAGTCTCGTCATACGCCCCCATTTCGTTTGGTAGGCCGGCATTTGGATATATGGAGATTGCACAAGGCAGTATCTCTGAAAGTGCAGTAATAATTGGCTTGAGATCCTTGGCACCAAAGGAGCAATTTAGTCCGAAACTGAGCAAATTATGGCCGGCAAGGGTATGGTAGAGGGCCTCCACGCTTTGTCCTGTAAGAATATTACCGTTGCGGTCATTAACCGTCGCAGATACCATTACCGGTAAACTCGTTCCCATCTCTTGCTGAACCGAGGAGATTGCATAAAGTGCAGCTCTCGCATTGATGGAGTCAAATATCGTCTCCACCAGCAGCAGGTCTGCCCCTCCATCGATGAGGCCCCTCACCTGCTCCGAATATGCTAAGGCCATCTCTTCAAATGAAATTGCACGATAATCGGGTCTGGATACATCCGGAGAGAGAGAGAGCATTACGGAAGTCGGACCTATGCATCCGGCTACAAAGACTCTTCGCGAATTCTGCCTCGCCGTGGCACTTGCAGCAGCTCTGCATGCAATACGTGCTCCCTTTAGATTGAATTTATAAGCCTTATCCTGCAGGTTGTATTCCGCGAGAGAAATGGCATTTGAATTGAAGGTGTTGGTCTCAATTATATCGGCCCCTGCATCGATATATTGTAGGTGGATATCCTCAATCAGATCGGGATTGACTTCGTTGAGCAGATCATTCAGAGGTAGATTGTGCCTGGCTACTCTGGAATTCTGCAGCATGGTCCCCATCGCACCGTCAAGTATGACTATCCTCTCTTTTAATAACTTTTCAATCATAAGTCGCAAAGGTAACTATTTTTATATAAAATGGTTTCGAGGAGCACTCTAATCGTTTTGTTGAATCAATTCATAATGTTAACTTTGCGTGATAATAAATTGCGACTAACAGGGACTTCAACAATGATTTCAGTCATCATCTGCACCTACAACAGGGACAAATATATTTACGGCGTGCTTGAGAGCATAGCGCTCAATGATTATCCAAAATCAAAATATGAAATAGTGCTGGTTAACAACAATAGCACTGACAATACAGAGGCTGAAGTTGCGCGATTCGCTTCTAATTACCCGGATGTTAAGCTCCGGAATTTTATAGAGACAAATCAGGGCGTAGCTTATGCACGCAATCGAGGAACTGAAGAGGCCATAGGTGACATATTAATTTTTGTGGATGACGATGCAACCGTCAATAAGGAATATATTGCCGGATATGCAGTTTTTTTTGAGGCAAACCCCAATATCTACGCTGCCGGAGGCCCAATTTTCCCCGACTACGAAGATGGAAAAGAACCGGAATGGATGACCTATTTTATACGAAGGCTCCTTACTGCTTATCTATATTTTGGGGATAAAGAACGCAATTTCCCTTTCAATAACTACCCAGGCGGAGGAAATGCTGCCTACCGCAGAGTGGTCTTTGATAGAGTCGGATTCTACGATATCGACCTTGGCCGCACCGGAGGCATGCTTGTTGCCGGTGGCGAAGAGAAAGACATATTCAGAAAAATGAGTGCTGCCGGGATTAAATTCAAATATCTGCCACAGTGTATACTCTATCACAAAATACCCCGATATAAGCTTGAAAAGGATTATTTCCACCGTGTAACTTGCGGTATAGGTGCAAGCGAAAAAATCCGCACTCTGAAAATATCCAAAAGTTGCTACGCTAAGCGTCTTTTCGCAGAATTAATAAAATGGGGCGGTACGCTTGTGTTGTGGTTCTGGTATGCCATACAATTCAAGCCTCGTCGCGGGAATATGCTTGTAAGGTTCAGATGGAATGTGACTAGAAATTTGATTGGGTGATTCCTTGCAAACTATTACACGCATGAAAAATTGGTCTATAGCAATAATTGGAGCCGGCCAACTTGGAAGCAGGCATTTACAGGGTCTAAAAAAGGCCCCCACATCAATGAATATCACAGTGTTCGATACTTGTGCCGATTCTCTACATATAGCCGAACAGCGTTATCATGAAGTGCCTGATAACCCACTGATCAAAGGCATTTTGTTCACGACCCGGTTTGAAGAACTCCCCGATTATATTGATCTTGCAATTATATCCACAAGTTCGGGCCCACGATTTCGGGTTACTTCCAATCTTCTGGAAAACAGGATAGTAAAAAATATACTTTTTGAGAAATTTCTATTTCCTAAACTCTCAGAATATGCTCTTATGAGCAAACTTCTGTCAGACAGAGGAATTAATGCCAAAGTGAACTGTCCCAGAAGAATGTTTGATCATTACAAGAGACTCTCAACCTCTATAAACAATTCATTTCCAATTAAAATGGAAGTCATAGGCATAGATTGGGGGCTGGGTTGCAATTCAATCCATTTTATTGATTTATTTGCTCTACTCTCAGGTACTTCTGAGATGAAATGTGATTTTAGTGCTGTAGAAAAAAAGATAATTCCAAGCAAACGCAAAGGCTATGTTGAGTTTCTAGGCACTGTAGAGGTAACTTCGTCAAGAGGCGACAAATTGATGCTCTCCTCTCTTAAAGATTATTCCGGTGATTCCGTGATCCGCATTACCGCAGGAGATGATTATTACGAATTTTTCGAAAGCAAGTCTCTGATGATTCAAAATGGAGAAGATAAAGCCATTAGAGCAATGTATCAAAGCGAATTGACCGAAATTACCGCCACTGAGATACTTGTCAGTAGAGATTCTCCTCTAACCTCATTTGAAGAGTCATCACTGCTTCACATCGCCTTCCTTAAGGAGGCCGTTTCATTTTACAATGCAATTGTTGGATCAAATGGTGATTCTTGTCCCATTACCTGAGTGATACAATAAATATGATAGATGCTAATAAAGTAATAATCAGAAGAGCAAAGAAATCTGATATGGAAAAACTGAAAGAGTTCTTCATAAAGACTTATGGAGAAAGTACGGTCTTTCAAGATGAAAACTTCTTATTGTACTATTATAGAACAATTTATAATGATTTAGATCCTCTATATTACTCAGTCGTTGGAGTGACTAAAAAGGGTGATATTGTTTCTCATTATGGTGGGTTGGACTACAAATTCATACTGAACAATAGTGTGATTTCTCTCATTTGGGGTGTTAATGCCTTTACATTACCCGAGTGGCGCGGCAAGGGCATAAACAGTAAGATTGTGTCTTTTATTAGCGAGAATAATGAAGCAAATGCTGTAATTGGAATGCCCTTTGATGCTCCCTATTTTTACAAACAAAATGGTTACAATATCTTTAATAAAGAAACATTTTGTAGGTTTATCTATGCCTTGGATTTGAAAACTTTTGACATTACATCTTACCTTAGTTTTTCTCGTGAGAAGGTAAATCAAATCCTTAAGGTCAAAAATCCGGATAATGTACAAATCGATTCGGAAAAAATTGTGGAATTGTCGGAAGATAATTGTAATAACTATATTTTTGATTTAGAGGTTGATGCCAATTTAATTGCCACAACCTACAGAGAAATAAATTTCTTAAAATGGAGAGTATTTGAAAACCCTTATATAAATTACAAAGTTTTTGGACACTTAAAGAAAGACAGAATCATCTCATATGTTGTAATTCGTGAGGAAACACTTTTACCTATGAGTTACAAAGTAAATAGGATAATAGACCTATTTGGTAATAAAGAGGGAGTAGTGAATTTATTAAATCACACGATTAATTACTCCGTTCTTAATAATTCAATCTACATTGACTTTTCAAAATATGGGAAATTATATGAAGAAGAACTCATACAAATAGGTTTTGATAAATTAGAAAATGATGATGTATGTATATTGCCTATGGTAACGGCACCTATTGAAAACCGACCCAATCATGAATTTATTACAATTCAAAGTAAACTGCATAATAATGAAATACACTCACTTTCTGTTGAAAACGTATATTTTACTAGGATTGACGCCGACCGAGATAGAATAGCAAGAATATCACAAATAATCCAACAACCAACAATAAGATGAACTCTAAAAAAGTCACAATTGTAATGTATCACTATGTCAGGGATTTAAAGCATAGTAGATATCCTGAAATAAAGGGATTAGATATTTCACTATTTTATGAGCAAATAATGTTTCTAAAAAAGCATTATAAATTCATCACAATGGAAATGCTGATAGATTCGTTTGAAAACGGTTCTGCCCTACCTGATAAATCTGTTTTATTGACTTTTGATGATGCCTATTCAGACCATTTTGAATATGTATTTCCATTTCTCGATAAGCACAAAATCCAGGGTTCATTTTTCCCTCCTGTCAAAGCAATTTCTGAGCATACGGTTTTAGATGTAAATAAAATTCACTTTATCCTCGCAGCTGAAAGTGATAAATCAAAAATTATTTCTGAAATCAAAAATGAATTGGATAAATTCAGAAAAGAGTATAATCTCGACGATATTTCAGTTTATTATAACAAATTAGCCAAAGCAAATCGCTTCGATACAGCAGACGTTATTTTTATTAAACGTCTACTGCAAGTTGAACTTGAGGAATCTCTTAGAAAAATCATTACTAATAATCTATTTGAAAAAATAGTTGGAATTGATGAAAGCTCATTCAGCAGAGAATTATACATGGATACTGAACAAATACAATGTATGAATAGAAATGGAATGCATATCGGCAGTCACGGATATGATCATTACTGGTTAGGCTCTTTAGATGAGCAAAAACAAAGAATTGAGATTGAAAAAGCAATTGAGTTTTTAATATTAATTGGAAGTGATATAGACAATTGGACAATGTGTTATCCTTATGGCAATTACAATGAGACAACTATTGAATTGCTAAAGGAATATAATTGTAAACTTGCATTTACGACAGTAGTGAATGTAGCTGACATACAAAGAGACAACAGATATGCTTTGCCGAGACTTGACACAAATGATATACCCAAGGATAAAGACGCTGCTCCAGGTGATTGGTTTTTAAAATGTTGAGGATTTTTTTTTGAACAAGGCATTTAAAATATAAATTCAGAACAATATGTCACATAATAATATCTGGCTTATAGGATTAGGAAATATGGGATATGAGTATTCCAGAGTACTTGACTCCATCGAAGTTAATTATACCGCTATCGGAAGAAGTGAGAAATCCACGTCCCTCTTTTCTGAAAAAACCGGCCATGAGGCTATTTCCGGCGGAATAGAAGAATTTTTGAAACGAAAACCGCAACTACCCGATGCTGCAATAGTTGCTGTCAATTTCGAATATCTTAAAGATACTGCACATGAATTACTAAATTATGGAATTAAACATATTCTTATTGAAAAACCCGGAGTGCAGGATTTTGACGAGATTGATGAGATTTGCAATTTAACACTGAAGTACAATGCAAAAGTAATGATTGCTTACAACAGGCGTTTTTACGCCTCAGTAATCAAAGCGCGTGAGATTACAAAAGAAGATGGTGGTGTCACCTCCTTTCACTTCGAATTTACAGAATGGACTAATAAGTTATTCGGATTATACTCTCACAAAATAGAATCTTTGAAAACTCTTTTTCTTACCAACTCTTCACATGTTGTAGATACGGCGTTCTACCTTGGGGGCACGCCGGAAAGGATCTCCTGTTATCATGCCGGCACACTTGAATGGCATAAACCCTCAATATTCGCTGGAGCAGGTATAACGAAAGAGGGGGCTCTATTTTCTTATAATGCAAATTGGCAATCTGCCGGAAGGTGGTCTGTTGAAATAATGACCCCTAAACACAGACTCCACCTTCGCCCTATGGAGAAGCTCATGATCCAGAATATTGACTCAATTGCAACAAACGAAGCAGACATCGATCCCAACAATTATGACACGGACTTCAAGCCGGGGCTATATCTTCAAACAAAAACATTTCTTGAAGGAGACTACTCTCAATTTTGTTCTGTATTTGACCAAAAGCGCCATTTCGATACTTTTTACAAACCAATATCCGGATATAAACATACGATATGAATTTACCGCTTGTTTTCCATGATGTGAAGTAAATTTTCATTATCTTTATAGTTTTAATACTTAATGAAAAGGCTTGTAGTAACATAATTTTCAAGTATCCGCTATACAAAAAGGTGATAGAGTGACAGAATCATGGAAAATGAAAAGTATAATAGCATTAAACAAGCAATTCCGGTATTAGCATATTTGGTCGCTAATGTACTGATATTGTTTGTTAGAGGTGTTTTCTGGGATGATTGGGCTTTTTATGAACACCCTGAAGGAATTAAACAGACATTGATCGGAATCGGAGCTCCCTGGCGAATTGGCTTTCACTTGTCCCTTTTGAATCTCTCTCATTTTTTGGGAATTGATATGGTCATTCCCTATCGTATTCTGATTTTTGTCATAGGATTGCTAAATGTTTTATTGTTTCGTTCAATTCTGAAATATTGGAGTTTGAACAAAGAAATTATTTGGTATTCCACTTTGCTATTTGCAGTTTGGCCACTCGGATACGCACATTTGGAAATGTGTTGCTTTGCATATCAGGTAGGTTTGTTGCTGCAACTGATCTCAATACTCCTGTTCCACAGATTCAATGAAAAAAAACAGCTTTATCTTATACCTATATTTGTTTGTTCACAGTTCCTTGCGACTATGTTCCTTAACTCTTGTATTGTATTATGGTTGGGCTATTTATTTACATATACGTATAAAGAGATTACTCTTCCCAATTCCCTTAAAAATATATTCGGGTATATTTTCAATAAAACCAGACTACTTAATCTTCTATGGTTTATACCTGGTATCATATTTTTTGCGATAAAGTCAGTTTTATGGCAATCCGAAGGGGTATACGCTGCAGACTCATATAATTTAATTACAATTGAGTCTCTGATTATGCTCCCAATGAACATTTGTTCTGCTTTCATAAATACTATAGTATTCCTTTTAACTCAATTTACCGGCATATTGACATCAAAGCTATTGCTGCTAATTGCCATAGTTGTTTTAATGGCCTTTTGGTTCATATTAAAGAAGAAATCTTTTAATTGCCAAAGAGAACAATTCTCTTTAAAAACACTTATAATATTTGTGTTATTGTTCTTATCAAGCATAGGCGCTTATGTGGCAATTGGAAAAATCCCCATATTCAATACGATGGAAGACAGGCATGGGATTTTTATTCCATTTGTCATTGTAACATTTATTGCTCTACTGGTAAATGCCACAATTAAAGAACAACAAGTCAGAAAAATTATTTTTTGTCTCTGTCTGTCCGTATCGATGACTTACTCTTTTTCACAATATATTAAATGTACTTATTATTCTCATCAAAATGATGTTATTGTGTCAATGTTTAAGAACACTCCCATGCCATCAGGAAATGTAATTGTTGCAGAATCGGAATTCAATATTCCATCACGCTTTTATACTTGGTCAGGACTATATAGGATTGCTACCGGTCGTCAGGATAAAATGTTCATGATGGTTAATGTTGGAAAATTATACGAGCAGAAAAAAGAAGAATATCTTACTGAAAGACTTAATCAAAAAGATGCTGTTCTCGGTGAACCATCAATTGGTATTTTCATAAGTGGTAATTCAAACAACAATGCCAGAACATTATTAAGGGAGTTTTATTATAGAATCAACTCAAATAAATACAGAGAGTCTCTTAAAGAAGATTTTGATATCAGAGTTGAATTTTTCGATAGTAATAATAATTAATATCTCATGAGTAGAAAAGATGAAATAAAAAATCAGATTCTTGATCTTACACGTGAATATTATGCAGAAGTGCATGGACAGAAAAAAGATTTTATTCCCGGTATATCATTTGTCAACTATGGAGGACGCTTTTTTGATGATCAGGAGTTGGTTAATCTTGTCGATTCTTCACTAGACTTTTGGTTGACTGCCGGTCCCTGGGCTAACAAGTTTGAACACCGTTTTGCCGAATGGCTCGGTGTAAAACATTGTGCTTTGACCAACTCAGGTTCCTCTGCCAACCTTTTGGCTTTTTATACTCTTACTTCCCCTAAATTAGGTGACCGCCGTATTCAAAAGGGTGATGAGGTAATTACGGTAGCGGCAGGCTTCCCTACCACTATTACTCCCATCATTCAATTCGGTGCTATTCCTGTTTTTGTAGATATTACGGTACCTGAATACAACATTGACGTAACAAAACTGGAAGAGGCAATAAGCATTCGTACAAAAGCTGTCATGATCGCCCACTCACTTGGAAATCCATTTGACCTTAGGTGCGTTAAATCTTTCTGCGACAGGCACGGGTTATGGCTTATTGAGGATAACTGTGACGCTCTTGGTTCTGAATTCACCATAAATGGTGTTACAAAAAAAACCGGCACCTGGGGAGATTTGGGGACAAGTTCCTTCTACCCTCCACACCATATTACAATGGGCGAAGGTGGTGCCTTATATACAAATAATACTGAACTTGACCGCATTTGCAGATCTTTCAGGGATTGGGGCCGCGATTGTTGGTGCATCGGTGGAGTGGATAATACGTGTAAACAACGCTTTACAGGACAATATGGAGAACTCCCAAAGGGCTACGACCACAAGTATGTTTACAGTCATTTTGGGTTCAATCTAAAGGCAACAGACATGCAAGCAGCAATAGGGTGTGCTCAACTTGATAAATTGGACGAAATAGTAGAAGCTCGCCGCCGCAATTTTAATGTGCTTTATAAGGGGTTAGAAGGGACACCGGGACTTATTTTGCCAAGGCCAAGTGAAAATTCCAAACCTTCCTGGTTTGGATTCCTCATTTCAGTAAAGGAAAATGCGGGCTTTACACGTAATCAACTCTCCGAATATCTCGAGAGTAAGAAAATTCAAACCCGCAACCTTTTTGCGGGCAACCTTATTAAACATCCGGCGTTTGATGAGATGCGTGCATCAGGCAGAGGCTATCGCGTTGTTGGTGATATGCAATGGACCGATTTTGTAATGAACAACACCTTCTGGATTGGCGTTTATCCCGGAATGACACACGAAATGCTACAACACATGATAACATCCATAAAAGAATTCTGTTACAAACATATTGCGAAATAATTATGAAAGTAGTTCTCCTTGCCGGTGGTTTTGGCACTCGCATTAGCGAAGAGTCGGCATTTAAACCGAAACCAATGATTGAGATCGGCGGAATGCCCATCCTTTGGCATATTATGAAAGAGTATGCGCACTACGGTCACACAGAGTTTATAATATGTGCCGGATACAAGCAGGAATATATAAAAGAGTGGTTTGCCAACTACTTCCTTTTCAAGAGCGATATATCTTTTGATTACCGCAACGGTAAAAATGAGATGACAGTACACTCACATGAATGTGAACCTTGGAAAGTAACCGTAGTAGACACAGGCTACAATACTATGACAGGCGGGCGCATAAAACGCATTCAAAAGTATGTAGGCAATGAAACCTTCTTGATGACTTACGGTGATGGAGTATGTGATGTGGATATAAATAAACTCATCGAATATCATAAATCACATGGTAAGAAAGCCACTCTTACTGCTGTAAAGATGGGGCTGGATAAGGGTGTACTCGATATCACAAAAGAGATGGCAGTCAAATCATTCCGCGAAAAAAACATTAAAGACGGTGCTCCAATCAATGCCGGGTATATGGTGTTTGAACCTGCTATTTTCGATTATTTGGAAGGCGATCATCAAGCCCTTGAGCGTGAACCTTTGGAAAGACTTGCAGCAGAGGGAGAATTGATGTCTTACATACACGAAGGTTTTTGGCAGTGTATGGACAATATCAGAGAGAAAATGATGCTGGAGCGCCTTTTACTTGAAGATAAAGCCCCTTGGAAGAAATGGGAACAATCCGTACCTAAATATTGATAATTGTGATTGATATATTCAACAACTTCTACAAAGGCAAACGTGTTCTTGTTACCGGTCATACCGGTTTCAAAGGTTCCTGGCTCTCAATATGGCTAAACGAGCTG
>Ga0255347_1001980_pt1 | contig 30443 bp, 21 predicted proteins | sample wastewater_treat_2_FD_192479 | JGI IMG/M metagenome (GOLD analysis project Ga0255347, IMG submission 192479) | Wastewater microbial communities from Lulu Island WWTP, Vancouver, Canada - plant24 | ecosystem: Engineered > WWTP > Wastewater > Unclassified | place: Canada: Vancouver, British... | reverse complement strand
CGTAGTCTTGCGGTGCTTCAGCATCTTGCGTACGAGGATACTGTGGATCAGCGGCAGCTTTCGGCTGTCGCATTTGGCGAGATCAGGCCTATTGATGATAATTCCACTCCCGAGGGGCGGGCGTATAACCGCAGGGTTGATATAGTTATTCTGAAAGAAAGATATGTAAAGGAATCAAAGGACCCAAGAATACAGAGGCCTCTGCCCGACGAGGAATGGCGTTGATAACCGGCCGGTCTATTTTGATAGCTCGACCATCAGTGTTTCTATATTATTGCTGCAGTTGCTTTTATACTGGTTGACAATTCCCGATGGCGGGAGCCTGTCCAGATCAACCGAAAGTGACTGGTAAACCGAAAGGGCCTGCTGCTTGTTTCCTGTTTCGTACAGGAATCTTCCCTGGGCAAATCTTGCCTCGTAGAATGCCGGGTTCGCGGCGACTATTTCATTTACAAGTTTCATCGCCTCATCCTTTTTATCCCTGTGGTAGAACAGGAGCACGGCCAGTCCGTACATGCTGTCGTGGAATCCGGGCTTTTTCTCTATCGCTTTTCTGTAGCAGGCTTCTCCTTTATCCAGGTCATCGCCGGAATCCATCTGAATGCTTCTGTTGGAGTATGCCAGTCCGAGAGAATAAAATATTGCGGGTGAGTTATTGCCGTATTTAAGGGAGTTGTTCAGCGCGTCGATTGCCGGGGTCCATAGTTTGTGTTCAACATATATTGTTCCAAGAAGGCTATACTGTTCCGCGAGACGTCTTAAAGTGGCGGGATCCTTCACCTTCTCTTTTTCAAGGGTAGTAATTTTTTCACGGATATCGTTCATAAATTTGTCATCCACACTTGAAAACTGGCGGCGTATGTTGCAGCGGGAAAAATCCAGTGAAGATATGATTACCAGTACTCCAATGATTCCTATAAGCAGAACGAGGAGTATGATCCGGTTCTTTTTATTATTCTGTTTTTTAGCCGTTTTGAGTTTCTGCATAGTTTTCACCCTGATACATAAATTGATTATAACACTGCGTTTAAGGTGTCAAGTATGAAAACCGGGTTAGAACAGTTAAGGGATTAACTCTGATTTAATTTGATATAATTATTGACAAGTGGGGGGGAAATATTTAATTACAATATATATAAAAACAGGTGACATAATTTTATTATATATCCCGACCATTCGCCGGAGCTGAAAAATGAAACTTGAAGACTGCAAAAAATGCAAACATCATATAGAGCTCAGGAACTTCCAGGTGCTTTGTAATTATGGCGGTTCTTTAAGTTCTATGGCAACCAGCCAGGACCCGAAAAACGGTGAGTCCAGGGTGCTTGCATGCCCGCTTACAAAGGTGAGCGGCAAATAATTTTCATATCTGATCTGGATTTATTCTTATTTCAGCTTCTTTTTCTGTAAGTCCCGGACGCAGACTGTGAGCATCTCCATGCTTTTAAACCTGAATCCATAGTAATTTTCGATAAATCCCGCTGTCCTGTTGAAGAGCAGGCATACCTCTTTTTCAGGGGCGGCGGACATGTCTATTGAGCCGAATCTCTCTGACTTTGATTTGCGCATAAAACGGGCGGCGCCGGCGCCTATATCACAGTCTTTGTATTCTGAACATGCGCTGCAGGTAAACGCTAGCGTGCGGAAGTCAACATCGTACGAGGCCGCATCTTCTGTGCCGCAGCGGATACACCTCGTCGTCTCCGGCAGAATCCCCAGTGCGGCCATGTAGCGGATAGTAAAGAAAAGATTAAAGTGTATGACGCGTTCCGTTTTTTCAAGAGCGCCAATCCCTGTCGAGATCAGTTCGTACAGTAATGGGGCTGAATCACCCTCGCCCGAAGTTTTTTCAACGAGTTCAACAAGGTAATATAGTGAATGTATCTTAATGGCGTCTTTGCGAATCGCCGGGAAAAGAATAACAGGCTCAAAATCAGATATTGTGTTCAGGTGTGAATTCTCTTTTGAATAGAAGGTCAGGCGTATTATTGATCCGGGCTCGGACTGGCTTACCGGCCTTTTGCGGGATTTTTTCAGGCCCTTGAATATGAACTGTTTTTTGCCATGGTCACGCGTATAGATTGAGCATATAAAATCTGATTCGCCCGAAAGCCTTCTGGTAAGGACAATGCCGTCTGTACTCAGCAGCGGCATATTATTTCTGCCGGGATATTGTTACTGTGATCCGGATAATTTTAGTTCCCTCGATTTCCTTGATTTTGAAGTTGATATTTTCGTATTTGAAAGTTTCATCTTTTTCGGGCACGCGTCCGAAAAGATCAAATACAAATCCTCCTATCGTGTCAAAATCTTCCGTGGGAATATTCAGCCCTAATTCGTCATTAAAATCCGAGATCAGCATGCGTGAATCAGCTTCCCAGGTCGAGGGGCCTTTCTTTTCAATTTCGGGCAGCTCGTCGGTGTCGTATTCATCGTTGATGTCGCCGACTATGACTTCAAGTATATCCTCCATAGTGACAATTCCGCCCACACCGCCGTATTCATCGACAACCACTGCCAGGTGAAGCTGGCGTCCCTTGAATTCGACAAGGAGTTCATCAAGGGGCATGGTTTCGGGTACAAAAAAAGGCTCATGGATAAGTTTTTTAAGGCTGAATTTTTTAGGTTTTTCGCTGATCAGTTTTATAAGGTCCTTCACGTGGAGTATGCCGGTAATATTGTCGACGGTTTCGTCATAAACGGGGAGGCGCGAATGCCCTGCCTCGATAATAATTTTCACCAGCGCTTTAAGTTCTGTATCGGCGTCTACGGCGACCATGTCAACACGGGGGATCATAATATCTTTTGCGTTAAGTTCTGAAAGCGTGATGACTCCGTCAATCATCTCTTTTCTGCGCGGGTCAAGCTGCTCATAGACATCAGCGTCAAATTCCGATGAACTTCCGGTGAATGTTTTTTTTATGCTGTTTATGATTTTTTTTATGCGGGAACTACTTAATGGATCTGAATTGTCTGATGACATGCCTGTTTGTATGACCTCATTAATTATTTAGATAAGTTGAAATACACTGACACGATGATTTTGTCAAGATATTATTGTACTTTTAAATAATGACTATCCTTTTAATATTGTGAATTTTTTGATTGTATCAAGGACCCTTGCCGCTGTGTTTTTTGAATCACCTGTTGACAGGCCGCAGTCATTGTACAGGCTGTCGGCAATAAATTTTCTCATTGCTCAGATGGTATTGTTTCAGTCATGTATGCTTTGATCAATTGAGTAGCCTGCGCCATAATATATTCCCCGGTCTTAAATTTATGTTGCCGTATATTATAATCTATATCAAATAATCGCTAAAAGCAATAAAAATTGTTCAGAGTTAATTTCGCAGCCATTTTCAGCATAAAATGCTCTGTTGCAGACCGGCGCGAAAACCGGGGAATTAAAATACAATTTTATCAGGGGTGATTCAATGAAGCCTTATTTTGACTGGGTTCCGGTTATATACAGTTTAAACGGCGGTGTAAAAGACCTTCCGCAGAACACATTGCAGGCCTTCAGGTCGGGTTTTGAGCAGGGAGCAGACGCCGCGTCTGTAAGCGTTCAGCTATCATCCGACGGCCAGATCATGGTTATATCATCCGATCTGCTTGAAAAAGTCAGTGACGGCTCGGGGGCTGTGAAATCCCGCACATCTGAAGAAATTCTTTCACTGGATGCCGGGTATCATTTTACGACTGACGGCAGCAGCTATCCATTCAGGGGCAGGGGGTTCACTTTTATGACATTGCCTGGCCTGCTCTCGTCATTTCCCGTAGAAAAGTTCAGCATAACGCTTGTGCAGAACGATCCCGTACTCGTGCGGAAGTATGCTGATCTTATAAATAATATGGACGCATCTGACAGAGTAATAACCTCATCATATTTCAGCAGCAATATCAGGCTTGTAAGGGAACTGCTTCCGGATTCAGCCACTGCCTTTTCAATGATCGGTATAATAGGAATTTATGGACTGTTTAAATCCGGCCTGATATATTTTACCGGCGGTTTCAAGGCCGACGTTCTGCAGACTCCAGAGTATATCGGCGCGTCGTATATTGCGAACAGCGGGCTTGTCAGGTTGATGCATAAAAAAGGTATATACGTTCAGGTATGGGATGTCAGGGATGCGGCACAGTATGAAAGGCTGGCGGATGCCGGGGTTGATTCATTTATGACCGAGGATGTTCCGGCGTTAAAGAGGTTCATGGCTGGTGAGAAATAATTGTGAAGGGTTTTATGCGCGGATTATTTAAGTTTGTCCTGTATCTTGCCCATGTATTCAATATTAGTAATTTTTCTACCACGAGACTCCATGATTATATTGTATTTTAGCTGTTTTTCGCTGATTTTTATTATGAGGGTTTTTCTTTCCGCTTCGTCTACGCAGGCGTTCAGCAGCCCGTTAAGATTGACAATCTCCTTTCTTAGCTCAATCTCTTCGGGGACAATGCCGGCATTTTTCATTATTTTATAGGCTATGCGCAGATCTTCGGGAACCAGGTCAAGTCCGTCATCAACAAGGGGCTTCCCTTTGTTTTTAAGATTGTCGAACTGCCCCTCTTCCATTGCCTGCTGGATTTTTCTTTCAGCTATAATTTCAAAAATGTACATCTGTTGCCCCAGTAGGTATAGTTTTTCACCGGGCGTGTATTAATCAAGAATTAATTCTGAAAAAATATTTGCAAAATAAGAAGAGTGTATCTTTATTCTTTTATGTCTTTATTTGCAGGATAGGCCCCTGTCGGCCGGAATATTAATCCTGAATAAGCAGGCAGTATACGGAAACAGAGCAAACAGCCCTAAAGACCCGGAGGGAAATGATAACTGATTTTATAACCAGGAGATCATTTAATGAGTTCTGATCTTAAAGAGATCCGCCCCGGTATTTTTGTTATCGAAGAGAGGGGGCTGTCCAGAGTATACAAGCCGCCGGTTAATATTTATGTGATAACCGGGGCTGACGGTATTGTGTTTGATGCGGGTTACGGCAATTCCGCTGCACTGAAACAGTTCGGCAGGGCGTATAAAAAAATTACAGAGCTCTGCGCTGAAAGAGGCAATCCCTGCAGCATATCACGAATAATTATAAGCCACGCGCATCCTGATCATTTTGCGGGCCTTAAAAGACTTTCGTCAATTCACAACTTCAGGATAATAATTACAGAACGGATGGCAGAAATCGTGAAGAGCGGGCAGGCATACAGGGAGTCATTTGCCTATGAGAATGACCCGCGGGAAAGATCCGGAGCGCTGTTCTCTGTTATAAAAAGGTTTTTCAGAATAATAAATTACAAACTCTACATAAGGGCATGGGGCATACGCTTTGTCAGCAACCCGGACATCGTTATAAAGGATAACTGCACTATCCATATCAACGGGGTCGAGTGGAGAGTATTTCATTCGCCCGGCCATTCCGATGATCACATAACACTCTACAATCCTTCAACCGGCATACTCTTTGGCGGCGACAATATATTGCGCAGCAAGTTTACATGGTTAGGGCCTCCCAGGTCGGACATAGACCTCTATCTTGATTCACTTAGAACTATCATGCGGCTGCCCGGGCTTTCTGTGATTCTGCCGGCTCACGGCAGTGTGATTACCAGCCCTGTGGAGAGAATCACAGCTATAATTTCATACTGGGAAAACCGGATGAAACAGGTAGGTGAATCTGTACGCGCGGCAGGTAATACCGGAATCCCGCTGTCCGATGTGATATCCGCAGTATATCCCGGAAGCGGCAGGCTCAAGAGGGAGTTTGCGCGCGGCTGGGTGCTTCTTGTGCTTGAGCGGCTGGTCAGGAACGGAGAAATTTACAGGGAAAACTGCCGGTATTATTCCGCCCGGTAAATCGGGCATAATCTCTGGACGATGTCTTTTTATTTCTGTTTTTTTAAAAAATTGCACTTCTCGATTGAAGTGCTGATTAATTACTTAGTGCATGGAGTAAAAATCAAGTGTTATCCATTACTTAATAAACGGTGCGGCTAAAAATGCAATCGCCGCAATTGCTCCTGCGCATGGCATGGTTATTATCCATGCCCATACTATTTTGCCTGCCACACCCCATCTTACTGCGCTTAATCTTCTTAATGAGCCCACACCCATTATGGCTCCTGTAATGGTGTGAGTAGTACTTACCGGTATGCCCATCCAGCCGGCAAAGAAGAGCATGCCCGCGGCGCCTGTCTCGGCGCAGAAACCGTCAACCGGACGAAGCTTTGCAACTTTCTGCCCCATGGTTTTGACTATACGCCATCCGCCGAACATGGTGCCCAGCGCCATAGCCGCCTGGCATGATAAAATTATTGACCAGGGAACGTTAAATGTGGGGCCGATAATGCCTGCGCTGAACCACAGTCCGGCAATAATACCCATTGTTTTCTGTGCATCGTTCCCGCCGTGGCCCAGGCTGTATAATGCTGCTGACACCATCTGCCCTATACGGAATATATGATCGACTTTTGATGGCACAGCTTTCCGGAATAACCAGTACACCAGTGTGCCTATTAAGAGGCCAAGAATGAGACCGGCGACAGGTGATATAAAAATAAACGCCACAGTTTTTATTATTCCGGGCAGTACAAGTGCACCTGTTCCGGCCTTAACCAGTGCTGCACCCGCCATACCGCCTATAAGTGCGTGTGAAGAGCTTGACGGCAGGCCCAGGAACCATGTGATTATATTCCACAGGCACGCGCCGGTAAGCGAGGCAAATATAAGGCGGCTGTCAATTATGTTTATATCTATTATGCCCTTGCCGATGGTGTTTGCCACGTGAAGCCCGAAAAACATGAAGGCGATAAAATTGAAGAATGCGGCCCATAAAACAGCCTGCCGTGGTGTTAACACTCTTGTGGAAACAATAGTGGCTATGGAGTTGGCTGAATCATGAAATCCGTTCAGAAAATCGAACAGAAGAGCAAGCGCTGTTAAAAATATTACCGTAACAGTCACAGTCTACGCCCATTTTACAAGAATTGATTCGATTACGTCAGCAACATCTTCGCAGATATCAAGTGTGGTTTCGGCATCGATTATAATATCTTTCCATTTTATAAGGTATATCGGGTCTGTAACATTATCAAAGAGTTTGCCGAGGATGTTGTCGCGCATCCTGTCACCGACGTTTTCGAGCCTGTTTATTTCTATGCAATGTTCGCGGACTGACATAAGGTGTTTTGTGTCTCTCAGCGCTTTAACCGCAAGCTCGACAGCGGTTGTGGATTTTTTCAGCACTTCGGCAAACTCCACAAGGTCTCTGTTCACTCCGCTTATGCGGTAAATCCTCATTCTGTTGACCATTGTATTCAGCATGTCTATAATGCTGTCGAGTTTATTGGCAAGAGCATGTATATCCTCCCTGTCGAATGGGGTTATGAATGCTTTGTTAAGGCTGTCAATAATGGCATGGGTTATCTGGTCCCCCCGGTGTTCTATATTCTGCATCTTGCTTACAGCTTCTTCGGTGTAGATTCCCTTTGACGCGAATTCGTAAAAGTAGTTGGATGCTTCTGTAGCAATGGCTGCGAGATTGTCGAACATGTCAAAGAAGCGGGTTCCCCCGGGGAAAATTCTGAATCTCATTGTGATCCTCCGTAGATTGAATATACGCTGTGTTACACTAAAAAGTATTTTTAGGAATAATTACTGTAATTTTTATTCAATCCAGTCAAAACTCAAGTCAAGAATTTTACAATAACTGGAAGGTTTTTTTATGTTTATCCAATAGCTTCCTGAAAAAGTCCATCGTGGACTTTTTCAGGGTCGGTTTTGCGAAGTAAATTCGCAAAACCTCACATTTTTCGATGTTTTTAGAAATAAGACATCGAAAAATGGCGATACATCCATGTATCGCATTAACAGTTTCCTGTTTTTCAGGAAACTGTTAAATTATTATTGTCTGCAAGAGCGGCAGGTTTTAGCCTGTAAAGGTTAATCGAGGGGAAATTACCGATGATACAACTTGTCAAAAAACTCTTCAGTGAGGCGGATATCAGCCTTTCTGATAAACAGGCTGAACTCTTCGCCGGTTATTACAGGCTTATAAACGAAAATAATGATGACAATGATCTTACACGCATCAGGGGCGAAGAAAATTTTATCATAAAACACTTTATCGATTCAGTCTATTATACAAAATTTATTACCCTGCCCGGATCTCTCGTTGACATCGGTACCGGGGCAGGGTTCCCCGGAATCCCGCTTAAAATAATGTTCCCCGGGCTTAAACTTATACTTGCTGAACAGCGCAGCAGAAGGGTGGATTTCCTGAAACTTGCGGTTAAATCCCTAAAGCTTCAAAATGTCGGGTTCTACCCGCACAAGGTAACCGATAAATCTTTTTTCAGCGTCGATGGTGTAATTACCAGGGCGCTTGAAGACGCGCCCGAAACACTGGCCCGCGTTCGTCACTTTCTTCCCGAAAATGGCGTCATAATACTTTTAAAGGGCCCCGATGCAGACAGCGACATTGATGCCCTCTCTGACGTGAACAGGCGTTATTTTGATCTTGAAATTAACAGGGAATACACCCTGCCGGGGACTGAATTCAGAAGAAGGATCCTGCTCTTCAGAAAAAAGGATAGCGGGATAAAACGAATATATAAAATACTTAAAGATGAGAAAGAGACACCGGGCATAGCTATAAGCTCTGAAGATAATAAAACATACAGGCATGTCAAAAGGGCAGTCGCGGGGGAACTTTTAAAAAAACAGGGCCTTGCCGCGATATCGGGTAAAAAGATTATAACCGATTTTCTCGGCTCTTTTAGCGCTGAAGGTTCACGCCTGATGCTGCCTGATGAGTACACCGAGAACGATGAGAAGTTCATGGAGGTCATCGAAATGTTCAGGGCCGCGGACTCTCTATACATATTAAGGAAAGGCCTGTTCAGCGAACTGGACGCGGCCGGGGGCAGGGCGCCCATTCTGATTGCCGAGGTTCCGGAATTGGGGGGCTGGGACGGTTCGCTTCTTGAGGGATGCAACCCGGTCATACCCTTTCAGGACCCGCTTAATGTCGGGGCGGCTGTAAGGTCCTGCGCCGGTTTCGGCATACAGAGGATCATACTCACGGGGGACGCGGCGAATCCGTACCATCCAAAATCCATACGCGCGTCTTCGGGGGCAGTCTTTAAAATGGAATTTGTCAGGGCCCCTGTGCTCGGGGAATTCCCGGATTTAATAGATGATTCAGTTCAGGTAATCTCGCTGGACAGGGGAGGGGAGGATCTTGCTGGAATAACTTTTCCGGACTCCTTTCTTCTTGTCCCCGGAATTGAAGGCCCTGGCCTTCCGGCAAAACTTAAAACGCACAGTGTTTCAATACCTGTGTCTGACGCGGTAGAATCGCTCAATGCTTCAGTTGCCCTCGGGATTTTCATGTACGTGTGGCGCAACAGGGGGAAAAAATAAATTGACAGCAGTCTCTTTGCGGGCGCTGAATCTTTCTGAAGTATGAGTATGGCCGGTCTGAAAAAATACGAGGATGGTAATAATATGCCGATTAAAGAAAAAATAAGGACTATACCCGATTTCCCTAAAAAGGGTATAATGTTCAGGGATATTACAACACTGATCAATGATGCCGAAGGATTTAAAGAGGTCATAGACAGTTTTGTAAAGAGATACGCGGGAATGGACATTGATTATGTAATGGGAATCGAGGCAAGGGGATTTATTCTTGGCGGAGCGATTGCCTATGCCCTGGGCAAGGGATTTATTCCTGTGCGCAAGCCGGGCAAACTTCCGGCAAAGTCTATAAAGCATGAATATGCCCTTGAATACGGCACTGACTGCCTTGAGGTGCATGAGGACGCGATAAAAAAAGGGGATAAAATTCTGCTGGTTGATGATCTGCTTGCAACGGGCGGAACAGCCCTTGCCGGTGCCGCGCTGGCGGAAAAACTTGGCGGAGTAGTGGTCGAGATGGCCTTTATAGTTGACCTGCCCGATGTGGGCGGAAGAAAAAACATCGAAAGCAGGGGGTATAAAATGTTTCACCTTGTTGAGTTTGAGGGGGACTGAACAGCCCGGCAGTTGTTTTGGATTTAATTTTATTGATAGCTTGTATGCCTTTGACAGTTTCAGGTAAAAAAAAGAGCCGTTGACGGCTCTTTTTTTTATATTTCAGCTATATTGCCTTCATCTTCAACGGCATCAGAATCGGTCTCCTCTGAAGAATCTATTTCGTAACCGGTCTGAACAGTTTTTGAATTGGATTTTCTGAAGCTTTCTTCACTGCTCTCCGGTTCGTCGATCTCGTCAGTTTCTTCGGTATTATCTTTTTCGTAGTTTTTATACCTGTACATCATCTCGCGCGTACTCATCTCTTTCCACTGTCTCGCCTTGTTTATGTGCTGACCGTTTGGATAGCTGTCTATATACGCCTGGAATTCCCTTGATGCGAGTTCATAGTTTTTGGCAAGAAAATATGCGTAGCCTGTTTTAATCTGCGCGTCCTGGTCTTTATGGTAAAAGGAGTTTGTCTGTACTTTTTTGAAATACGCAATTGCGGTGTTGTAATCCTTCATGGAAAAATAAGATTCACCCAGCCAGTAGAGGGAGTTTTCGGCCCTCTGTGTTGAAGGGAACTGAGCGAGGTATTTTTTGAAATAACTTATGGCGCTTGAGTATTTCCCGCGCCTGTAGCTGTTAAGCCCGCTTTCGTAAAGCTGTTTCTGGTATGAGCCAGTTACGTCACCGGTGTAGCTTGAAAAGTTTGAATAATACTTCAGGAAGTGGTCATACAGTTCGTAAGCCTGGCTGTCATTTCCAGCGCGCTTATAGGCCCTTGCCTTGCCGAGTATGGCCTCTTCGTTGTTGCCGTTTTCGTTAAGCGCAAGGTCAAACATCCTTCTTGAACTGGCATAATCACCTTTTTTAAGGTAGATGTGGCCCAGTTCGCTGTATATACGGCTTCTGAAGTCCTTATCGTCGCTCATGTTAAGCAGGGCAATCAACTGGTGTATGCCCTCTTCGTCGTACCTTTTCATTATCTTCAGGCGCGCAATCCTTGCCCTTATGTCTTTTTCAGTTTCCGGTTTAAGGTTTTTGCTGTCTTTCAGAATTGATGAGTATTTCAGGTATGCGAGCCTGTTAAGGTTCAGTTCTTCGTAGCTCCTTGCTATATAATAAAAGGCTTCGGGAGCGTATTTGGATTTGGGATAGTGCGATACTATTTTTGTAAAATAATTCAACGATTCATTTACAGCCTCTTTGGTCCCTCTTTCGTATCTGAGTAGACCCTCTGTGAGAAGCGCCCTAACTTCTTTATCGGGTTTCGCGAATGAGTCGTAATAGGCGAATGTTCCGATACCGAGAAAGATTAATAATATTCCTGCGAATGCCCACTGTTTCATTTTAATGACTCCTGATAATAAATCTATCTATAGCTACCTTAATCTTGATGTTGCGAACTGTGACCAGAACTCGGACTCTTCAGGGAAAAATTTCCTTACATCCTTCATGTTGAGCAGTCTGACGCTTTTGCTGAAATTTTCCAGTTCTATATAACTTCTTGCCAGGTATAGTCTGGCTTTTGCCCTGTCGTAATCATTATCGGTTGCGGAAATAAATAAATTCAGTTCTTTTACCGCGCTGGCGTACTGTTCTCTGTAGAAGATGTTATTTATAATATAATCAAGTTCGCGTGAAGGTTCATCCTTCTTTTTTATGGTTTTTTGGGGCTCTTCAGATTTATCCTTTTCGGGTTCAACATCAGGAATAATCTCTTCTTTATGGCCGGGTTCGTTTGCTCCGTCTTTTTTATCATCAGCGATTATATTATCTTTAATTCCAAGCGGTTCAGGGCTGATATTGACTCCTTTGCGGAACTGGACAATATTATTTTCATCGCGTATGTACAGCCCATAATAGTAGAATCCCCGGGCGGGTATGTCGGTTGTAAATTTGCCTGTTTTAATATTCTCCGTGGCAAAGACCGAATCGGGCATCAGCATGCCTGAATCTTCAGCCTGTCTGGCGGACCTGAAAATTGATAGAGTTTCATTGCCGCTGTTCCCTGTGTAGTTCCATTTTAGTATCAGTTTGCCCTCGAAGAGTTCTGTCTCCATGGCTGTAACTCGGTAGGGGGTTACGATAATTACGGGTGTGCGGGTAAAGTTATTGTTCGAATCAAAGCTTATGTCAACCGTGCCGTCGTTGTAACGCGCGAAGACCGCGTAGTAGAATTTTCCGTAGCCGGGGCTGGTGTCGGTGTAGAGTGTGTCCGACGTGCCTGCTATGTGCAGCAGTTTTGCGAATTTAAGTTTAAGCTGCGAGTCTATGATCTCTTCTGATCTGTAGATTTCGTATCCTGTAATTCTCTTTCCCGTAAGAGAATGCCCCTGTTCCCATTTAACGATTATCGAGTTGTTCTGGCCTGCAAAAGCGCCGGTATTGAGAGGGGTAGTCAGTGTTCTGCCCTTTATGTATATGCCTGTTATTGTATAGTTGTTGTTCGCCGAGGGTGTAAAGTACTCGATGTCGTTCTGGTCAGTGATTGTAACGGCGTAAAAATATGTACCGTAGTCGGGTACGTTGGTGTCAAGGCAGGAGTTTTTTTCAGTTGATGCAACCTTTTCGGCAACCCTGAGGTCATCCCTGCTGCTGATCATGCTTTTACTGCGGTATATGTTGTATTTAAAGTTGCCCTTTGCTTCTCTCCATGTGACGTTTATTGAGCTGGCTTTATCTATTTCACATTTAAGCGATTCCACAGGGCCGGGCTCGGCAAAGAGCGATACGGGTGTAACCGTAATATTCACATTATTGATAAGTTTTATGTCGCGCTTCAGCAGGTCCTCTTTTGTGAGAACCACATAAAAGTATTTTTTCCCGGACTGCAGCCCTCTGTCTATAATTATCCCCTCCTGTGAGGAGTTATATGTCCCAACGAGTTTTGCATTTAGCACATCAGATATATTGCCGAATTCCTTTTCGCTGCGGCCTAGTACAAAATCGCCAGTGTAGAGTGTATCCATCTTCCATGTGATTTTAATCGCGTTGTTTATCAGACTTATGCGTTCCGCCCTGATGTCATAAGCTGAATATGGAAGGGCTGTTCTGTCCTGAGCCGCGAGCGCGACCGGCAAAAGCAGTGATATAAGCGCTGAAATCTTTATGATTGTATGTAAAAGGGTCTTTTTCATCTTATCGTATTCATATTTTTTTTTATTGTCGGCAGAGCGGTCTTGAAACTTTAACCTGCTTGGCCTGAATTTTTTTAAATTGCTATTTTTAATGCTTTTATCGTGCGGCAGCCTGGACTTAATGCCCCCGGCTCAGAGCATATTCCGGGGGTCAGAGCCTATTCCGGGGCTCAGAGCCCATGTAGAAACGGGCACACAGGTTACATTTTAGACCTGCCGTATGCCCGGAAAAATTAATTTATGTACAGGGACAAAGGTTTGTACAGCCAGGACACATGTTTTATGTACAGGGACAAAGGTATTGCTGACAAACGAAAAATTTGACGAGTTATCAGGCATTTTAAATTTGTCAGGGACAGCAACACCGTTACCGATCTGTCACGCAACGATCGTTTTAATTCCCTTCGCCGGCAGAGGCTCAGAGAGCATTTTTTTGTTACAATATAGTCAGGGAATTAACTTTGTTATAATTTTTTTTTGTACAAATTATAAAAAAGGTTGCAATTAATTTTGACGATTAGTAAGTGGTATCGCTATATTAAAAAAGTCCGGTCAGGCTTTATGGATAAAGGGATATTGTCTCGGATTAATTGACATAAAAAATAAAGATAATAGAGCAAATAACTTGCACAAACGGAATAATGGAATGAAAGCACCTTGGGCAGTATGGGATAAAATAGGTTCAGCGGCTATTGTATTTCTTATTACCATATTTATTGCATTTTCAGCAGTCGATCTTTTGGCGCAGGGGGCAAAAAAAGAGGCCAAAAAGGATGTTAAAGTAAAAACCGAAAAAAAGCAGGACTTAAAGTCTGAGGTAAAAAAGGATCAAGAGAAGGAATCCGGTGCCATGTCAAAAGAAGAGACCGGACCTGTCCGGCTGGGAATTTTCCCGATTGCATTAATTCCGCTGGGGAGTCTGAGCGGCGCAATGAGCACGGGCCTGGGCGGAATGGTTTTTTGTGATTACAGATTGCCGTTTAATTATGACCGCCTCGTTATGCGTGCCGGAGCTGATGCCGGTTTTATTTATGCCTCGGCTGAAAAACTTAAATCCTCTACGCTGAATATGATACCGGTTCAGGCCCGTATGACATTTTCTCTAACTACGGGGACCGGCTTTGACCCCTATTTTAACCTGGGCCTGGGTATGAACTATGCGATGCTGACCGGTGATGTGGCTGAAAGTTCAATAGATCTTCTTGTGAGCGCGGCAATCGGTTTTTCGTACAGCCATGTTGAACTTAATAATTTCAGCCCTTTTCTTGAAATGGGATACATGAGGTCTTTTGAAAAAATAAGCGGCGATTTTTTTACCACAGGAATCGGTGTCATTTACCGGTTCCCGGCGAAGGCTGGAGATACTGAAAAAAAGCAGATTTAGCACAAAAAAATATATGTTAGACGCTGTCGCGGGGGACTGGCCTGAATGCCGGTCCCGGGTTGTTATTAATTCCGCGTTTATATGACTCTACCGGAGGGAGGCATGAATCTGAGAATAAAAAAAATCACTCACATAATTTTATCAGGTTTATCTTCTGTCGCCATTGCCTGTAGCGGCAATGTTTTTGATAAAATGATAAATGTAGATGAGCCTGACCTTGTGTCTCCAACCGTGACACTCAGCTATAAGCAGGGCGGAAATACCGGCGGGTCATTTAAGGAGGGTGAGGTGACCATAACCGCCACCTATTCAGAGGAACTGGCAACTGCGCCGCTTATAAGCATAGACCAGCAGGGTTCTGTTGATATAAACGATGCCGCCATGACAGATGAAGGGGACGCCAAATACACCTACATACTTACCGTGTGTGCGGCAGACGGTAATTTACATATTGACGGTGAAGTTAATGTCAGCCTCTCTGCAACCACGGACCTTGCGGGCAATCCCAGCGCCGCGCCATCGAACAATACATTTATTATTGATACCGTAAGTCCCACTGTGGTAATAACTTACGACAAGTCCGGCGACACAACAAGCCCCTTCGGCACTGGCGACTTGACCATAACCGCGAAATATTCTGAACCCATTACTTCAGCACCCAAAATAGATATCGAAAATCCCGGATTTAACGATGAGTCCGGCACAATGACATCCCATGGGAATGGGGTATACACGTACACTTATACTATTAACTCCCGTAATCCTTTGCTGGGTTATGAGGACGGTACTGCAGAAATTACCCTCTCTGCCGTAACTGACGCCGCGGGCAATGAGGCCGGGCCGCCTTCGAACAATACTTTTATCATAGATACCACTTCGCCCAAGCCGGTAATAACTTCAACAGTCACAAGCCCGACCAACGGCCCCTTCGAGATCAAAATAGACTTTGTCGAGAACGTGACCGGCTTTACTATCGATGAGATTAACGTGACAAACGGATCTGTCACTGCTTTCAGCGGTTCGGGACGTTACTATTATGCAACCATTACTCCACCAGCCGCGCCGTTTGAAGGCAATGTCTTTGTCGCTCTTAACTCTGGTGTTGCCGTTGATGCTGCGGGTAACAACAGCGAGGCAAGCGAAGACTTTAGTATGGAGATAGACCTTTCAGCGCTCACTACAGCATTAAGCACTTCTACGGGACCTTATTCAAACAGTCCGACATTCACTGTTGCTATTGAATTTTCAAAAGATGTAAGTGATTTTGTCCAGGGAGATATTACTGTGACAAACGGATCTGTCACCGCTTTCAGCGGTTCGGGCGGCACATACAGCGCCACAATTACTCATAGCGGCCAGGGACTCACAACTGTGAAGGTTGGCGCGGGAACAGCCCATGACGCAGCATCCAATCCCAATGGGACAAGTAATACTATCAGTGTTATATACGATACGGACTCGCCAACTGTAAATATTACATATAACAAGAACGGGAACACGGCCGGCCCCTTCAATGCGGGCGAGGTGACCATAACCGCGACCTATTCAGAGGCGCTGGCTCCGACTACGGCGCCGCCGCGTATAAGCATAAACCAGCCCGGTTCAAATGATATAAGCAACGCGTCCATGTCCCATGCGGGAGGAAACGTATATTCCTACACATACACCATACACTCAACTTCTGAACCCGGATATGATGATGGAACGGCAACGGTTAGCCTCTCTGCAACCAAAGACCCTGCGGATAACATCAGCGCTGCGCCAACTAACAATACCTTTGTAATAGACACAACTGCCCCGGTGTTGAATATAACGTCGCCATCCGGGTCCGCGCGCGTGAACTCATCGGCTGTGATTACTTTCACTGACAGTGAAACTACTAATCCCCGGGTGTCGGTTGACGGTACAAACTGGACAGATGCAGTTTCCGGGACTACGAGTTTCGGAAGCATATCGCAGTTCTCCGGGCTTGCCGAAGGGGGCGAGTTCACACTTTATCTTCGCGATACTGATGCGGCAGGAAATACGGGCTTAACAAACATAAACCTTATAAAAGACACAACCGGCCCGACTGTGGCTATAAGCTATGACAAAACAGGCCCGTTCAGTACCGGCGACATGACCATAACCGCGACCTATTCAGAGGAACTGGCAATTGCGCCGGCCATAAGCATAGACCAGCCCGGTTCAACGGACATAAGCGGAATAACAATGACATACGTGAGCCCCAAAGTTTACAGATACACATATACCGTGCACGCGGCAGACGGCAGCAATTATATGGACGGCACCGCAACCGTAAGCCTGTCGGCTACCACAGACCTCGCGGGCAATGCCAGCGCCGCGCCAACGAACAATACCTTTGTAATAGACACAACCGCGCCGGTGGTGGCCATAACGTCGCCATCCAATGGCAGCAGTGTTAATGATTCGGCAGTGATCATATTTACTACCGACGGAACGTCGCCTCAGTTTTCAGTGAACGACACGACATGGACTACGGCTGTTTCGGGCAGCACCATATCGCAGTTCGGGCTCCCTGAGGGCCCATTTATTCTCTACCTGCGCGATACTGACGCTGCAGGCAACGTCGGCAAGGTGAGCATAAATCTTACAAAAGACATAACTGCGCCGTCTGTATCTGTTAGTGCGGTTAAAAGCCCGACAAACACGAATCCGCAGTTTACAATCACATTCAGCGAGGAGATGACAGAATTCATGCAGGGGGATATTACCATAGACAGCGCGAACGGATCTGTCACATCGCTCGCGACTTCAGACAACATCGTATTTACGGCAACGGTGACGCCTTCAGTTCAGTCGGGCACGGTGACAATAAGCATAGGCGCGGCAGTTGCGACTGACCTTGCGGGTAACAGCAACTTTGCTTCAACAGCAACTGCTTCAGTTATTTATGACGGCGAACTGCCGGCCATAATAGAGGCAAAGACCCTGGACACTGACGGAAACGGCAGGATTGACCATTATAAAATTACATTCTCGGAAGCCGTGAAAGAATCAACCTTTGTGGCGTCTGAATGGAGTGTGGCCGGTTACAGCGGTGTTGCCCTTGATGCGGGTTATGCCGGAAATACTGCAACCGACGCAGTGGTGTACATTTCATTCAATGAAATTGCCGCGGGCTATGATACGGGAGTCAAACCGGACCTGACCAGTACTGGATCAGTCAGCCTGGAGGACCTTAACGGCAATAAAATAGCAGAAGTACAGAGTACCTCGGTTAATGAAACTGACGGAGCCAGCCCAATTATTATATCGGCAACGGGTATTACTGGTACACCCGGATTAAGCATAACTTTCAGCGAAGAGGTGAAGGCTGCAAGCGGTTCCATTTCGGAAGATGATTTTGATTACGCCGATGTCAGCGGTAACGGAGCGTCTTCTCTAAATTTAATGTCTGACATGGACGGATCGGATCGTGTGGTATCGGGTGTGCTTGACGTGAATCTTGACCTCAATGACCTTAACGTGGATACGCTCGGCGCGTCGGCATCGGGCATGGCGAGGATTATTGATTACGCGGATCCGGGCTACGAGAATTACCTGGCAGCCAGCACGGTTACTGTCACGGGCGCTGTTGCCCCCTATGTGCTTAATGCCTTCGCTACCGCTGACACAAAAATCAGGCTCTATTATTCAGAGGCTATGAACCCGGCCGACGCGACAAATAAGGATAACTACAGCCTGACCCGTTCCGGCGGTTCTGTTACAATTACTGGCATCACACAGATTGACGGATCTATCTACGAAATCACTACAGGGAGCAACCTTGCTTCCACCACTACATACACTCTCACGGTTACAGGGGCTGTGCATGACCTGGACGGTGTGGAACTGGTGAACCCGAAGTTTGCCAGCTTCCTTGGGAATGAACAGCTCACCATAGGCGCGGCGGCGTGTATAACAACTAAAAGCCTCCTCGTTGTATTCAACAAACCTGTTCTTGCGGGGAGCGGGTCTAATGGCGGCGAACGCGCGGGCAACTACAGGCTCACAGGCCCCAGTACTCTGGGGCCAGCGGGTAATCCATATACACCTGATACAGCCGTGCGGGGCGGCATAAGCGCACATAACGAAGTCACGCTCACACACGCCAATGACCAGCGTGGAGTGGGCTACATGGTCATAGGCGCGAACAACAATGCATCTGACGGTTTTAGTGATGCCGGTTATGCCATACAGACTGAAGTCACAGCCGAATATCTGCAGAATGCGCCTGGCGACAGGGTTTCATGGAATGGATGCGGAACTGAAATTACAGACTTCACATCCCCCATCGCGCTTGACCCCTTTGGCGATACATCGGATTTCGGCTACCTGGTATCCTATGGCGGCATGGTTTACATAGGGCCTAACAATAACGGCAACAGCGCGGCCAGGATGGAGGCCAGCGGAAAGAACCCTGTAAATGTTACTTATACATTTGCCAAGGACTCAACCGGTACTACCGCAAGCAACAGTGCAACCGGGATCGTTTCAATCGGCCATAGCGGCTGTACAAATAATTCAAATGATCCTCTAACGGGATGCGGCCCTGACAATGAGAATGGCAGGGGAATCTTTGTTACCGGCGAGGTGAACAGTGTTACCCATCTATTCATTACTGGAGCCAGGTCAACAGGTGACAACGATTATATCTACTGGACCGCTGATACTGATTCTGTTCTGGATTTCAACTATATTGACGGTTCAGCGCCGCTTGACGCGCTTAATGTAGGGGGTAATAAAAATACTGAATCCATACTCATATCAGGGGGGAATGTTTACTGGATGCAGCCCGGTAATCTGAGAGCCAGGCCATATTTTACAAGGATGACACTGCCCGGCGCTGTTTCCAATGTAGATATTGCCAATAACGCCACTCCAACTTCCGGCAACGGGACCTTTATGAATATGAGATATGCTGAGGGTATGGGCATTTATGCCACAACTAAAAAGAACAGCGCGGATATCATAGGCGGCACAGTCTATGCGTTTAACAGCTACATATATGTGGCTAATAACGGTTCAGTAAGGAATAACAGCGGAAGTTATACAAGCCTGGCTACCAACCAGACATCCGCCAATGGGTACAGAAATGACGGAGGAATAGTCCGGTCTACGAGCGCAACTCCCGGTAATTCCGGCAAAGCGACAGACTGGGCAGATATAACACCGGGCCTGACCAATAGCACGCCGGGATCTAATACTGATTACAGTAATTACTTCTCAATACCCCTTGGAGCAATGGGTGATGTAATACCCGCGCAGAGGCCCATACCTGCGTTTGCCACATTCAACAACAGGCTCTACATAATCAGGAACGCCTGTGTGTCTAATATGATAAACGGCAACTGCGTATGTAATGATTCGCACACCGGCGCATGTACTGATGACATCGTCTGCCCTTCGGGCAGCGAGGTTCCCCAGCTCTGGAAATGTGATCCGGGCGCCGATAATCGCTGCGACGCGTCCGAGTGGATACTTGTCCCGACCGGAACAACAAAGCTTACAAACTTCGGCAATACCAATAACAAATCAATCACACTGCTTGTGACGAACGGCAGCTATCTCTATATCGGCTTTGACAACGCTGTTGACGGTGTAAAAATCTACAGGACAAATGTTGCCAATCCCACAAGCACTGCTGATTTTGAGCAGATTGGCGCAAGCGGACTTGGAAGAACGGATATGAAGGAGATCTACTCCGCCATATCAGTACAGCAGGGCGCTGATTATTATATCTATGTGAGCGCCGGGACAAACAACGAGCCTGTGGCTGTTTACAGGCAGAAGAATAATTAAACAGATCCTGAAACTGATATCATACTAATAAAAGAGGGAGCTTGGGGCTCCCTCTTTTATGAAAAGCCAGTCGTTCACCTGAAGAGTATGGAGGCGGACTTTAATCTATTGCCGCTGCGTTTCAATCTCCCTGAATTCATTCTTTAAATCGAGCATCCTGATGTAGATATTTCTGATATGCTTTACAGCGCTTTCTTTATTATTCGCATTATTCACTATAAAGATAAGCCACCTGTACTGGTAAACAACAAGTATGCCGCTGCCGGTTTCAGCCGAAACAGCCTGGCAGGGGTTGCCCGCAAAAACAGCAGGGAAGGGCTGTGTCTTAATGCGCGCGTTTTTAAGGGAAAGACTGTAATCGTTGAAGCGCCCCTTTGCCGCAGTTTCACCGGGCAGCGCAAGTATATAGATAGCAGACCTGTTCTTTCCCGACAGGTAGGACGCGCTGTACGCGCTGTCAATGATAAGGCCATGGACATCTTCATTCTTTTTATAAACAATGGAATCCCTGAAGCGGTTCTCTTCCGGCAGAAGCTTCCATGTGTAGGAGCAGTTGTTCACCTTGACGCGTTTATTGATCCGGAGGTCTTTGAGTATCTTCGCGCCAGTTGTTTCATAAAACTCAAAGTAATTCCCCGGATGGTTAGGCGAGTAGAACCAGAAGGCGTACACACCCTTGAATCCGGCAACGAATGGATTTTTGTAGGACATTTCGCCCCCGCCGGTGCTCCAGCGTTTCCTGGGCATGGCGGTGAGTCCGGAATATACTCCAAAGGCTTCGTCCGCGGAGGCAAATTTTGCTATGCCGAGCCTTATGGTTATTCCGCTGTAGTCATAGGCCGCGCCGCTGATTGACACGGGTTTAAATTTTTCGAGCAGAAGGCGAAGTTCCGGGTTCGCGTTAAAGATTTTCAGCGCGTCATCGCCGCGCGCTTCGCGCATAAGCTTCACGTTTTTTTCGCTGTCAAGATAACCGGGTATGCAGTCATGCACGTCAACCGAACACGCCGCGATAAATACGCATGGCGCCATAACTAACAGGGTTATGCGGGCCAGCAGCCTTATTCTTTGACGGGCGCGTCCCACATGTCGTGTAAATTGCATTTGCTCACTATCCTGTATTCCCCGGGATTGTCCTCCGGGATCTGGAATTCGGCATAAGCCTGGCTGAGTGTAAAGTTGAAACGCTTTATCTGCACTTCTTGTGATCCCTTCATAAGCGCGATAAATTCAACGTAATGTCTGGGATCCTTTGAAGGCCGCAGCGGAACCATGGTTTTTATAGTTCCTGTATGACTGTCATACGATAGTATGACCGGAGTGTGGTCAGCGGATTTATCCTTCCAGGGGCCTTCGTCCTCCTGCGAATAGAAGACCGGCTGGGCGGGGTAATCTTTTACGTTTTTACCGGAAAACATATCCATGTCTCCGCATCCCGAACTTGATATGAGCAGTAAAAGAATAAATAATGGCAGATGTAGTTTTTTCATGCTTGCAGTATATTGATTTTAACTGTATAAGTCAACATCATTTCATTATTCATTAAGAGGTGTTTCTGCTGTTTAGGGAGGATCTGGTTATTATGAAAAGAACAAATATATCAATAGTCTTGATTATCCTGCTCAGTATTGCCGGTTTTTTTCTGTCATATATACTGGCACAGCATTATTATTTTAATGATATATACCTTGATACCGGCGAGCCGCTGAGCGTTTTTTCTGAACTGGGGAGCATAGCCTGCGGCGACGCTTCACCCTTTATAAGCTGTTCAAAAGTTGAAGAATCAGCCTGGGCTGTTTTTATGAATATCCCCCTTGCCATCTGGGGAATTTTCTATTTTGCAATGCTTTTTTGCGTCTGCCTCAGCTTCTTTTTTATAAGTGAAGTACTTGTTAAACTGCACAGCACTGTCCTGTATATTCTGCTCGGGGCCGGAGCCTGCATAAGTCTTTTTCTTTTTGGATTAAGCCTCGCTGTTATAAGGGCTCTCTGCCCTCTATGCTGCGGGGTCTATGCTGTAGTTACGGCATCACTGATTATTTATCTGTTCTATTATAAAAAAAATCTAACGAGCCTGAATCAGCCATACAGGGGCCAGGCGCAGGTGATTGTGGGGAACAGACGGTATCTGCTATTGCTCTCGTTTATTGTCGTAATATCGTTCATTACTGCGCTGGCAGTTGACTGGAATATGCGCAAAATAAAAGGGGACTATACCGGGCAGCACGCAGAATCGAGGGTGACAGCGCTCGCTGCTGCCGTCTGTTCACGCCAGCCCGTATTTCTCAACTTAAAGCCGTACTGCGTTGTGGGTGATATTAACGCGCCCGTTGTTATCGCGGAGTTTTCAGATTTTATGTGCCCTATCTGCTCCGGGGTGGCTGTAATTATTGATGAACTTCTCAGGGAATACCCCGGAAAGGTTACCCTTGCCTTTGTAAATTATCCGCTGGATGGTTCATGCAACGTTAATGTCAGAAAAAATTTACATCCGGGGTCATGCATGCTGGCCAGGGGCGCGCTGGCTGCGTCACTCCAGGGTAAATTCTATCCTTATATGAAAGTTGTATTCAGCGCCCGCCCCCGGACAATATCCAGGGAGGAACTGCTGGCATTTGCCGCATCAGCAGGGCTCGATACCGACACATTCCTTAAAGATATAGATAGTCCCCTGGTAAAAGACAGGCTTCAGGAGCAGATAATCTCTGCAGTAAACAACGGTGTCAGGAGTACTCCGTCGATTTTTATAAACGGCAGGCTGTTGAATTATAAGCCTTCAAAGATCCTGCTTAAAAAAATAATCGAGTGCGAACTTAAACGGGCTGGGCTGTGATCCGCGGTCTAAATTTAACGCCCTCCTCCGCGCTATCGCGCACCTCCTCCCGGATAGATTTCATGAGAACTCTACAGACATGAATTTTAAGGTCTGGATACTGCAGGTTTAAATACAGGGGGGAGGGAATATTTGCATGCCGGTAAAAATTAATTTATGTACAGGGACAAAGGATTTATTTTCACTTTCCCCAAATTTCCGGAATGCGCCTTATTTTATATTGACAGGTAGTAAATAATTTACTACTTATATTGCAAAACAGTCAAGGAATTAACTTTGACCACAACGTATCATTGTCACTTATCCCATCATTGGATTGCCTGTTGGAAGCATGAAAAAAATTCAATAATTATAGAGGTGTATTATGCAGGTTCGCGTGAAAACGCCCCATATTAAAATAGATATGATCGGAGATGTGCCCGAAACCGTTATTGCCGTATTAAAAAAAGAGTATGGCAAAAAGGTTATTATTTCTGATGAATATATGGATGTAAAAGATATGGAGTGGTACAAAAAAATAAAAGAGACCATGACTCCTGGCGAAGCTATGTCTATTTACAGAAAGCTGCATAAAATGACTCAGGCTGAACTTGGTGAAAAGCTGGGAGGAATTTCCAAACAGAATATCTCACATCTGGAGAGAGGGGTGCATCCAATCAGTAAAAAGATCGCAAAGCAACTGGCTGAATTGTTCCAGGTTTCTGTAGAAAAATTTATTTAAAGGCAGTAATTATTCCTGAAAATAGTTAGTGCAACGATTTTTATTTCCTCCGTTTTTGGTTATGGAGGGAATAGAGTATTTTAATATGGCTAATTGTAAGCGCTTAATTAATTCCACCCCTTGAAATCTTTAACCATAAATAACGGTGCTTTTCCAGATTAGTATAACAGATGTTTAATTATTTCGAGAGACTAAGGAAGGGAGTATAGAAATTATACAGAATTGTTTAATATCAATAAAATATAAAATCTACCCTGTTTTTTGTTCATAGAAAGAACATTGTTTATTAAAAACTGATTCTTAAAGGGGATATAGTGATATATCAGATACATAGCCGGTTTACAATATAATCACATACCGGCTATAATTTGCTCGATTATTTTAAAATTTACTTTACAAACTATTGTGAATTCAATGATGTAATATCCTGCCGTGATTTAAATTTTTACTATATACATGTAATTGAATAATGCCAATGGTCCGGTTTAAAATTGACTCGTTACAATTTTGTAGAACACATTCAGGAGAAATATCATGAATAAAGCTTATAAATTTTATTTTTTAATAATCCCAGGCATTATATATACTGCTTTGCTTATTTCATGTGGGAGTAAACCTGAATCTTCTGAACAGCCTCAGGTTACAGCACCTGTTTTTTCTATTAAAAGCGGCACCTATCAGATCGGGCAGAATGTTGAGATATCAACTGAAACTAAAGATGCGCAAATAATATATACTATCGATGGTTCTGATCCTTCAACAACAAACGGCTCAGTCTATTCTTCACCGATTGTCCTTTCTCAAACAGTAACAATTAAAGCCCTGGCAGTTAAAGAGGGGTATAAAAACAGCACAATAACCGGTGAAATTTATACAATACCAGGTACTGTGGCAGATCCTATTATAAAACCTGACAACACTTATTATACAACAAGCGCAACAGTGAGTATATCCTGTCTTACCCCTAATGCTGTTATAAGGTATACAATTGATAAATCGAACCCGACTCGTTCTCATGGTACAATATACAATGGACCTTTCAGCATTACTTCTAATAAAGTAATAAAAGCAATCGCATATCTGGAAACTCTTCCTGAATCGACTGACAGTAATATTGCTGAAAAAAATTACATCATAACCGGGAAAGCAGCCACACCCGTATTTACCAAGGCAAGCGGCTCCTATCCTGAAGCTTTTTACGTGGAAATAACCACAACTACACCCGATGCAATTATTAAATACACGACTGATGGAACAAATCCTTCAAGAACAAATGGAAACACTTACTCATCTCCCATTCTGATTAGTAATACGCTGACCTTAAAGGCGATTGCCTATGTTGATGCCTGGGCATCGGGCAGTGAGAGCGGGATAGCAAGTGCCAGCTATACTATTACAGGGACGGTTGCGAATCCCTCTTTTGAGCCGACAGGTGATTCCTATGATTCCATACAATGGATAACTCTTAAATCAGACACTTCAGGCGCAAAGATTAGATATACTACAGACGGTTCTACTCCTACAAGCGCTTATGGAACTGTATATTCTTCTGGCTTCAATATCTATTCTACAACCACAATAAAGGCGATCGCATACAAGAGCGGATGGGTCGATAGTGAAGTAATCACAAAAACATATACCCTGCGTGTAAAGCCTCCGGTGATATCCCCGGATGGCGGAGAATATGATAAGCCAACTGATGTAACAATTACAACACCGACAACCGGAGCCTCAATCAGATTTACCGTGGATGGGTCTGTTCCTACACGAGACCATGGAATATTGTATAAAGGACCATTTAAATCCCCCGAGGGAATTTATCAGATTCAGGCTATCGCTTATTATGAAACTATTAGTGATAGTGAGGTAACAACATCATCCGTATTTACGGTTCACGGACCTGTTTATAATTGGACAGGTACTATTTACAAGAATACATGGGGTGCCGGAAGAGATCTTAAAATAGGTGATATAAAACCTGATTCCAACGGGAATATTTATATTACGGGTTCGTTTAATGGAGAAACGGATTTTGATCCAGGTGCAGGAACGGACATAAGGAGTACTACAGACTCAAACGTCAATGCATTTTTAACAAAAGTTAACAATGATGGCACTTATGGGTGGACCATGGTCTTCACCGGAAAATTTTCAGAAGGGGTAAAACTTGTAATAGATAATTCAGATAATGTTTATATAATGGGAAATTTCAGCTTTGAGATAGATCTTGATCCTACTGAAAATGAGGATCTGCTCACAGGAAAGAGTGATAATGTCTTTCTGGTTCGGATAAACAGTGATGGAACTTACGGGGGGAAGCTGACCTGGGGTAATGAATCTTCTGATGAGTTATCAATTCATATTAATGCTTTAACAATTGATGCAGATAACAATATCATTTTTGCCGGCAGGTTTGCTTACACCGGAGATTTTGATCCAACATCCGGGGTCGACAGTCGTACGGCAACAGCCTCGACGGAAAATACGTATGTAACAAAAATAAGTTCAGAATTCAGCTATGTGTGGACTAAGACATACGGAGGTAATTCAAGCGGAAGTGCTAATACTGTGTATGATATTAAATGTGATTCATTAAATAATATATATATAAATGGGAATTTTGTAGGTAAGGTTGATTTTGATCCAGGTACAGGTGAGGCATTTAAGACTTCATCTTCATCTCAATCGAGAGATATATATATTTTAAAATTGAATCAGGATGGTGCTTACCAAAGCATAATATCTTTCGATAAATTGTATAATACTGGTTGGGATTTTAGCCCCAGGATGGCAATTGATTCTGCAGATAATTTATATATGGTTGGTCATTTTATGGGATCCATTGATTTTGACTGTACATCAGGAATCGATACAAGGACTGCTGCGGGTATTGATGATATTTTTATTACAAAAATATTAAGTAACGGTTCATATGGCTGGACATACACTATTGGCACAAGTGATCCTTCAAAAAACTGTTATTACAATGCATCTGCTGTTGCCGTTGATTCTTATGGTAATGTCTATGTAACCGGGTATTTTCAATATACCGCCGATTTTGATGCAGGACCAGCAGTTGCAAATCACACCGCAGTGGATGACGATGATGTTTTCATGCTGAAATTAAATCAGGACGGAGTATATCAATGGTCAAAAACAATCGGGGGTTCAAGCGATGATCGCGCAAAAGAAATATGCCTTGATTCGGCTGGTAATATCTTTATAAGCGGGTATTTTAAAGATACAGTCGATTTTGATCCAACTATAAGTACTGATACCAGAACCGCGCTAAATAGCACCTTTCGTGATATATTTTATACCAAGTTTAACCAATTGTAGTTATTTATATAGGAATTTTCGTTTATTAAAACACTGGCAGAAATACTTCATTTAAACGATGTGTCTATAAATCATATTCAATAATTTGAGGATCAATTCTATCAGGCAGAATAAATCTGATAAGTTAAAGATTGACATAATCTTATTTCATGTGAAACTCTACCCATGAAATACATCGCGGACCTTCATATACATTCACACTATTCAATGGCCACAAGCCCGCGGCTGGCGCCCGAACACCTTGAGTACTGGGCGCGCCTCAAGGGCATAAACATAATAGGCACAGGCGACTGCATTCACCCGGGATGGTTCGCCGAACTCAAGGAGAAACTTGAACCATGCGAAAACGGCCTGTACAGGCTGCGCGAAGAGTTCAGGCTTGATGAATCCAAAAGGCTTAAACACCCCAACATTCCGGATGATGTTTATTTTGTTCTCACGGGCGAACTTAGCAGTATATACAAGCGCGGCGGCAGGGTGCGCAAGGTGCACAATATCTGCGTGTTTCCTGATTTTGACGCGTGCGGCAGGGTTCTCTCCCGGCTCGACGCCGTAGCCAATATTCGTTCCGACGGCAGGCCCATTCTGGGCATTGATTCGCGCGTAATCACAGAGATGGCGCTTGAGTCTGCTGAACAGGCATTCGTTATACCGGCGCATATCTGGACGCCCTGGTTCTCTGTACTCGGTTCAAAGTCCGGGTTCGATTCCATTGAGGAATGCTACGGTGACCTGACGAAGCATATATTCGCGGTCGAGACAGGCCTTTCATCTGACCCGCCAATGAACTGGACCTGCAGTTTTCTTGACTCTTTCCGCCTCGTGTCGAATTCGGACGCGCATTCACCCGAAAAGATCGGCAGGGAGGCCAATCTTTTTGACGCTGAACTCAGCTACGGCGGCATGTACAGCGCGCTCAAATTTGACAGAGGATTTATCGGAACCATTGAGTTTTTTCCCGAAGAGGGCAAGTACCACCTTGACGGCCACAGGAAGTGCGGAATCGTGTGGGACCCGCTTGAGACCGCAAAACATGGCGGCATCTGCCCGATCTGCGGCAAAGAGGTAACCAGGGGTGTAATGTACCGCGTTGCGGAACTTGGAGACAGGAATCTTCCGCGCACGGACCTTGTGCCTAAAGAGTTTTATTCCATTACCCAGATGACCGATCTGCTCGCGGAGGTAATGGAGCAGAAGAACAGCGCGTCAAAGGCTGTAACGAATGAATACATGCGCGTTATCCGTTCGCTGGGATCTGAGTTCCATGTGTTTCTTGAGTCTGAAATTGACGAGATCAAAGAGTATGGCGGCGACATGCTTGCCGAGGGCATACGCCGTCTCAGGGCTGGAGAAGTTCACCTGGCGGGCGGGTACGACGGGGAGTTCGGCACTGTCAAGGTTTTCAGCCCCGGTGATTTTAAGTTTATGGGAGTTTATTCATTTGTAAGTGATCCCGATGAAAATGCTCCGGCCATGGCGGGCGGCAAGCCCGCATTTGACATTAAGGCATTCAAGGAATATGTATCGGCCGCTAAGGAAGCGTCGGTGACTGAACATAAAGAGCAGCAGTACGGGCTGACGCCTGAACAGGCAGAAGCAGTCGCGTGTACAGTCCCGTGCCTTGTAATTGCCGGCCCTGGCGCGGGCAAAACAAAGATACTCGCCGAACGCATAAACTTTATTGTTGAACAGGGACTTGCAGCGCCGCATGAGATAGCAGCCCTGACTTTTTCGACAAGGGCCGCCTCTGAGCTTAAATCCCGCGTCAGGCATGAATACATGGATGCGGGCCTGTCCGCTTCAACCTTTCATTCCTTTGGACTTCAGATCATAAGGGATAATATTGAAAGGCTTAACATAAGCAGCTCTTTTAGCATACTTTCGGATGATGAGCGTCTTGAAGCTGTAAAGCGCGTGCTGCCCGACAAAAAGGATTCCGCGCGCGTTCTGAAAATGATCTCGTCGGTTAAGCAGGGTGTAGATTGCGACGCGGATAAAGATATCCTTGATCGTTATACCGACATACTCACGGCGGCTGACAGCATAGACATTGATGATCTTATAGATATACCCTGCACAATGCTTGCCGCTGACCGTGAACTGCGCGATAGTTACAACAGGCGGTTCAGGTTTCTGCTTGTAGACGAGTTTCAGGATATTAACGCGGCTCAGTACAGTTTTATCCGCATGCTGGTCAATGACAGCGGCGACGGCCTGTTTGTAATAGGCGACCCCGACCAGGCGATCTACGGTTTTCGGGGTTCTGACGCGCGGTTTATTGATGAACTCTGCAAAGATTATCCGCGCATGAAGAGGATCAGCCTGACCCGCAGCTTCAGGTGCGATGATATTTTATTAAAGGCCGCGGGCCAGGTACTCGGCAAGACTGATTATCTGAGCGGTAAAAGTAAAGGTTTAAAGCTGAAGATTACCGAATGTGAAAGCGACCGCAGCGAGGCTGACCTTATTGCTTCAACCATCGAGAGGCTTGTGGGCGGGGTGCGCAGTTTTTCCATGGAGAGCGGTATTTCAGACGGCGCGGGTTCAGGAACTGGATTTTCGGATTTCGGCGTGTTATGCAGAAGTTCATTCATGTTCGGCCCGCTTATCGAGGCATTTGCCAATCACGGGATTCCGTATCAGGTTATTGACACTGAGCCGTTTTACAGCAGAGAACCATACAGGCGTGTTGTTGACCTTGTGCGCAGGGTATACAGAGATGGCGCTGATTCATCAGACGTGGAAGAGCTCGCGGTAAAAATAATGTTAGAGAACGGGCAGAGTATTGCCGCGATTTTTCATGCTTTACTTTCAGGGAACGAGGCCTATTACGACAAGTACAGGGTGGATGCCTTTTTTGGCGAGACCTGTGATTACGGGGAATTCCTGCGCGATGTAACTCTCAGGAAAGGGAGCGATGACTACATGCCCGGGATAGAGGCAGTTTCGATTATTACCATACATGCCTCCAAGGGGCTTGAGTTCGATACTGTGTTTATTCCAGGCTGCGAGGAGGGAATTATTCCATTCAGCATGTTTGGTGAATCGGATATTGCCGAAGAGGAGAGGATTTTTTATGTGGGCCTTACACGGGGTTCGGGCGCGCCTGAATTCAAGTTTCAAATGCGAATAGATAATCCTCCAGTAGACTTATAGGAGACCGCCAGTTTCTGGATTTTCGAGGACGGCTATTAATTTTGAAT
>Ga0255347_1001977_pt1 | contig 30494 bp, 29 predicted proteins | sample wastewater_treat_2_FD_192479 | JGI IMG/M metagenome (GOLD analysis project Ga0255347, IMG submission 192479) | Wastewater microbial communities from Lulu Island WWTP, Vancouver, Canada - plant24 | ecosystem: Engineered > WWTP > Wastewater > Unclassified | place: Canada: Vancouver, British... | reverse complement strand
GGGCTACCGGCGGAATAGATTTCACGGAGTGGAAAATTACCCTGCGAGCCGCTGTAGAAGCGACCGAAACCACCGAGGCCGTGGAAGGCCTATACGTCAGCTATGGCAAATTTATCAACGTGCTGTTTAACTTCATTATCATCGCATTCTCCATTTTCCTTGTAATTAAGGGTATTAACAAGATGTCAAAGAAATTTGAGTCTGAGAAAACCAAAAAGGCAAAAGAAGAGGCTGAGGCCAAAGCTAAAGCAGCTGCTGAGACTCCGGCTCCTGAAAGCGACGAGGTTAAAATTCTCAAAGAGATCCGTGATGCACTTAAAAAGTGATGTGTAAATCAGAGTAGATTCAACACATATTTACGGTAGTATTCATCCAAAAGATAATTCGAGGCAAGGTGGCGAAGCGAGTCACGACTTGCCTCGAATTTTTCTTTGTGTTCTTCCCGTATAGGCTCGGCAGGAGGAGACTCCATTTTAAGCGGATTGATTGGTGAACCATTTTTCCAAACCCTAAAATCAAGATGTGGACCGGTAGACATACCTGTGCTACCAACATAACCTATTACCTGCCCCTGAGAAACCCTGGAGCCTACTTTTAGGCCGGAGGCATACTTTGACAAATGAAGATAGGCTGTAGTATAAACGGAATTGTGGCGAATTTTAACGGTATGTCCACCGCCTCCTTTATAACCCTTTTCGATTACCACTCCATCTCCTATCGTTAGCACCGGAGTACCTGTAGGAGCTGCATAATCGACACCAGTATGTGGCCTTACCACTCTGGTAATGGGATGTCTCCTTGCGTAGGTAAATCCTGAACTTATCCTTGAGAAGTACTTTAAAGGTGATTTGAGAAAAGACTTTCTCATGCTCTCCCCTTCAGCATTCCAATAACGATTGGATGTACCCTCCTCTTCAAAATAGATACATTCTATGCTCTTGCCCCCACTCGTATAGGTGGAGAACCATACTTCGCCAATATCAGTCACCTCTCCTTCACAAGAGTGTTCATTATATAACACTTTGAAAGAATCACCTTTTTGCAACCCGAAAAAGTCCACGCTCCAGGCATATATTTCAGAGAGTTTGATGGCAAGAAGCGGTGAAGCTCCGGCTTCCTGGATATCATTCCATAAGGAAGAAGTTATGGTAACTTCAACATACTGCTGCTCCACGTCCATCTGTTTCTGCACAAGTGATACGCCAAGAGTATCCCTCAGGTCGAAAACTAGTGCGGAAAGATTATCCTTCTGGTAGACAAAATAGTCGGGTACATCCCCCTCTACGGGTAGGTAAACATAATAAGGCTGCCCGGATTTGAAAGTTTTTGCATCAAATATACCCCGGGATTTGTTTACAAGAGCATTTACCTTGGTATGGGACACTCCGTAACGATTCAGCACGGTGGAAAAATAGTCTTTACTACTCACCTTACCTTCTACTACCCTATATTCTCCCCTCGGTATACCGAAACGATCGGTAATAACCTCCTTAGCCATTATCTGAATCTCCTCAGAAACCTCTTCGGTTGTACTGTTTTCACTGCATGCCACCGACAAAGCAGTAAAAATCATCAACACTGCCACATTGGACAGCAACCTGACAAATCTACCTGTAGAACTCTCTTTAAGCATCTTTTTTTTTCTGAATTTTCCTGCAAGTTAACCAAATTTCATCACTCTGTTGATATTTTTGTGGAAAAATTTGGAAAAATTTGTAAATAAGTGGAAAACTATTATTACTTTTGCACTACACATCATATAAAACACTATACTATCACATTTGAATGGCAAAGTTCATCGGCGAATACAAAGCAAGAGTTGACGACAAGGGGAGATTAATTTTCCCCTCTGCCTTCAAATCCGCTATGGGTAGCGGAGCCGATCGTCGTTTTGTCATAAAAAATTCCCTGTTCTCCGAGTGTCTCGAGATGTACGCTTATGACGAGTGGGAGAAGGAGTCCGAACTGGTTAGGAGCCGGCTCAACTTCTTCAAGCGCGAACACGCTGAATTCTGGAGAGAATATATGCGTGGCAGTCATGTCGTGGAGCCTGATGAGAAACTCGGTAGAATCTCCATCCCCAAGGATAAGCTCGAATCTATCGGCGTCCTGAAGGATGTGATATTCTTCGGCAACAATCACAAGATCGAGGTCTGGGCTAAGGAGAAATTCGAAGCCCAGCAACTCGATGGTGATGCCTATGTTGCACTTGCCGAAAAAATTCTCGGCTAGAAAAGAAGGAGGTGAGAGATGTCAACCTACCATATACCCGTATTGCTTGATGAGAGCGTATCGGCTCTTGACGTGAGGGAAAACGGAGTCTATGTGGATGCCACGTTTGGAGGTGGAGGCCACAGCCGGGCTATCCTTCAACGCCTTGGCAGCAAAGGTCGGCTTATGGTATTTGATAAAGACTACGAGGCGTTTGCCAATTTGCCCGATGATGACAGAGTAATAGCGGTTAACAACAACTTCCGATTTCTCCACAATTATGTGAGATACCATGGATTTGATAGTGTAGATGGAATTATTGCAGACTTAGGGGTCTCATCCCACCAGTTTGATACAAGTGAACGGGGTTTTTCCTTTCGATTTGACGCTCCGCTGGATATGAGAATGAACCTGGATGCACGTAAGAGTGCCAGAGACATTGTTAATAGTTATACGTTGGAAGAGTTGGATAGGGTGTTCAGGATCTACGGGGAGGTAGATGAGAGCAGGAAGGTTGCAGATCTTGTATGCAGGGCCAGGGAGAACTCTCCCATAGAGACAACCGGAGATTTGGGCAGAGCTTTGGAAAGTGTTCTGCCCAAGTTTTCAGAACATAAATACCTCGCAAAGATCTACCAGGCTCTTAGAATAGAGACCAATGATGAAATGCGGGACCTGGAGGAGCTGATGAAGGGCGTTATACGTTCACTCAGGAGCGGAGGAATAGTTGCAATAATCAGTTACCATTCTCTTGAGGATAGGATAGTCAAGAATTTCCTCAAGTCCGGTAATGCAAGCGGCAGGATAGAGAGAGACCTGATGGGACACGGCTCTTCGCCTTTCGAACTGCTCAATAAAAAGCCTATCATCCCGGAAGAGGATGAAATTTCCGGTAATACCCGTGCAAGGAGTGCCAAGCTCAGGGTGGCTAAAAGGAGGTAAACATGGGACTCAGAAGAAAAATTATAGATAAAACCACCTCGTTTTTCAGCGGGTCATTCATATTGAAAAGGAGACTCGATAGATTTGTGTGGTTCTTCATCTATATATTCATACTTCTTGTGCTCTTCATCAGCTGGAATCTCTACATAGAGAGCAGGTTTGTAAGAATAGAGAAGAATTCTGCCATAATAAAGGATCTGGAGATAAGCCACCAGCAGCACTCTCTTGATCTGATGGGCATTGACAATAGAATAAAAGTAGAGAAGATACTGCAAGGGTTCGGATCCAGGCTCCATGCACCCACTGATCCACCTAAAAGAGTTAAAGGAGAATAAGGTTATGAAAGTAAACATTGGTAAGGTAGGTATGGCTTATGTCATATTTATCCTCCTCGCAATCGGAGCGCTTGCAAGGATAGTGCATACTCAGTTTTTCTACACACCCAATAAAGCTGAAGTCAGCTCAAGTACCGACACTGAGGAGATAAAGGGTCGTAGAGGTAGCATTCTTTCGGATGACGGGCGCTTTTTGGCCTTTTCCATTCCTGAATATAGACTCTACATGGATCTGCACAAGAGTGTAATCTCCGACACTCTCTTTTACAACAATGTAGGAGCTCTTGCCTTAGAACTTTCTAAACTTTACAAAGATCGCAGTGCAGCAGAATATAAGAAGTTTCTGGAGAGAGCACGCGAAGAGCAGAGGAGATATCTCCTAATCAATAAAAAGCTGCTCAAGTATCAGGAGATGAAGCTCGTCAAGACCTTCCCAATTCTTAAACACGGACAAAGAAGGGGCGGTCTCATAATCAAGGAGGTAGATGATCACCGTGAATATCCCTACGGCTACCTCGCCTACCGCACTCTGGGTCACCTCAAAAGTGATACGGCGCAGATAAGAGTGGGTCTTGAAGGAAGCTGCGATTCCATACTCAGGGGCAAACCGGGTATACGGCCAATGAAAAAGACCGAGGGTAATCAGATGATACCCGATAGCGAGAGGCCTATTATTCCGCCTATAAATGGTACTGATATTAGAACCACTCTCAATATAGATATCCAAAACATAGCAGATAGAGCACTGCGTAATAAACTCTCGGAGAGTGACGACCTTATGGCAGGTACAGTTATAGTTATGGAGGTCGCTACCGGAGAAATCAAAGCTATGGTCAATCTTGAAAAGAACGATGGAGGTTATTTCGAGAGATACAATTACGCTATAGGTAGAATCGGGGAACCGGGTTCCGTCTTTAAAATCACTTCGCTGGCAATCCTTCTCGAGAATGGCAAGGTCAACTTGGAGGATGAAATGTCAGCTCTGGTCAATTTTAATGTAGGCAGGACTACATTCCCAGACCCCTACCTGCGAAATTACGACAAAATATCCATCCGGCGAGGATTTGAGATCTCCTCAAATAATGTGTTCAGAGCACAAGTATGGAATCATTTCGGCTCAAGCAGGGCTGATCAGGAAAAATATATGAATCAGCTCAAGGCAATGAAGATCGACATGAAACATGACATCGAGATCGATGGTATCGGAAAAGCTACCATCCCTCATCCTTCAGATAAGGTCAGATATTGGAGCGATAGCGACCTGGCCTCAGTTGCAATAGGATATGCCGTAGAGATGACTCCTCTCCATATTATTACTCTTTATAATGCCATTGCCAACAATGGAGAGATGGTCAGGCCTCACCTAATTAGCGAGTATATAAAGGAAGGTCATTCAATTAAAAAAGTTGAGCCGAAGGTAATATCGACTATATGTTCCAAATCTACTGCAAAGGAACTTCACAAAGCTCTAAGAGGCGTTGTAGAGAATGGAACAGGCAAGAATTCCTTTAATGGGAGTAAAGTGGAAGTAGCGGGAAAGACAGGTACGGCACGAGTGGTAATACCCTCCAATGGAGCATATGTCGACAGTCAGGGCAGAAAAATTCATCAGGGTACATTCGTGGGGTTCTTTCCCTACAAAAATCCTCGTTATACCGTGATTGCTGTCGTCTATTCCGGACTTACAAACCAAAACTTCTACGGCGGTACCTGGGCAGCTCCTATTGTAAGAGAGATTGCTGAAAACATCTATGCATCATCCCCTGACTGGAACGGCCGGATGACCGCCTCAGCACAACTTCCCGCTTATAAGGAATACCCCAACCATATTGTCAATGATACACTCTCCGGAGTACCCGACGTAATGGGAATGGGGCTAAAAAATAGCATGAGTACCCTTGAAAGCAGGGGTTATTCAGTCTCTTTCTCCGGACACGGAACTGTAGTAAAGCAGGAACCAGAGCCCGGTTCAGAAACATCAAATAGAACTGTAAAAATTTATCTTGCCGAAAAACATGCAACTGAATAAGATACTTAAGGGACTGGAGGTCCTCGAGATAAACGGCAGCACATCTACCGAGGTAGGCGACATTACTCTGGATTCCCGCAAATGCAGAGAAGGTTCACTCTTCATAGCCGCAGTCGGCAGCAAGAGTGACGGACACGACTATATAGAGAATGCCATCAAGGCAGGCGCATCTGCAGTGATCTATCAGGAGGGTGAACACAAGGGAGGAGATGCCACATATATAAAGGTACCCGACAGCAGGAAAGCGGCGGGCCTGGCCGCGTCTCGTTTTTACGGCAATCCATCATCCAAATTCAACCTGGTGGGGGTGACAGGCACCAACGGCAAGACTACCACGGCTACACTACTCTACAATCTTTTCACCTCGCTCGGATATTACTGTGGGCTGATTTCAACCATAGCCAACTACATCGGGGAGGAGAAATTCGAAACCGAACACACCACTCCTGATGCCATTGCTCTAAACAAACTGATGGCTCTTATGGCCGAAAGAGGTTGCGAATACTGCTTTATGGAGGTTAGTTCCCATGCCCTTGACCAGGAACGTGTCTATGGTCTGCAATTCAGGGGAGCCATTTTTTCCAACCTTACTCACGACCATCTCGATTACCACAATACATTCCTCGAATATCTTCATTGCAAGAAGCGTCTGTTCGACAATCTGCCGAAAACTGCTTTCGCCCTTATCAATATAGACGATAAAAACGGCGAAGTTATGGTGCAGAATTGCAAGGCAACCGTAAAGAGATATTCCTGCCGAACGATTGCCGACTTCAACTGTAAAATCGTAGAAGAGAGTATAGAAGGAATGATGCTCGCTATCGGCAACAATCGTTTCTGGACACGGTTTATAGGAGCGCACAATGCATACAACCTGCTGGCAGTCTATGCTACGGCAATTCTTCTGGGAGCCGACAGAGATGAAGTGCTGGTGAAAATGAGTTTATTGAAAGCTGTTGCCGGACGTCTCGAATATGTTCGCGGAGGGAATGAAATCACTGCAATTGTGGACTATGCCCATACTCCAGACGCTCTCGAAAATGTTCTCAAAACAATTCGCTTGACTGCCAGAGGAAGAGAGGTGATCTGTGTATTCGGTTGCGGAGGAAACAGAGATAAGAGCAAACGACCGGAAATGGGAGTCATTGCAGCAAAATATGCCGACAAAGTAATTGTAACATCGGACAATCCCCGTTTCGAGGATCCCGATGCCATAATAAATGATATCCGCAACGGCCTCAACGCCGCCGAAAAAAAGAAGTCACTCTTCATTACCGACCGCAAAGAGGCCATCCGCACAGCCATCATGATGGCTTCCAAAGGCGCTGTCATACTTGTAGCGGGCAAAGGCCACGAAAACTACCAGATTGTCGGAGGAGAAAAACACCACTTTGACGACAAGGAGATTATCTCCGAAACATTTGAACAACTATAACCGACCAAAACCTCTACCTATGCTGTACCACCTTTTTGAATATTTTGAGAAAGCGAACATAGATTTCGCCGGTTCGGGACTGATGAAGTACATCTCATTCAGATCTTTCGGAGCCAGCATCATTGCCATCTTGATATCGCTGATCATCGGGCACAAACTGATTGTCTGGCTTCGGAAAAAACAAATCGGCGAAACCATACGGGATCTCGGTTTGGAAGGCCAGTTACAGAAAAAAGGCACTCCTACTATGGGCGGCATCATTATAATCATATCTATACTGGTGCCGGTATTGCTATTCTGCGACCTGACCAACATCAATATCCTGATATTAATACTTACCACAGTGTGGTTTGGCACGATCGGATTCGTGGATGACTACATTAAAGTGTTCAAGAAGAGGAAGGAGGGCCTTAACGGCTGGTACAAAATAGCATCCCAGGTACTTTTGGGCCTTATTGTCGGCTTGATAATGTGCTTCAGCAATGAGGCAGGATTCAGAGAACAGAAAAAGATTACTCCAGTAGAAGAGATCTCAAGTGAAGGCATTGCTGTTGATATTGCAATTCCGGTCGAAACTCTGAATGTGGACACCGGTGTGTTGGAAAACAGCACCAAAACTACACTTCCATTTGTCAAGGATAACGAGTTTGACTATGGATGGTTATCGCCTTTCGGAGGATGCTTCGGAGAATATTTCAAATGGTTCATATATGTATGTTTCATCATTCTGGTGATAACGGCCTGTTCCAACGGCTGCAACGTCACGGATGGGCTTGACGGCCTGGCAACCGGAGTAACTGCCATCGTGGGAGCCACTCTCGGAATCTTTGCATATCTCTCAGGTAACGTCATTTACTCCGAGTACCTCAATATAATGTATATCCCGAGCAGTGCGGAGATTACCGTATTCTTTTCATCAATGGTGGGATCCCTGTTGGGATTTATGTGGTACAACTCCTACCCCGCCCAGGTTTTTATGGGCGATACGGGCAGCCTGACTCTCGGCGGTATAATAGGCGTATGCGCTATTCTTGTCAGGAAGGAATTGCTCCTTCCATTGCTTTGCGGAATATTTTTCCTTGAGAGCCTCTCGGTTGTGGTGCAGAGATTTTATTTCAAATACACAAAGAAAAAAACCGGTGCCGGTGTAAGAGTATTCAAGATGACACCCCTCCACCACCATTTTCAGAAGGAGAATCCGGATGCTATAATCCAGTGGCCGGGAAAAGTATATGCAGAACAGAAAGTAGTGGCGAGATTCATTATCGTCTCTATAATACTTGCGGTATTGACAGTAGTAACATTAAAGATCAGATAATAAAGCTATATGAAAAGAATAGTCGTATTGGGCGGTGGAGAGAGCGGCTCCGGAGCTGCAGTTCTGGCGAAGGTCAAAGGGTTTGACGTCTTTCTCTCAGACAACGGGAAACTCAAAGAGGAACACGTTGCACGTCTTGTGGAGTACGGAATTCCCTTTGAGGAGGGTGGACATACCATTGAGAAGATATATAATGCCGACGAAGTAATCAAAAGTCCCGGTATCCCCGATACCGTACCGTTGATTATCGGACTTAATGCCCGTGGCATATCCGTGATTTCGGAAATTGAGTTTGCGGGCAGATATGACAACTCCAGAAAGATCTGCGTCACCGGCAGCAACGGCAAGACCACCACTACGTCGCTTATATACTACTTGTTAAAAAATGCCGGCCTGAATGTGGGGTTGGGCGGCAATATCGGCCAGAGTTACGCATTCCAGGTAGCCAAGGCGGAGCACGATATCTTTGTGCTTGAGATAAGCAGTTTCCAACTTGACGGAATGTATGAATTCAAGGCGGATATTGCGGTTTTGCTCAACATCACCCCTGACCATCTCGACAGATACGGCAACCAGATGCAAAACTACATCAATTCCAAATTCCGGATTACCCGTAATATGGCAAAGGAGGATTGTTTCATCTTCTGCTCCGATGATGAAATAACTGTAGAACATCTTAACCGCATCGTTGTTCAGGCGCAGAAAATTCCATTCAGTCAAAACTCCGTCGTAGAACAGGGAGCCTGTGTTGAGGGAGATAAAATGTATGTCAGATACAAAGACAGCGGCTACGAAATGTTTCTTCACGAACTTGCACTCCAGGGGAAACACAACATATACAATTCGATGGCAGCGGCAATCACGGGCAAAATAATGAACATTACCAACAGTACCATACGGGAGGCCCTGACAACCTTCACGGGAGTGGAACACAGAATGGAAAAAGTGCTCTCCGTGGGCGGTGTGATATATATCAACGACTCCAAGGCGACAAATGTCAACTCCACCTGGTATGCACTGGAAAGCATCAAAACTCCAATCGTACTGATACTTGGGGGAACCGACAAGGGCAATGACTACTCCCCTATTGCTGATCTGGTGAAGGAGAAGGTTAGAGCTATAGTCTGCCTCGGTGTCGACAACCGGAAAATCCATGATTTTTTTGGGGACAAGGTGGCTGAAATACACGATACTCGCTCCGCAGAGGAGGCTGTAAAGATAGCTGCGTCCATAGCAAAAAAGGGTGACACCGTCCTCCTTTCGCCCAGCTGCGCGAGTTTTGACCTATTCAAGAATTATGAGGACAGGGGCAGACAGTTTAAAGCTGCCGTAAAAAATCTTTAGTAGGGAATGGGTAGACTGAAAATAAGACTTAAAGGAGACAGGATCATCTGGATACTTGTACTTTGCTTGGCCATCATTTCGCTTCTGGCGGTATTCTCTTCCAGCACGTTTCTGGCCAACAAGGCAGGCGTAAGCAAACTATATATACTGCAGGAGCAACTCATATCGGTATCCATCGGTTTTGCCGCCCTTTTGATCTGCTACCTGATACCGATGAGGTTTTACCGTTTTACCGCTTTTCCCCTATTTGCAATTACAGTAGTAATGCTGGTATTGCTTTTCATCATCCCGGATGTACGAAATGAGGCAGCCAGAGGCATCAGGCTCTTCGGCAGGACAATCCAGGTTTTTGAATTTGCAAAAGTAGGATTGATACTCTACATTGCAAAGGCACTGGAGCTCTGGCAGAATTCATTGACCACTTACAAGGACTTCCTGCTCAAGATACTACTGCCAATAGGAGTTGTATGCATTATGGTTATGGCCAACAGCTTCTCATCGGCGCTGTTGTTCGGTGTGATCAGCATATTGCTGCTCTTCTTTATGAATGTCAACATAAAACATCTGGGCATTACCGCAGGTATCGGAATACTGGTTGTGTTGGCTATGTTCGGGATCTATTCGCTTTTTTTTAGTAATAAGGGTCAAGCCGAAAGTGAAAAAACGGGTTCCGTCGCCAAAGTCTTCAACCGCTTCGGCACGGCCTCCAACCGTATCGTCAACTTTTTTGATGCAAAGAAGGATTTGGAAGAGGCTGAGGCTGCTATGTCAGATGCCGAAAGACAGAAACATTTGGATGGTCAGCGTCAAGCCATTAATGCAAAAGTAGCAATACACGAAGGGGGAATAATTGGAAAAGGTCCGGGCAAGAGCACTCAGAGATATTCTCTGTCAATGGCCTTTTCTGACTTCATATATGCCTTTATTGTGGAAGAATATGGGCTGCTGGGGGGTATTTTCGTTATAATGATCTATCTGATATTTATCTTCAGGTGCATCACGATAGCATTTAGGTGCGAAACTATCTTTTCGGGAGCGCTGGTCTTGGGTTTGGCATTTCTTATAGCCACCCAGGCCTTCCTGCATATAATGGTGAATGTAGGTCTTATGCCGGTCACAGGCCACACTTTACCCTTGATAAGTCATGGTGGAACGGCATATATGGTACTGAGCGGCGCATTCGGCATTATCCTGTCAGTAAGCAAACAACTGGACAAACAGGACGAAATCAGACGCAAAGAACTTGAAGAAGAGGCAAAAGAAAAAGAATCGGAAATAATGTTGTCGGAGACTTATGAATTATGAGTAAAAGCAAACCAAGAATCATCATCAGCGGAGGGGGTACGGGAGGACATATATTTCCGGCTCTCTCAATAGCCGGGGCCATACGGGAGAGAGTCCCTGAGGCCGAAATACTTTTTGTGGGCGCCGAGGGCAGAATGGAGATGGAGAGAGTACCACAGGCGGGCTATGAAATTAAAGGTCTGCCGGTAGCGGGATTGCAACGTAAACTTTCCCTGGCAAATTTCGCACTGCCTTTCAAAATTCTCAAAAGCATCTCAATGGCAAAAGAGATCATCAGGGAATTCAAACCCGATGTAGCAGTTGGAGTGGGCGGCTATGCCAGTGCACCGTTGTTATGGAGTGCATCCGGAATGAAAATCCCCTGCCTGATACAGGAGCAAAACTCATATGCGGGATTGACCAACAGGATTCTTTCAAAAAAAGCGGACAAAATTTGTGTCGCCTACAGTGGAATGGATAAGTTTTTCCCTGCGGAGAAAATCATTCTCACGGGAAATCCCATCAGGAAGGAAATAAAGCCGCCTACGGAGGCTGAAAGAGCCGAAGGATATGACTTCTACGAACTCAATCCAAATAAAAAGACCATCTTTGTAGTCGGTGGCAGTCTCGGCAGCGGAACTCTCAATAAGGCCATGAAAAAATGGGTGGCTGAAAAGGGGGCAAATGCTGATTACCAAGTGATTTGGCAGAATGGAAAGTATTACAGCAGCGACATTGCCGAATATATGAAAGAGCGTGAACTGTCCAACGTAAAGCATTTTGATTTCATCCGGAGGATGGATCTTGCTTATGCCGTGGCAGATGTGGTCATTTCCCGCGCGGGAGCCGGAACAATCTCCGAACTCTGTGTCGCCGGCAAGGCAACCATCTTTGTTCCGTCACCCAACGTGACAGAGGATCACCAAACGCACAACGCTATGGCTTTGGTAGATAAAGAGGCTGCGCTGATGGTCAGGGATGATATTGCTGAAGAGATACTGATGGATACTGCAGAAGAGTTGCTTTCCGATAGCGCACGCATCCGCAAATTGGAGACAAATGCGCTCAAACTAGGACGAAAGGGAGCAGCAGAAGAAATAGCGGCAGAGGTACTCTCCCTCATTAGATAAGAACGAGATGGAAAAAAAATACAAATACTACTACTTCATAGGGATCGGCGGCATCGGGATGAGCGCCATCGCCCGATACTTCAAGAGTGCAGGCTACAGCGTTTCCGGATACGACAAGACACCCTCTGCACTCACAGCACGGCTTGAGAAAGAGGGGATTGCCGTACACTATGAGGATGATATCAGTGCAATCCCGAAGGACAAAGAGAATACCTTTGTAATCTATACCCCGGCCGTTCCGGCTGATATGGACGAACTACGGTATGTGATGGAGCAGGGATATACCGTATGCAAGAGATCCCGTGCACTGGGAGAGATTGCTCGCGGGCAAAAGTGTCTCGCAGTGGCCGGAACACACGGAAAGACGACAACAAGCACACTGCTGGCCCATTTGCTCACGCATTCCGGAGAAGGTTGCAACGCCTTCCTGGGGGGCATTTCACGCAATTATGACTCCAATCTGCTGCTGAGCTCCAACAAAGTGCTGGTAGCAGAAGCTGATGAGTTTGACAGGTCATTCCTACAGTTGTACCCGGATATAGCAGTGATTACATCCGCAGATGCCGATCATCTGGATATCTATTTGGACCATAGCCACCTAAAGGAGGCCTTTGCCGAATTCGCATCTCAGATTAAGGAGGATGGATTCCTTCTGTTGAAAAAAGGTGTAAAGATCTCTTTGGAAGGAGTTAAGGCAAAGATTTTGACCTATTCTTACGATACTCCGGCAGACTTTTACGCTTCGGATATAGTACCTCTTGATGGGGGCTATTTTGATTTCTCCCTCAACACTCCCGAAGGGAAGATTGAGAAATGTACGCTGGGCATACCAGGGTGGGTAAATGTCGAGAATGCCGTAGCGGCATCAGCGGCTGCGCTACTGCACGGCATAACTCCGGAGAAACTCAGAAGCGGGTTAGCCGGCTTCAGAGGAGTGGCAAGGAGATTTGATATACGCATCAATACCCCGCAATGTGCCTATGTCGACGATTATGCTCATCACCCTAATGAACTGCGTCATGCAATCAGTTCAATGAGAGGTATTTTTAAGGGAAAAAGGCTTTGCGGTATATTCCAGCCTCATCTCTATTCGCGCACGAGGGATTTTGCCGAGGAATTTGCGGATGCATTGGGAGGTTTGGATGAACTGATATTGCTCCATATTTATCCTGCAAGGGAACTTCCGATAGAAGGGGTGACATCAAAGATCATTTTTGACAAAGTACGACTTGAAAACAAGATACTCATAAACAAGGAAGAGTTGATGGAGACTCTCCGTCGGAGGAATTTCGAATGTTTGATAACCTTCGGAGCCGGAGACATCGACAGGTTTGTATTGCCCATTGAGGAAGAATTAAAAGCAAGAATAGGAAAATGAAAGTAAAAAAGATATTGCTGGTGGTACTTATTTCCATCCTCTTTCTCGGAGTGATGGTGCCGTACTTTTATTTTGTCTCTGAAATGGAAACGGGAACCATCGAGTACACTGTCTGCAGCGGTATCAATGTCAATTTCAGGGATTCCCTCAAGGTCAATCTCATCAGCAGCGAGGAGATTATTTCCCTGGTGGAGCAGGCGGAAAGGGTTACGGGCACAAAGTGTAAGAAAGTGAACCTTACAAAGATCGAAAAATTGCTGGACGGCAGGGGAGAAATCCTCAAGTCCGAGGTCTATTTTTCCTCCCCTACAATTCTAAACATAGATGTAGTCCAGAGAAAGCCCGTTGTAAGATTTGAAAATGAGACTGAGGGCTATTACTCGGATGGGAGCGGATTTCTTTTTCCCCTGCTCAACACCTATAATGTACCGATCGTTACGGGAGATATTCCGTTACGTCTTGGCCGAGAATATATGGGAGTACCCGAAGGGAAAGAGAGCGAATGGATAAACGACATTCTCCTCTTGGCCGACTATATCAGCAGTAATGAATATTGGAACAAAAACATTGAGCAGATTTACATCGAAAACGGAGACATCTGCCTTGTCTCACATGTAAGCCATCATAAAATCATATTCGGTAACTGCCGCAATATTGATGCAAAATTCAGGAAATTGGCGACATTCTATAAAACAATTGCTCCGTCAGATGGATGGGACACCTACAATGTCGTCAATCTCAAATACAACGAACAGATTATTTGCAAAAAAGGAGATATATGAGCGATTTTATTACAGCAATCGATTTCGGATCATCTAAAGTTGCCGTGGCAGTCGGGACCAAGACTTCCGATGGCATAAAGGTGGTCTCATTTCACAGTTCTCCCCTTCCAAACGGTATAAAAAACGGGGAGATTGTTAACGAGGGCAGAGTGATTGAAGCCCTTAAAGCGGCACTGGGAGCAGCTTCATCCGATATTAGAGAAGAGATCAGAAAGGCAGTGATCAATATCGGCGGAAAATTTCTCTACTGCGAGGAAATGGCAAGCACAATCATCAGAAATATCAGCAGTAAATACGTATCTGCTGAAGAACTGGAAAATTACCGCCGTGAACGATACAAATTTTCCGTAGATGAAGCCAACATGATCTACGCAGTTATCCCGCAGAAATATGACATCGATGATTTGACGGGCTACCAGCATCATGAGATCATCGGAACTTCCGGAAAGAATCTCAAGGCCTATTACAAAATATTTCACGGCAAGGCGACATTGCTCTCCAGATGCAAAAAAGTACTCTCTGCATGCGGTGTGGAAATCTCCAAAATCGTGCTCTCGCCCATTGCCTCCGCAAGGGCAGTGCTCACTGAAGCGGAGATGGAAAACGGTGTGATGCTGGTGGATATAGGACGCGGCCTGACACAGATTGCCGTTGTCAGAAAAGGAATCGTCACCGATGTGCGTATTATTCCATTCGGCGGAGAAGCCATTACGGTTGACATACAGAACGTAACCTCCATAAGTCCAAAATGGGCCGAATTGATCAAACTTAAACACGGATGCTGTGTTGAAGAGTTTACTCCCGAAGACAAAAAACTGGTTCTCAGGGGCAATGACGGCATCATAGAGGATGAAGTATCGCTGTCCAAACTTACAAGTATTATAGAAGCACGCACAAGCGAGATTCTCGAAGCTATCAAATATGTAAAAGAGGAGAACGAATCTCAAGGAAAACTCCCTGCCGGAGTTGTGATAACCGGAGGAACTTGCTATCTGGAGGGCTTTCTGGATTTGGCAAAGGTATTTCTGGGCAAGAAAACACGTCTTGCCGCACCTAGAGGCTGCATCACTGTGGATTCGCAAGAGAACGCACAAGATACATTTTCTTCTACGGTAGTCGGACTTCTGCTGGAGGGTTTTTCCAATAAACTCTCCTACTCGGAGAATGAGAAAATTAAAGTGAGTGAAATTGAGATCGAAGCTGACATGGAAACAGATACAAACGAGATAAAAGGGAAGAAAGAATCCGGCAGCAGGAAAGGAGGAAACAACAAAGGTCCGAAACGGGGGCTTGGTAACTTATTCGAAGGAATTTTTGGTGAAAACAACGACAATTGCTGATAGTTATGGAAGAAACATTAATACCAAAAAACTGGCCAAAGGGCTCAAACAACATTCTCAAAGTGATAGGTGTTGGGGGCGGCGGCAGCAATGCCGTACAATATATGTATTCAAAACAGATAGAGCAGGTGGATTTTGTAGTATGCAATACCGACAGACAAGCTCTCGACGGAAGCACCGTACCGGTCAAACTTCAGATCGGAGGTATATTGACAAGAGGTCTTGGTGCAGGGCAAGATGCGACCATCGGCCGAAAATCTGCTCTTGAGTCCAGAGAGGCAATTGAAGAACATCTTGGCGAAAATACGCAGATGCTCTTTATCGCTGCGGGTATGGGAGGCGGCACAGGCACGGGAGCAGCTCCCGTCATAGCTGAGATCGCCAGGACCAAAGGCATCCTAACTGTCGGAGTTGTGACTCTTCCGGCACGTTTTCTCGGCAACGAAGTACTCTTCAGGGCAATTGAGGGAGTAAGGGAACTCTATAGACATGTTGATAGTCTCCTTATCATCGACAATGAAAAACTATTCGATATATATGCCGATCTGGACATTCTGACACTCCTTCCGAAAGCAGATGAAGTTTTGGCAACCGCAGTCAGGAGCATTGCCGAAATTATAACCGTCAGGGGCAAAATCAATATGGACTTTGCCGATGTCAAGAAAATAATGCAGAACAGCAATGTCTCCCTTATGGGAATAGGTATTGCCTCCGGTAAAGACAGGGTGAACAAAGCTGTTGAAATGGCCCTAACTTCTCCCCTGCTCAACCAGCTTGACCTTAAAACCGCAAAAAGGGCTCTAGTCAATATAACAACTTCCGGTGGTGAGCATGTCATCCATGGAAGTGAGGTTACAACCCTGATGGAATACATCAAGGAACTTACAAACCCCGAGCTCAACTCCAAGATGGGTCTTGTACAGAATGATGAGATGGGAGAGAATATTGGAGTAACGATCATCGCTACAGGATTTGAGATGACACAACTGCCAATCATCAGCGAAGATGCATTGAAAAACAACAGAATCGAGGTCAAATATGATTTGGCAAATAACAAAAGAGGCGTACCTTTGTGCCCCGATATTGAATCTCAGATTACCAAAAAGGAGATGATAATCGGTATACCGGCGCTGATTACGGATAATCTTCAGACGATAGGAGAACTTGAGTCGGAGCCGGCATTGACCAGAAGGGAAATGATGTTGCAAAAACAGAAACTAAAACAGAGCGAGTGATGAAACAAAGAAGAGTGCGCTTTGCACCGAGTCCTACGGGACCGCTCCATATGGGCGGTGTCAGGACTGCATTATACAACTATCTTTACGCTAAACAGTCGGGGGGAAAATTCATATTGAGAATTGAAGATACCGACTCCCAGAGGTTTGTTCCGGGCTCTGAAGAATATGTAATAGAGTCGCTCGGCTGGTGCGGCATTATGCCTGACGAAGGTGTGGACAAATATGGAAAGATAGTGGAAATACCTTGTGCAGAGCATCCTCACGCACCTTACAGACAATCCCAACGTAAGCATATATACCGAAAATATGCAGAACAACTTGTGGCAACAGGAAATGCCTATTACGCATTTGACACTCCGGAGGAACTTGAGACCCTCAGAAAAGAGGCAGAGGCTGAAAAGAGCAGTTTTATATATAACTACGAATCACGCACCTCACTCAAAAATTCGCTTACCCTTCCTGCCGAGGAGGTGAAACGCCGTCTGACCCAAGAGACCGGATGGACTATCAGATTCAAAATTCCCGAAAACAGAGTAGTTAAGATGAACGATCTGATAAGAGGCGACATAGAGGTTAACACCTCGACTCTGGATGACAAGGTACTTTGGAAGAGAGCCGACGAACTCCCCACCTATCACCTTGCCAACATTGTTGACGATCATCTTATGGAGATTACAGAGGTAATACGAGGTGAAGAGTGGCTACCTTCTCTCCCTCTTCACTATTTGCTCTACGAAGCATTCGGATGGGATGAGAACAGGCCGCAATTTGCACACCTCTCACTGCTTCTCAAACCTGACGGCAAAGGAAAACTCAGCAAAAGAGATGGCGACAGATTGGGATTTCCCGTGTTTCCGCTGCAATGGATCAATAGCGATGGAGAGATTTCGCGCGGTTACCGAGAAGATGGCTATTTTCCCGAAGCATTTGTAAATATACTGGCTTTTCTGGGATGGAATCCCGGCACGGAGCAGGAAATTTTTACGCTGGATGAATTGACGGAGGTATTTTCGCTTGAAAGAGTGGTGAAATCCGGAGCAAGGTTCAATCACGACAAGGCAAAATGGTACAACCAGGAATATCTCCGCAGAAAGAGCACACAAGAACTTGTGGAGGCTTTCAGAGTACTGGAGGGAGAACGTCTGGCCGCATTTGACGACAATTATGTTGGTGCGGCAGTGGAACTTATCAGGGAGAGAGCCTATTTTGTACATGAATTCTGGACTCTATGCGACTTCATTTTTGAGGCACCACGGGAGTATGATCCTGCAGGAGTAAACAAATTCTGGAAAGATGACATCAAGGAGATTATACTGAAGGTTGCAGATTATTTAAATGGTCTGGAGCCCTTCTGCAAGAGTATAATCGAGGAGAAACTTCAGAATCTGATAACTGCCAAGGGCTGGGGTATGGGTAAAGTGATGAATACCCTGCGTCTCATCCTCGTGGGTCGCAGTTCCGGTCCAGGAGTGGCAGATATTATGCATATTCTGGGCAAGAAGGAGGTTTCACGACGAATCAGCAACGCAATCGCCCGTTTGGGTTGACACTATGATATTATTATGGTAACTATTGGAATGGCGTCTGATCACGCCGGATTTGAACTCAAGGAGTTCCTTAAACCTTATATCCGATCGATGAGATACGATATTATCGATTTCGGCACCCATTCTACCGATAGTATGGACTATCCCGACACCGCCCATCCTCTCGCAGAGGCTCTGGAACGTGGAGAAGTGGAACTCGGTATAGCCATTTGCGGCTCCGGCAACGGCATTGCCATGACTCTCAACAAGCATCAATGTGTACGTGCTGCTCTTTGTTGGAATCCCGAACTCGGTGCTCTGGCACGTCAGCACAATGATGCAAACGTACTCTCGCTTCCGGCAAGATTTATTTCGCAGGAACTTGCTCTGGAAATCGTCAGGAGTTTTTTATCTGCAGAATTCGAGGGCGGAAGGCATAAGCGCAGAGTGAATAAAATCGCAGTGAATAGATAGATATGGGTTTTTATTTACTGGAAGGATGCAGTGTGGAAAATGAGACACTCTCCGGTTTTTTCGAGGAGCATCTTGCGGCCTCCATCGATGACTATCCGGAAGGTATAGTAATTCCCATTGACAAGCCCTACAGGTGGAGTTCCGCCGACGTGGTGAGAAAGATCAAATTCCAAATCCAGAAGCATTTCAAACATAAGAACATAAAAGTGGGCCATGCGGGTACGCTCGATCCGTTGGCAACCGGTCTGCTGATCGTATGTGTGGGCAAAGCCACTAAAGTGGCTGAAGAACTGCAGTCCCATGAGAAGGAGTATGTTGCCACAATAGAGTTCGGAGCGACTACCCCCTCTTTTGATCTTGAACAGGAGATCGATTGCTATTATCCTTTTGATCATATTACGGAAGAGATGGTGCGCAAAGTGCTGAAGGATTTCATCGGTGAACAGTTGCAGGTACCGCCTCTGTTCTCCGCTAAGGTTATTGATGGATTGCGCGCTTATGAATATGCACGTGTCGGCGAGGATGTGCAACTGCGCAAGTCCCTTATCAACATCACTGATATTGAACTGCTCTCCTTTAGTGAGGCATCTACCGGGAACCAAAAAACCGAAACCATAACTCCTGAGGTATCTCAGAGCGGAAAATACTATTACCAGCATTCCAGCGACAAGAGCGATGGCACACGCCCGAGCGCCACAATAAGAGTGCGTTGCAGCAAAGGAACCTATATCCGTTCTCTCGCCCGCGATCTCGGTTGTGCTCTTGACAGCGGCGGCTATCTGACAGCACTTCGTCGAACCGCATCGGGATTTTTTTCGCTAAATAATTGACTTTTTGAAACTTTTTGCATTTTTTTTCGTATAAGAGAGTGTTTTTTGTACATTTTTCCAAGCAATGAAATTATCGCAATTTTACTTTGAGCTTCCTGAAGAAATGATTGCCAAATATCCGGCAGATTTCCGGGACGAATCGCGCCTTATGGTACTCAATAAAGAGACAGGAGAGATTCAGCACAAGATCTTCAAGGACATTATCGATTACTGCAAACCTCACGACCTTTTTGTATTCAACGATGCTAAGGTCTTCCCTGCACGCTTATACGGCAACAAGGAGAAAACCGGTGCGGAAATAGAGGTGTTCCTCCTCAGAGAACTCAACAAAGATCAGCGCCTGTGGGATGTGCTGGTAGATCCGGCCAGGAAAATCCGCATCGGCAACAAGCTCTATTTCGGTGAAAATGACGCCCTGGTGGCCGAAGTCATAGACAATACGACATCCAGAGGCCGTACTTTGAGATTCCTTTATGACGGCACTTACGAGGAGTTCAAACAGACACTCCTGCAGCTCGGAGAGTTGCCTATTCCAAAATGGATACGCACAAGGGCCGAAGAGTGCGATACCGAACGTTTCCAAACCATCTACGCTAAAAAAGAAGGTGCTGTAGCCTGTCCGGCCGCCGGCCTCCATTTCAGTAAGATTCTCTTTAAAAAGATGGAACTCAAGGATATCGACACCGCATTTCTAACACTCTATATGAGCAACGCCCATTTCCACAATGTCGATGTAGAGGATCTATCGAAACACAAAATGGACTCCGAGAAGGTGGTAATATCAGGAGAAACCGCTGCCAAAGTTAACAAAGCCAAGGCTAACGGCAACAAGGTATTTGCAGTGGGCATCACCACCGTACGTGCACTTGAAACCTATGTGACAACACAAAACGAAATAAAGGAGCTGGATACCTGGACAAACAGATTCATCTTTCCGCCATACAAATTTTCGATTCCCGATGCGATCATCACAAATTTCCATCTTCCTTCATCAACTATGCTGATGAATGCCGCAGCATTCGGAGGGTATGACAATGTGATGAATGCCTATAAGGTTGCCATTGAACAAGGCTATCGCTTCGGCACCTACGGAGATGCGATGCTGATTATCTGATACATAACAATTATTTACTGATTATCTGCTTAAAATTGTCTTTTAAGCACCCTGAATAGAATCATACTCCATAATTTAGCGACAAAAAAGTTATTATGGAGTATGATTTTTACATTTATGCCGCTGCCTTAAGCAAACTGTTCGCATACAAGCCGGCAGTTGCGCTCCAACTTATAGAAAGGGTCGGCGAGATTGGCGAAATCTTCAAACTCGGCAAAGAAGAACTCGGTGAAATGCTCCCATTTGATAAAGAGATACTCGAAGCTCTAACCGACCCCGCATTACTCGAATGGGCGCAGAAAGAGATAGACTGGGCGCGTTCAAATGGAGTGCAAACGCTTTACATCACCGATCAGCGCTACCCCTATCGGCTTAGAGAGTGCTATGATGCCCCTATTCTACTCTATTACAAAGGAAATGCTGACCTCAATGCTCGCAGAGTAATCTCAGTGGTTGGTACGCGTAAGGCCTCTTATTACGGCAGGAGTAGTTGCCGCAAGGTGATAGAAGAGCTCGCCTCATCCAGTAAACCATTGGTGATAAGCGGACTTGCATACGGCATAGATGCGGCTGCACACCGCGCCGCAATGGAGTACGGACTTCCTACTGTAGGTGTGATGGCCACCGGTATCGACACTATTTATCCTCCACAACATAGGGATCTTGCCGAAGTAATGTTGGAAAAGGGTGGCCTCTTAACCGACTTCTATCGTGGTTGTGAGGGCATAAAGATCAATTTCATCAAAAGAAATCGGATTATCGCCGGTATGGCTGACGCTGTGCTGCTTGGGGAGTCATACTCAAAAGGGGGCGGACTGATCACAACCTCACTCGCATCATCTTACTCACGCGAGGTCTATGCGATCCCCGGACGTATCGGCGATGACTCCTTTGAGGGTTGCAATAACCTCATCGAGCGAGAGTCCGCCAGAATAGTAACAAATCCGGGGACCATCAGCGCATCGATGGGTTGGAGGGAGAGAAAACTACGAGCAAAGGCCTCTGCTCCCGATCTCTTTGACGGAATTAGCAGCAATAACGCACGCGCAATACTCATCACACTAAAGGAGAGAGACTCTCTGACGGCGGAACAAATTGAGGAAAGAACAGGCATTCCACTGCGTGACCTCTCCACCGAATTACTACAACTCGAGATTTCAGGAAAAATAGTACAAATTATGGGAGACAGGTATTCAATTGCTTGATTATTTTCCATAACTTTGTAGTTTATGATGGAATTCATAGACACCCACGCACACCTATACGACGAAGCTTTCAGCGAAGATATTCTACAAGTGACCCAGCGTATGGAGGAAGCAGGCGTAAGCCATTGTATACTTCCGGGGATAGACATTTCCGAATACGATGCGATGATCACGCTGGCGAATAGCCGTCCTGCTCTCTTTTCCCCCTGCATTGGACTGCACCCTACCTCCGTTGGTGAGGATTGGGAGAGGGAGCTTGCTTTTGTGAAAGAGCATGCTCGTGATCGTCGTTTCGCAGCAATTGGAGAAATAGGTATTGACAAATATTGGTCGACGGAGTACCTCACTGAGCAGACCAGGGTCTTCGCCGAGCAACTGGAACTCGCCGCCAAACTTGACCTCCCTGTAATCATCCACTTAAGGAATTCTACCGAAGATATATTCAAAGTATTTTCGGATGTGCAGGGAATAACTCTGAGAGGTGTATTCCATGCCTTTTCGGGAAGTTACGAAACTTATCGGCGAATTCTTCGGCACGGAGATTTCAAAATTGGAATAGGAGGCGTCTCAACCTACAAAAATGCAGGCTTGGCAGTAACGCTTGAGAAGATATCACTCGATGATATTGTGCTGGAAACCGACTCCCCATGGCTTACTCCGGTTCCTTTCCGCGGTAAACGCAACGAAAGTTCCTATCTGGTCCATATCGCTGCCAAGATTGCCATGATACAAAGTGTTACTTTGGAAACTGTCGCAACAATCACCACAAATAACGCAAGAAAACTCTTTTCACTATGAGCCAATCGATACTTCTGATCTATACCGGAGGCACAATCGGAATGAAACAGGATCCGGAAAGCCTACTTCTGAAACCCTTCAACTTCGGACTCATTACCGAGGAGGTGCCTGAACTCAAAAAGTTCGGTTATCACATCAACTCTTACTCCTTCGACCCTGTAATAGACTCCTCGGATGTCAGTGTGAGTTTCTGGCAGGAACTTGCAACTCTGATATATGAAAACTACGACAAATATGAAGGATTCGTTGTACTCCACGGTACCGACACAATGGCATTCTCCGCATCGGCACTAAGTTTCATGCTGGATCGGCTTGACAAGCCGGTAGTCTTCACCGGAAGTCAACTGCCAATCGGAATGTTGCGCACGGACGGCAAGGAAAATCTTATCTCATCAATCGAGCTTGCAGCTGCCATGGACAGTGATGGTCACGCGTTGGTCCCCGAGGTCTGCATCTATTTTGACAGCTATCTTTATCGCGGCAACCGCACTACGAAATACAATGCGGAAAACTTCAAGGCATTCCGCTCAGCAAATTATCCGGTACTTGCAGAAGCGGGCATTCATATCAGATATTACCGCGAATATGTCCACTACCCTGAAACATGGGGCGAAGGCATTCGTCTCCATACAGAAATGGATACCAATGTCGCTATCTTAAAAATTTTTCCCGGCATCACACCCGCTTATGTGGAGGCGGTTCTTAGTACAAAGGGGCTCAGAGCTGTAGTTCTTGAGAGTTTCGGCAGTGGAAATGCCCCCTCGATGGAGTGGTTTGGACGAATGTTGTCCGAAAGTGTAGCAAAAGGAGTCGTAATCGTTAATGTAACCCAGTGTCATGCCGGCAGCGTAGATATGTCTGCCTATGCCAACGGGGCCTTTCTCTCGGAATGCGGACTTATAAGCGGATATGATATGACCACCGAAGCTGCTGTGACAAAATTATTCCATCTTCTGGGCAGATTTTCAGATAACGAAGAGGTAAAATTGCGTATGAAAAGGCCATTAAAAGGAGAATTTTCGAATAAATGAATTGTTATTAAAAAAAAATAACTAAATTGCGCGATATTTTACTACGCGAAGACTATAACTTTAATAAATCGTTTAATAATCAATTAAAACAAAACTTATGAAAAAATTTTTCATGTTTTTGGCAGTTCTCGGCCTAATGACCGTGTCTGCACAATTCCAGGTAGCTAATGCACAGGAAGAGACTCCTGTGGTTACTTCAGAAGATGTTCAGGAAGCACCCGCAGTTGATGAAGAGGAAATCGTTGACCCCTTTGCTGCAGGCGCATCTGATCAGCCTATGCACCAGGCCCTCAAACAAAAATTCATCGAAGGTGGTGCAGGCTTCATGGCAACAATATTGTTGTGTCTTATCTTCGGTCTTGCTATCGCTATCGAAAGGATCATCACATTGAGTCTTGCACAGACCAATACCAAGAAACTTGTTGAAAATGTAGATAAAGCTCTTAAAGAAGGCGGCGTTGAAAAAGCTAAAGACGTATGCCGCAATACCCGCGGTCCCGTTGCCAGCATTTTCTATCAGGGTCTTCTTCGCGCTGACCAGGGTCTTGAAGCAGTTGAAAAATCAGTTACCTCATATGGTTCCGTACAGATGGGTCAGCTTGAAAGCGGCCTTTCATGGATTACTCTCTTCATTGCCATCGCTCCGATGTTGGGATTCATGGGTACAGTTATCGGTATGATCCAGGCATTTGACGCCATTGAGATTGCAGGCGACATCTCTCCGGCACTCGTAGCAGGAGGTATGAAAGTTGCGTTGATTACAACTGTGGGTGGTTTGATCGTTGCCATTATTCTCCAATTGTTCTACAACTATTTGATTGCAAAGGTTGAATCCATCGTAGTTCAGATGGAAGATGCCTCCATTACTCTGGTTGACCTTCTGGTAAAACATCAGAAATAGTCCAAATTCGGACCAATCAATAGTGTAAACAATTATTAACAACGAATTAATCATCCAATTATGAAATATTTAAAGTATATACAATACTTGCTGTTTGCCATATCAATAGTATTGCTCGTAGTATTTTATCTGACCCAAACCGGGTCTACGACAGACAAAATACTTGATGTCAATCTATTCTGGGCGTATGCGCTTATAGGCATCGGAGCGGTGCTTGCATTGATTTTTCCGCTTGCAAAGGCTTTCAAGACTAAGAAGGGAATTATTACTCTTCTTATTCTGATAGCAGGCGTGGTGGTGGTGATTGGAGGTTGCTACCTGCTCGCTCCCGGTACTCCTATTGAAATCAACAAAGAGGTTTCAGCAGCCACCTTCAAATTCACTGATACGGCATTGTATGTAACATATGTTTTTGTTGCGGCTTCAATTATAGCACTTCTCTGGAGTGCAGTTCGTAATTCATTTAAAAGATAATCAAGATGGGAGCACCCAAAAAGACACCAGAAGTTAGTGGCGGTTCTATGGCGGATATCTCCTTCTTGATGTTGATATTCTTCTTGATGGTGAGCACGATGGATAAGGAAGAAGGTATATCGAGACGTCTTCCCGTTATGCCTCCCCCGGATATGAAGGTGGAGGACCAGAAGGTAAATCGTCGTAATATCATTCAGGTGAAGGTCAATGCTCAGGATAGACTCTACGCAGGAAATGAGATTATGGATATTACCCAGCTCAAGGATAAGATCAAGGAGTTTATGACCAATCCCCAAAATGACCCCAATCTTCCCGATAAGGAGATGACATTTATAGAGGGCTATGGTGACTGCCTCGTATCCAAAGGCGTGATTTCTCTGCAGAATGACAGAGGTACCAGTTACTCCAAGTATATCGAAGTACAAAATGAGCTGATCCGTGCTATCAATGAGCTCCGTGATGAATGGTCTATGGCCAACTATGGCAAGAAGTACACTAGACTTAACGAGGAGCAACAAGCCATCGTTCGCAAAGCCGTTCCTCAGAGTATCTCAGAAGCAGAACCTAAGGATGTAACCAAGAGAAGACGTTAAGGAGGATTTATTATGTCAAAATTTGTTAAAAAAGGCAGTGGAGATACCCCCGGTATCAGTACCGCATCTCTTCCAGATATTATATTCATGATTTTGATGTTCTTCATGGTATCCGTTAGTATGCGCCAGACTGACCGCAAGGTAATTGTATCCCTTCCGGGAGCTTCTGAGGTTGCTAAACTGGAAAGAAAAGACCTTGCATCTTACATTTACATCGGTACCCCGACTCTCCAATATCAGAGTCTCTATGGTACGGAGTCACAGATCCAGCTCAACGATTCTTTTCGTAGCATTGAGGATATACGTGACTTCATAGCATCGGAACGTGAATCTATAAGCGAGGCAGAACGTCAGAACATGACAGTATCCATCAAAGCCGACGAAAATACCCGCATGGGTATTATCACAGACGTAAAGCAGGAGCTACGTCGTTGTTCTGCTCTAAGAATAATGTATGGCGCACGTAAAGTTAGCGCTTTATAACAACTATCTATTTTACAAGCAAAAAGGGTGGCCAAGTGTCACCCTTTCTTGTATAAAACAAAACGTAACATCAACAATGAAAAAAATTTTGATTTTTGCCCTCACTCTGCTCATCGCTACATCCTGTAGCGAGAAGAAGGCTAAATATGTATTCCTTTTTATAGGAGATGGTATGGGATTTTCCCATGTGGCAGTAACGGAGGCATTCAAGGCTACTGATAAAGGGGTAATAGGGAGCGGACCTCTCACATTTACACAATTCCCCATACTGGGCATGGCCACCACTTACTCAGCCAACAGTTTAATAACCTGCTCGTCAGCCGCAGGCACTGCTCTTGCCACAGGCACAAAGACAAACAACGGTATGCTGGGGGTTACTCCGGATAGTACAAGCCTGACGGCAATTTCATACAAATTCCACCATGTGGGACGAAAAGTTGGAATTATAAGTTCCGTAACGATAGATCATGCCACCCCCGGAGCATTCTACGCTCACAATCCCTCAAGGAGCGACTACTATGCAATAGCTAAGGAGTTGCCCGAGACAGGATTCGAGTTCTTCGGCGGAGGCGGGTTTGCCAATCCCTTCGGCAAAGAGGATTCCGAGTGTTCCATCTATGATATCGTGGCTGAAAAGGGCTACACCGTTTCTTACGGTATGGAGGATTATCTCGCCCTGAAGAATAGTGCAAAAAAAATAATAATGCTCCAGGAAAAGGGTAAGGAGGAGAATGTCCTTCCCTACAGGAAGGATATTGGTGAGTCGGACCTTACACTGGCCCAAGTAGTTGATGCCGCCGTCAAGTTTCTCGACAATGACAAGGGTTTTTTCATTATGGCCGAAGGTGGCAAAATCGACTGGGCAGCCCATTCAAACGACCTCGCCAATACCATTTTCGAAACCCTCGATTTCGATGCTTCAATTGAGGTTGCATATAGATTTTACCTGCAACATCCCGATGAAACTCTCATAGTGGTGACAGCTGACCATGAAACCGGCGGAATCACGCTCGGTAAGACAAAGGGCTACACATTTGATCTTACCATAGTTAAGGAAATATTAGATGATATGGAAGGCGGAGAGGGTAAAGAGGTGGAAAGTGAAGAGAATCCGGACGTCTTTAATTACATGTCTGAAAAAGATATCATCTCCTATGTGTCCGATCAAGCTCATATAGGCTGGACCACCACATCCCATACCGGCGGTGCCGTTCCCGTTTTCGCCATCGGGGCCGGAAGTCCACTTTTCAGCGGCAGGATGGACAATACCGACATTCCGAAGAGAATATGTAAGGCTGCAGGTATCGCATTCTGATTTTATACTTTTGGTAGTTTGTCATTGATTGTCTAACTTTGTCACTTCGATTATCACAAAAGTAATGAAAAGAACTAAGGTTATTAAATTGCTTCAGCAGAGACCCGGTGACGAAGTGCTGGTAAAAGGCTGGGTCAGAACTAAACGAGGTATCAAGAATGTGACATTCATAGCTCTCAACGACGGATCAACCATCAACAACATACAGATTGTCTGCGACACCGCGGTTTTTGACGAATCTTTGCTCAAGCAGATCACTACGGGTGCCTGTATTGCAGTCAAAGGTGAGCTTGCAGCATCATTGGGCAGTGGACAAGCGGTTGAAATTCAGGCACGCGACATTGAGGTTTTAGGCACTGCCGACCCTGATATCTACCCTCTTCAAAAGAAGGGGCACAGTATGGAATTTCTCCGTGAGATAGCTCACCTCCGTCCCCGCACCAATACTTTCGGTGCCGTACTGAGAATCCGCCATGCAATGGCATTTGCCATCCACAAATTCTTTAATGACAAAGGGTTTGTCTATCTTCATACCCCGATTATAACAAGCTCCGACTGTGAAGGTGCAGGGGAAATGTTTCATGTTACAACACTCCCTCTGGAAAACGTTCCAAAGAATGAAGATGGCAGTGTAAACTTCGAAGAGGACTTTTTCGGTCGCCAGACGTCACTGACTGTGAGCGGACAACTTGAAGGCGAGCTCGGAGCTATGGCTTTGGGAGATATTTACACCTTCGGTCCCACTTTCCGCGCAGAAAACTCCAACACTCCACGCCATCTGGCAGAGTTCTGGATGATTGAACCGGAGATGGCATTCTATGAGATAGAAGACAACATGGATCTGGCGGAAGAGTTTATAAAATATCTTATCCGGTATGCCCTCGACAATTGCAAGGATGACCTCAACTTCCTCAACAACATGATCGATAAGGAGCTTATCTCCCGCCTCGAAAGTGTAGTAAATACGAAGTTTGTAAGACTTTCTTATACTGAAGGTATAGATATCCTGCTAAAATCAGGTGCTAACTTTGAATTCCCCGTGGGCTGGGGCATTGACCTCCAGAGCGAACACGAAAGATATCTCGTAGAGAAACACTTTAAGAAACCCGTTATCCTCACCAACTATCCTAAGGAGATCAAAGCTTTTTATATGAAGCAGAACGAGGATGGAAAGACTGTTAGGGCAATGGATGTGCTCTTTCCCAAGATTGGCGAGATTATTGGCGGTTCCCAAAGGGAAGAATCTCTGGAAAAGCTCGAGCAACGGATAGTAGAACTCGGTATGGACCACTCCAACCTTTGGTGGTACATAGATACCCGTCGTTTCGGAACTGCCCCTCACAGTGGATTTGGACTCGGATTTGAAAGGCTCCTGCTTTTTGTAACCGGAATGGCTAACATCAGGGATGTCATTCCATTCCCCAGAACTCCAAAGAACGCTGAATTTTAATACACAGTATCACCATCATGCTTATTATCGGTATCGCCGGAGGAACCGGCTCAGGTAAGACCACAGTGGTCAAGAAGATTTCGGAGCGACTTCACAATAAGGTAGTTGTAATTCCTCAGGACTCCTATTACAAAGACCAAAGCCACCTCCCGATTGAGGTGCGCCAGGAGCTCAACTTTGATCACCCGGACGCTATCGATTTTGAACTGCTTGTGCAGCAGCTCAAAGAGCTCAAAGAGGGAAAGACCATTGAGCAGCCGGTCTATTCCTACATTACCTGCTCCAGATCGGCCACCGAGACTGTCAAGGTGAGTCCGGCTCCTGTAATCATTGTTGAAGGCATCCTTATCTTCACCTGCAAAGAGCTTAGAAAGCTGATGGACATAATGGTATATGTTGACGCAGATGATGATGACCGTCTGATGCGTGTCATATCAAGAGATATAATGGAAAGGGGAAAAAGCGTGGAAAAGGTAATGGAACGCTACCAGAAGACAGTCAAGCCGATGCACCTGCAGTTTATTGCCCCGAGCAAGCGTTATGCTGATATCATCGTACCGCAGGGCGGCCACAACAAGGTGGCCATCAACATACTCATTGCAACAATCGGGCAAGCGCTCGAAAACAACAACTAATGGAGGACGGGCACAAAAAGATAAAAAGTGAACAGAGGGTCGGGGTGTACCTGACCCTTATTTTCCACCTTGTGGTGCTCATTGTTCTATTGCTGGTCTCCATCAATTCATTGGTGGCTCCAGAAGCTTCATTTGTGCTTGATTTTACCAAACAGGAGCAAAGAGAAAACGAGCAAAGAGAAATAGAATTAAGGGAAGAGATCAGTCGCGAATTGGATAATCTTCTCGCCGTTCCCAGAAGGCAGATCCGTAATGTTGCGGTGGATGTCGGGGCCCAATTAAAGGATGACCGTCATTCCAATCCAAACCGGGTTTATGAAGAGGCACGCGAACTTCAGAGGAAACTGGATGCGTCCAAAGAAGATGCGCTGAAGGAAGAGTCATCCGAAACCGTCGATCTAAACCCTGATCCTGAAAATAAAAATCAGAAAAAAGAAGAATCACCCACCTACAAAGGTCCTTCCGTAATTTCCTATAGGCTCGAGGGACGCAAGGCACAGCATCTGCCTGTCCCTGCCTACAAAGGCTATGGCTCAGGAGATGTTATCGTTGAAATCGTTGTCAATCCGAGAGGACGAGTTATTGAGGCACGCGTTCTGGAGAGCATTTCGAGTCCTGACAAATCACTTCACGACTTTGCAATAGATGCAGCGAAACGTTCTCGCTTCACAGCAACCGAGAGTGCCGGTCCTCGCCATATAGGCGAAATAGTCTACCGATTCATAGGACAATAAATCGTGGTACGGGGTACGAGTTACGTGGTACGAGCTAATTGTCATGTCCTGAAATAGGTTTACACTTAAATCAGGAAAAATTATGACAAAAGTTCAGAAAACAACGAAACGGTACAGCGATTGCTTTAAGTTACAAGTAGTAGAAGAAATTGAAAATAATGGTTT